>ERZ795057.1779-NODE-1779-length-17765-cov-4.040260_pt1 | contig 17765 bp, 18 predicted proteins | sample MGYA00375141_ERZ795057 | MGnify/ENA primary metagenome ERZ795057 (study PRJEB30186, sample SAMN05720163) | activated sludge metagenome | isolation source: Anaerobic digester | place: Hong Kong | collected 2015-01-26 ... | reverse complement strand
CACAACCGGCTGACGCCGATGACGTAGCCCCCGCCTAGTCCGAGGCCAAAGCCTGATCGAAGGAGTGGCATGGCCAACGAAGCGTACATCTACGAGGCGATCCGAACCCCCCGCGGCCGGGGCAAGGCCAACGGTTCGCTGCACGGGGTCAAGCCCGTGACCCTGGTAACTGGACTTATCGACGAACTGCGCACCCGGCACCCGAATATGGACCCGAACGCGATCGACGATCTGGTGCTCGGCTGCGTCACCCCGGTGGGCGACCAGGGCGCCGACATCGCCAAGACCGCCGCGATCTTCGCCGGTCTCCCCGATACTGTCGCGGGTACCCAGGTCAACCGTTTCTGCGCCTCTGCGCTGGAAGCCGTGAACATCGCCGCGCAGAAGGTCCGCTCCGGATGGGACCAGTTGATCATCGCCGGCGGCGTTGAGTGTATGAGCCGCGTGCCCATGGGCTCCGACGGCGGAGCGTGGGCGATGGATCCTGAGACGGCCTACGACACCTACTTCGTGCCGCAGGGCATCAGCGCCGACCTCATCGCCACCACGGAGGGTTTCACACGCGAGGACGTCGACGCCTACGCCGTGCAGTCCCAGCAGCGCTCGGCCGCGGCCTGGAGTGCGGGCAACTTCGCCAAGTCCGTGGTTCCCGTGAAGGACCGCAACGGTGTGACCCTGCTCGACCACGACGAGCACATGCGACCCGACACCACGATGGAATCGCTGGCCAAGCTCAAGCCGTCCTTCGCCGGCATCGGTGAGATGGGCGGTTTCGACGCGGTGGCGTTGCAGAAGTTCCACTGGGTCGAGTCGATCAACCATGTCCACACGCCCGGCAACTCCTCGGGCATCGTGGACGGCGCCGCGCTGCTGGTCGTCGGCAACGAGCAGGTCGGCAAAGACTTCGGCATGGCGCCGCGGGCCCGGATCGTGGCCACAGCGGTGTCCGGTGCGGATCCGACGATCATGCTCACCGGCCCCACGCCAGCCACCCGGAAGGCCCTGAAGACCGCCGGCCTGACCGTGGACGACATCGACGTCTGGGAACTCAACGAGGCGTTCGCCGCGGTCGTTCTCAAGTGGGTCAAGGACTTCGACCTGCCCATGGACAAGGTCAACGTCAACGGTGGCGCCATCGCGATGGGGCATCCGCTCGGTGCGACCGGCGCCATGATCCTCGGGACCGTCGTCGACGAGCTGGAACGTTCCGGCGGACGGTACGGATTGGTCACGTTGTGCATCGGTGGCGGTATGGGTCTGGCCACGATTGTTGAAAGGGTCTGAGGAAATGACGAACATGATCGCTTGGGACAAGGACGCCGACGGGATCGTCACCTTGACGATGGACGACCCCGACCAGGGCGCCAACACCATGAACGCGACGTTCCAGTCGAGTTTCGCCGAAACCATGCAGCGCCTGCTCGCGGAAAAGGACGACATCAGCGGGGTTGTCATCACGTCGGGGAAGAAGACCTTCTTCGCCGGTGGCGACCTGACGTTGCTGAGCCAGGCCACCCCCGCCGACGCGCAAGCGCTGACCGAGCAGCTGCAGACGTTCAAGGGTCTGAGCCGTCAGCTCGAAACGCTGGGCAAGCCCGTTGTGGCAGCCATCAACGGCGCCGCCCTGGGTGGTGGCCTGGAGATCGCATTGGCCTGCCATCACCGCATCGCACTGGACGTCAAGGGCAGTGAGATCGGCCTGCCGGAGGTTTCGCTGGGCCTGCTGCCAGGGGGTGGCGGGGTGACCCGCACCGTGCGCATGTTCGGGCTGCAGAAGGCGCTCATGGAGGTCCTGCTGCAGGGGCAGCGGCGCAAGCCCGCCGCCGCGCTGGAGGTGGGGCTGGTTGACGAGCTGGTCAGTGACCCGGCCGAGTTGATCCCGGCCGCGAAAGCCTGGATCACGGCCAACCCTGACGCAGCACAGCCCTGGGACGTCAAGGGGTACAAGATTCCTGGTGGCACGCCGTCGAACCCCAAGTTCGCCGCCATGCTGCCCGCGTTCCCGGCGAACCTGCGCAAGCAGCTCAAGGGTGCTCCCATGCCTGCCCCGGAGGCCATCATGGCCGCGGCGGTCGAGGGTTCACAGGTGGACGTGGACAACGCACTGCTCATCGAGACCCAGTACTTCGTGAGCCTGGCGACCGGCCAGGTCAGCAAGAACATGATCAAGGCCTTCTTCTTCGACCTGCAGGGCATCATGAAGGGCGGGAGCCGTCCAGCGGGCTTCGAACCGTACCGCGCGCAGAAGATCGTGGTCCTCGGCGCGGGCATGATGGGCGCCGGCATCGCCTACGTCTCAGCGCGTTCCGGCATGGAGGTCATCCTCAAGGACGTCTCGCTGGAGTCCGCGCAGAAGGGCAAGGCCTACAGCGAGAAGATGCTGGACAAGGCCGTGGGCCGGGGCAAGATGACCCGCGAAGCCGCCGACGAGGTGCTGGCGCGGATCACCGCCACCGACAACCCGGCCGATGCCAAGGGCGCCGACCTGCTCATCGAAGCGGTCTTCGAGGACCCGTCGCTGAAGCACAAGGTCTATGCCGAGATTGAGCCGTTCATGGCTGAGGACTCGCTTCTGGCCTCGAACACGTCCACCCTTCCGGTCACCGGACTGGCGAAGGGCGTGACCCGTCCGCAGGACTTCATCGGGATGCACTTCTTCTCCCCGGTGGACAAGATGCCGCTGCTGGAGATCGTGGTGGGAGAGCAGACCTCGGATGCGGCGATCGCACAAGCAGTCGACGTCGCCTTGCAGATCAAGAAGACCCCGATCGTCGTCAACGACAGCCGCGGGTTCTTCACCAGCCGCGTCATCGGTACGTTCATGGGCGAGGCCGCGGCGATGTTGGCCGAGGGGATCCCCGCGGCCAGCATCGAGCAGGCCGCGCTGCAGGCGGGATACCCGACTGGACCGCTGGCACTGTTCGATGAGGTCAGCCTGACGCTGGGCCGCCGGATCCGGGAGGCTTCGCGGGAGGCTGCCGCGGCGGAAGGCTGGGACTTCCCCGAGCACCCGTCGTACCCGGTCATCGACAAGATGGTCGTGGACTTCGAACGTGGTGGCCGGGCGGCCGGTGCCGGGTTCTACGACTACGCCGACGGCAAACGAACCGGCCTGTGGTCGGGTCTGGCGCAGACCTGGGGCGCCGACATTGATCCGCTGACGATCGACATGAAGCAACTGCAGGAGCGGATGTTGTTCGTCGAGGCGCTGGACTCTGTGCGCTGCCTGGACGAGGGCGTTCTGCGCAACGTGCCGGATGCGAACATCGGCTCGATCTTCGGCATCGGGTTCCCGCCGTGGACCGGCGGTGTGCTGCAGTACATCAACGGTTACGGCCTGACCGAGTTCGTGGCACGGGCCCGGGAACTCGCCGCGGAGTTCGGCGACCGGTTCGAGCCGCCGGCGTCGCTGGTGGAGCGCGCGGAGAGCGGCGAGCAGTACATCTGACGCTCACGGAAGGGGTCGGGCCGATGGCGGTCCCGGCCCCTTTCGCGTGTCCAGTACGGCAACTGGTCGATTCAGATGGCTGTTGACGCCTGTCGGCGTTGACCGTCCGCTTGCCGGTCGGGTCCCGGGCCACCGTCCATATCCACATTGGCCGCAAAGATCGCCGCTCACCGTGTACACTGTGTACACATCGTAGGAATCGAGGCGGAGCATGAGCGGCACTGTTCACTACCCGACCCTGCGCGCTGGTCGCGAGCACCTGACTGACGTGCTTGATGCCGCCGCAGAAGGGCGTCCCGCTTCGGTGAGCCGGGACAAGCGAACGTACGCAACGGTCGACGCGGACCGTCTCGCCGCCTATCTTCGACTCGTTCGTCCAGCGCGGGCGGAAGTTCTCGCTGAGAACGACGGATGGAGCGTATTCATCCCTGGACTGCCAATCGCAGCGGATGGCGCCACTCTCGATGAAGCACTCGATGAGACGGTACTTGCGCTGCGTGACTATGCGGACGCATGGTCGGAACGATTGCATCGGGTACCCAACCATGTCGACAACTGGGGCCTAGTGCAGGTCGTCGAATTTTCCTCTGACGATCAGTTGAAGGTCTGGCTGCGAGGAGAGTGAAATACCCCGCGCCCACGCGTAAAGATCACCAGAAGTTCTGCGTCATCGAGGGCTGGGTTCAGCGAAAGACCTCTCGCGGGAAGACCGGAACACATCACGTGAACTATGAGCTCACCCTGCCAGATGGACGGGTCCTGCTCACAAGGATTAGTCACCCAGTGAATCGCGAGACCTACGGCCCAAGCATTTGGTCACACATACTGCGCGAGCAGCTCGAGGTGTCCGAGAAGGACTTTTGGAAATGTGTGAACGAAAGGGTTCTCCCAAACCGTGGAGCAAAGCCCCCGGTGGCACCGCCGTCGGCGATCCCCCTTGGCGTGGTCTCCGCCCTCGTTGAACAATTCCACGTTCCCGAAACGGAGGTACGCACTATGACCAAGGAGGACGCGATCCGTCGGCTGTCGATGTTCTACTCGCAGCAGTAAGCGCTACTTCGCTATCACGACCACACCCATGAAGAACTGCCTGGGCCCACGCTTGGCAAGCGCGACGGACTGTGTCGACCATCTGTAGTAATCAGGTGCCGTCGCGTGTGCGTGGTTCCGGTTGCTGCGTCCTCGGGGGGATCATCGTGCCGCGGCCGGCCCACCACCTCAGGGCACCGCGCGCACTGGTCCGACCCCCGTGCGACGATCGGATCATGGATCGCAGCACCTCGGCCAGGTGGCTCGAACGCGCCCAACAGGTCACCCCCGGCGGCGTCAATTCCCCGGTCCGGGCATTCCGGGCAGTCGGAGGTCATCCGGTCTTCTTCACCTCGGGTCAGGGTCCCTACGCCACAGATGTCGACGGCAACACCTACGTCGATCTGGTGGGTCAGTGGGGTCCGGCGCTGCTCGGCCACGCGCACCCCGCAGTTGTCGAAGCAGCGCAGCGGGCCGCCGCGGCCGGACTCGGTTTCGGCGCGCCGCATCCCAACGAGGTGGAACTGGCCGAACTGATCGTCGAACGGGTCGATCCGGTGGATCAGGTGCGCCTGGTCAACTCCGGCACCGAGGCCACGATGAGCGCGATCCGGGTCGCTCGTGGTTTCACCGGCCGTGACGTGATCATCAAGTTCGCCGGCTGCTACCACGGGCACTCCGACGGACTGCTGGCCGCCGCTGGCAGCGGAGTGGCCACGCTCGGCCTGCCCGACAGCGCCGGCGTGACCAAGGAACAGACCGCTGACACGATCGTGCTGCCCTACAACGATCTGGCAGCTGTGGCCGATGCGCTGCAGCACCACGAGGTCGCCGCGGTCATCACCGAAGCCGTGCCCGCCAACATGGGGGTCGTGCCCCCGGCGCCCGGGTTCAGCCAGGGACTCGCCGGGCTGTGCACGGAGAACGGTGCTCTGCTGATCAGCGATGAGGTGATGACCGGGTTCCGCGTCTCCCCAGCCGGTTGGTTCGGGCTGGAGGGCGTCCCCGCAGACCTGTACACCTACGGCAAAGTGATCGGCGGCGGATTGCCCGTGGCGGCCTTCGGCGGTCGTGCGGATGTCATGCAGATGCTCGCTCCGCAGGGGCCGGTGTATCAAGCGGGCACGCTGTCCGGTAACCCGGTCGCCACCGCGGCTGGGCTTGCGATGCTGCGCAACGCCGACTACGCCGCGGTTGATCAAGCCGCCGAGCAGGTCATCGCAATGACCGACGAGGCGCTCACGCGAGCGGGTGTGCCCCATGTCGTACAGCGAGCCGGCAACCTGTTCAGCTTCTTCTTCCGCGACGAGTCGGTCGCCAATTACGACCAGGCCCGCGAGCAGGACACGGACGCGTTCGCTGCCTTCCATTCGGCGATGCTCGATGCCGGTGTGAGTCTGCCGCCATCGGCGTTCGAGGCGTGGTTCGTGAGCAGTGCGCACGACGACGAGGCCCTGGGACTGATCGAGCAAGCACTGCCCAGCGCAGCCCGCGCTGCCGCGTCCCAAGGAGACACTTCATGACTGAGCGCACGACGGTTCATCTACTGCGCCACGGCGAGGTGTACAACCCGGACAAGATCCTCTACGGCCGGCTTCCCGAGTTCCACTTGTCGGAGTTGGGTCAGCAGATGGCTGTGCTCGCCGCCGAAGCACTGGCCGGTCGCGACCTGGTCGAGGTCCGTTCATCGCCGCTGGAACGTGCGCGGGAAACGGCTGCGCCTATCTCCGAGAAGTTCGGACTCACGCCGGTGATCGACGAGCGGATCATCGAGGCAGGCAACGTCTTCGAGGGCCAGCGGGTGTCGGTGGGTGACGGCGTCCTGCGCCAGCCCCGGGCCTGGCGGCACCTGTGGAACCCGGCGCGGCCCTCCTGGGGTGAGCCTTACAAGGATGTCGCCGCCCGCATGCGTGCGGCTGTCACCGATGCCCGCCGCAGCGCCCGCGGACACGAAACGGTGCTCGTCAGTCATCAGCTACCGGTATGGGTCTCCCGGTTGGACGCGGAGCGACGGCCGTTCATGCACGACCCCCGAAAGCGGCAGTGCAATCTGGCTTCCCTGACGTCCTTCACATTCGACGACGACGAGTTGGTTTCGATCGTCTACACCGAGCCCGCGGCGTCGCTGTATCCGCGGTCGACCAAGGGGGTCGGGGCGTAAGTGCGAACGGCAGGGAAACGGTTCGGCCTGGTTGCGCTCCTGGCAGCCTTGACGCTGGCGGGCTGCTCGCAGGAGGCGGCGGACCCCGGTGATTCGGCCGGCTTCGTCGAGGGCGACGGCACATCGGTGATTCTGCCGGTCGACCAGCGCAAACCTGCCCCGGTGCTCACCGGAACCGACCTGAACGGTGAACCCGTCGACACCTCCACCTGGCAGGGCAGCCCAGGCGTCATCAATGTGTGGGCGTCGTGGTGTGCTCCGTGCCGCGCGGAGGCGCCGGAACTGGTCGCCGTCGCCAAGCAGAACCCGGACGTCAACTTCCTGGGACTGGACACCCGTGATTCAGACGCCCCCGCGCGGGCTTTCGTGGAGAAGTTCGGGATCCCCTACCCGAACCTGCCGGACCCGGACGGGCAACTCGTGCTGCAGTTCTCCGACAGCCTGCCGCCGCAAGCGATCCCGTCCACGCTGCTCGTCGATGCCCAAGGCAGAGTGGCCGGTCGGTTCCTCGGCGCCGTCGAGGCCGGTGAGCTCGACGCTGCGCTGCAGGACCTCGTTGCCGAAGACCCGGGCGGAGCCTCCGGGTGAGCGTCGCCGAGACCGTCACCGGCGGGTCGCTGCTGCTGGCGATCCCGCTGGCGCTGCTCGCCGGTTTCGTGTCGTTCGCCTCGCCGTGCGTCCTGCCGCTGGTTCCGGGCTATGTGGGGGTCGTGACCGGCGTGACCGGCGCCGAACTCACCGAGCCCGTTGCCCCCCGACACAGCCGCATACTCACCGGCGTGGGCTTGTTCATCGCGGGCTTCTCGCTTGTGTTCATCTCCTACGGTGCTCTGCTCGGCTACGCCGGGGGAGTGCTGCTGGAGTACCAGGAGCCGATACAGCGGGTCCTCGGGGTCGTGATCATCGTGATGGGCATCGGCTTCATGGGCGCATTCCCGTGGCTTCAGCGCGAAGTGCGCTGGCACGTGTCACCCAACCTGGGAATCTGGACCGCGCCGGTCCTGGGTGTTCTGTTCGGCGTCGGCTGGACCCCGTGCATCGGCCCGACCCTGGCGGCGGTGCAAGCGCTGGTCTTCACAGAAGGCTCTGCGCTGCGCGGTGCGCTGCTGTCACTGGCGTACTGCATCGGCCTGGGTGTTCCCTTCCTCGTCATCGCGCTGGCCTTCCGCCGGATGGCAGGGGCGGTGAAGTGGCTGCGCCAGCATTCGCTGTGGGTGCTGCGTTTCGGCGGCGCCACGTTGATCCTCATCGGAGTGCTGTTGGTGACCGGCTTCTGGAACGACGTGTCCGTCTGGATGCGGGTCTGGGCCAATGAGTTCCAGGTGGGCCTATGACCACCACGGTGGAACGTCCGCGCAGTAGCGGTCCGCAGCTCGGTGCGGTGGGGTGGATGCGCTGGGGCTGGCGGACCCTGACCAGCATGCGCACCGCGCTGATTCTGCTGCTGTTGCTGGCACTGGCCAGCATTCCCGGCTCCGTCTTCCCACAGCGGGGCACCGACGCTGCGCGTGTCAACGACTACTTGCAGGCCAATCCGACCCTCGGGCCGTGGCTGGACCGGCTCGGCATGTTCGACGTCTTCGCCTCGGCCTGGTTCGCGGCGATCTACCTGCTGCTGTGCATCTCCTTGGTCGGTTGCATCATCCCCCGGACCGCCGACTTCATCCGGACCTACCGCAAACCCCCGCCGCCAGCGCCCTCGCGGTTGTCGCGCATGCCCGCGTACACCACCGTCAACGACGTCGCCACGGATTCCGCCCTGCTCGACGATGCCGAAGCCTACCTACGTGACAACAGGTGGCGGGTGCGCCGCGACGGCGATGCGATCAGCGCCGAGAAGGGCTACCTGCACGAGGTGGGCAACCTGCTGTTCCATCTCTGCTTCATCTTCCTGCTGCTGGCCGTCGGCGTCGGCGGACTGTTCGGATGGTCGGCCAGGGTCATCGTGGTGGAAGGCAAAGGCTTCACCGGCTCTTTGACCCAGTTCGACTCGTTCCGCAAGGGCCGGCTGGTCAATCCCGATCAGATCGCGCCATTCTCGGTGGTCTTGCAGGACTTCTCCGCCACGTTCCAGGAATCAGGCCAGCAGGCCGGATCGCCACGGCAGTTCGAGGCGCGGGCCCTGGTCAGTGAGCGGCCAGGCAAGCCTGTCACCGAGCAGGAGTTCCAGGTCAACTCCCCACTGGTCCTGCCCGGCGTCAAAGTGTTCCTGACCGGCCACGGATACGCGCCCGAGATCAAGGTCACCCGGCCAGACGGGACCGTCATCTTCGATGACGCTGTGGTGTTCCTGCCCCGCGACGGCAACCTGACCTCTACCGGCGTGGTCAAGGTTCCGGATGTCGAGCCCGGTTTCGCCTTGCAGGGCCTGTTCCTGCCGACCGCCTCGATCGACCCCGTGCAAGGACCGATCTCCACGTTCCCCGCCGCTCAGGACCCACAGTTGTTCCTCGGAGCGTTCACCGGCGACGTGAAGATCGGCGGCAGCGTGTACCAACTGGACACCACGGACCTCGACCTGATCGGCAACCAGGCGCTGCGGCCGGGCCAGAGCTGGGAACTGCCGGACGGGACCAGCGTCGAGTTCGTCGGATTCCGCGACTTCGCGAACCTGTCCCTGGCTCATGACCCGGGCCGCTGGCTGGCGCTGATCGCATCGGTGTTGGTGATCGTCGGGGTGAGTATGTCACTGCTGCTGCACCGGCGCAGGGTTTGGATCCGGTTGTCGCCGCAGGGGGATACAGTGGCCGAAGTGGCGGGTCTGAGCCGTTCGGGCGGCGGGCGCGTTCACGATGATGTCCGCGAGATCGCCACCATGCTGTCGAAAAGGGAGAGCTGAGAATGGCACAGTTGAGCAACGCTGCGGTATACGCCTCGATGCTGGTGTACGCCTTGGCACTGTTCGGGTTCGCCGCCTCGCTGGCCGCCCGGCGGGTGCCGTTGGCGTCCAAGAATGCCGTCCTGGTGGGTTCGGCCGGTGCACAGGACGTTGAAGCGCCTGTCGCCGACGAGCCCGGTCGCCGCAGCGGCAACATCGCGTTGGCGCTTTCCTGGCTTGCCACGGGGCTGCTGATCGTCGGATTCGTGCTACGCGGTCTGGCGGCCGAACGTTTTCCCTTGGGCAACATGTACGAGTTTTCACTCGGCGCGGCCATCGCGGTGGCCCTGACCTACCTGATCGCATCGACCCGCACCGACCTGCGCTGGCTCGGCGTCTGGGTGATCGGTGCGGTTCTGCTCACCCTGGGCGTGGCCGTCACCTTGCTCTACACCGAGTCGGCCCAGTTGGTCCCGGCGTTGAAGTCCTGGTGGCTGGTGATCCACGTGAGCGCGGCGGCGATTTCCGGCGGTGCGTTCACGCTCAGCGCAGGCCTCATCGGCGCCTACCTCGTGCGCCAGCGAGCCGAGGATCGCGGACGAGCGGATTCTGGTCTGGCCTCACGCCTGCCGAGCGCCGACCGCCTCGACCTCCTGTCGTATCGCACGATCGCTTTCGTCTTCCCGGTGTGGACGTTCGCAGTCATCGCCGGTGCCATCTGGGCCGAGAACGCGTGGGGCCGCTACTGGGGCTGGGACCCCAAGGAGACCTGGGCATTCATCACGTGGGTCATCTACGCCGGATACCTGCACGCACGGTCCACAGCCGGGTGGAAGGGCCGCAAGGCCGCGATCATCGGCCTCGTGGGATTCGTCTCGTTCCTGATCAACTACTTCGGCGTGAATTTCTTCGCCACCGGGCTACATTCCTACGCGGGCGTTTAAGCCGGGCGCTTGTGCTTGGGGCGCTGACTCGGGTTTGACGTTGTTGGGCTTTTGCGCCCTCGTTTCTTGTTGAAGGGTTCGTGTGGCGCGCGGTTGGTTGAGGGTGACGTTGTTGGGCGTTTGCGCGGTGGGAATGCCCCAACAACGTCGCCCTGGATTTCTGTCGGTGGGTTCGTGTGGCCCGCGGTTGGTTGAGGGTGACGTTGTTGGGCGTTTGCGCGGTGGGGATGCCCCAACAACGTCGCCCTGGATTTCTGTCGGTGGGTTCGTGTGGCCCGCGGTTGGTTGAGGGTGACGTTGTTGGGCGTTTGCGCGGTGGAAAGCCCCCAACAACGTCGCCCTGGATTTTTGCTTGAAGGGTTTGCGTGGCGCGCGGCTGTTAAAGCCGGCAGCCCTCAACGCAAGCCGCCCCCGTACGACCACCGACCGCCCTACTGCGAACGCATCCGGCGTAGGAAGTCCGGGTCGTCATCGGGGGGCAGAAAGCGCCGTTTCGGGCCCTCGGCGGGTTCGCGGCCGAAGAGCAGCCACAGCCCGGCACCCACAACCGGAAGAAGCAGTATCGCCAGCGTCCAGAGGAAGCGGCTGCCGCCCCGCACATCCGCGGCCGGGACCTGCCACAGGTCGATCAGGGCAAAGATCATCACGCCGATCACGGCTATGACCAACAACACCTTTCCCATGGAACAATCGTACGCCCCTCGACGCAATTCGGCAGTCCCGAGACGTGGACCGTAGGCGCACGAGGTTGCGCCGGGACCGCCTGACGTACCCTGGAACGGTGAGTACCGGTCGTGCCTTCGTGGTCTACACGGGTCTGCGCATCATTCTGCTGCTGGCCGTCGGCGGCCTGCTCTACTTGACTGGTGCCCGGGGACTGCTGCTGATCCTGCTGTCCTTCCTCGTCAGCGGCGCGCTCAGCCTGGTATGGCTGGATCGGCCGCGCTCCCAGATGAGTGCCGGTGTGGGCAAGGCCATCGGCCGGGTCAATGAGCGCATCGACGCCGCTGCGGCCTCCGAGGATGACCTGCAGGAGATCGACGTCACCGACGAGCCCGCTGACGAAACGTCGGCTCTAGAGGGCGAGTCCCACCCCGAGCCCAAGTCCGGTCAGCAGTAGCGCCAGCGACGTCATCTGCAGCACTGGGATGAGCCCCTTGCCGTAGGCGTGTTCGAGAACGTCCTGAGACGCCCTGACCGCGGGGATCGCGCCGGTCATTCCGAGCAGTGCCCACGGGGTGGCCAGGATCGCGAGCCAGGCGACGATCACGAAAGCCACCATGTTGCTCACCGCGAACAGTCGCCGGGTCTTCTCCTCGCCGAGACGGACCGACAGCGTGCGCTTGCCGGCCCGTTCGTCCAAAGCTCGGTCGCGCAGGTTGTTCGCCACCAGGATGTTGACGGTCAAGATGCCAATCGCGATCGACGCCAGCACGGCCACCGGCCACAGCCCACCGCCGGTCACCAGGGTGGTTCCGCACACAGCGACTGGTCCGAAGAAGATGAAGACGAACACGTCCCCCAGGCCGAGGTACCCGTAAGGGTGTTTGCCGCCGGTGTAGCCGTAGGCCGCCAGCACGGCCGCCACTCCGATGGGTAGCAGGATCCACTGCCGGCTGACCAGCACCAGGGCGGTCCCCAGAACAGCCGCGGTCCCCAGGCTCAGCAGGGCTGCTCGCTTGACCTGGGAGGCGGGGGCCAAACCCTGTCCCACGAGCCGGACCGGGCCGACCCGGACGCTGTCGGTGCCGCGGACTCCGTCGCTGTAGTCGTTGAAGTAGTTGACTCCGATCTGCAGGGCGAGAGCCACCAGCAACGCGAGCAGGGCGGCGACGGCCACGTGCATCGCGGAAAGGTCCGTGCCGGTGTAGCCGGTCACACCCAAGCCCGCGACCACGGGCGCGATCGCCGCCGGAAGTGTGCGTGGCCGAGCGCCCTCAACCCACTCAGCGACGCTGGCCACGTGCCCTCCTGAGCAACTCTCGGCGGTCCGGTTTGCCGGTTTCCAATCGGGGCAGCCGTTGTTCGGCATCCTCGACGAAGACCACCACACGGTATCCGTCGACGTCGTCGGGAACCGCCACGGCCACCGCTTCGAGGACCCCAGGGCGAAGCAGGGCCTCACGTTCGAACTCCCACAGGTGCCGGTTCACGCCTTTGACCGGCACGACGTCGTCGACCCGGCCCAAGACCTCCAGCCGACCGTCGGCCCAGCGTCCCAGGTCCCCGGTGGGCCATGGTCGGGGAATCAACGGTTCCGGCACGTACGACGCCGAGAGGTTGGGCCCATCCAGGTGGATCTGGTCGGCGCGGATCTCCACCTGGATGCCCGGCCAGGGCGCCCCGTCATACACGCAACCACCCAGCGTCTCGGTCGATCCGTATGTCCCGACCGCAGGGATCTGCAGGCTTTGACACCTGTCCCGCAGTGCGGGTGCGAAAGGCCCGCCACCCACCAGCACCACCTTCATCCGCTGCAACATTTCGACGGCCTGCGGGACGTCGAGCATCCTCGCCAGCTGCGTGCTCACCACCGAGGTCGCGTCAGCGCCGCCGGAATACCAGCCGGTCACCGCGTGGGCGTCGAAACGCGCGCCGAGACCGGGCCAGATCAGCGGTTCGCGGTCCGAGCGCGCAATGGTCATGAACCCCCCGGCCGACACCGGCGACAGCAGGAGCAACCACCGCCAGTCATGCGCTGACAACACACGTCGAGAGGTGGCCACCGCCCAGTCCACTGCCGCATACGTGTGGGCCACCGACTTGGCGGTGTCGACGCTGCCAGACGTGCGCAACACGATGTCGGCGCACTCGCTGGTCGGGGCGCCGGGTACCGCGAACCGCCTTCGCTCGCCCAGCAACCGGTACACCATCTGCGCCATCTGTACCGGCGCAAGGTCTGCGGGCAACTCGATCACCCGACCTATTGTGCGCCGTACCCCGCCCGGGCGCCGGTGTGCCGGCTTTCATCTAGCCTTGACGCATGGACAGTCGCACCCGCTACCCCCTACCGCCGGTCGTCGCCGAGGACAGCCCGGCGTACACCGATCCCTCGCACTCCAGCATCGAACCGGCGGCCGACTGGAAACCGGAGGGGGACTTCAGCGACATCCGTTACGAGACCGCCGACGGAATCGCGAAGATCACCATCAACCGTCCCCACAAGCGCAATGCGTTCCGCCCGCAGACCCTGTTCGAACTCGAGCGCGCCTTCACGTTGGCCCGCGACGACGACACCGTCGGTGTGATCATCCTGACCGGCGCCGGGGACTGGGCGTTCTGCTCCGGAGGTGACCAGCAGATCCGCGGCAACGACGGCTACATCGGCGACGATGAGGTAGCGGCCAAGGGCATCGGGCGGTTGAACGTGCTGGACCTGCAGATCCAGATCCGGCGTCTGCCCAAGCCGGTCATCGCGATGGTCGCCGGCTACGCGATCGGGGGCGGGCACGTCCTGCACATCGTGTGCGACCTGACCGTGGCCGCGGACAATGCGCGCTTCGGTCAGACCGGGCCGAAGGTCGGATCCTTCGACGGCGGCTACGGGTCCGGGCTGCTGGCCCGGCAGATCGGCCAGAAGCGCTCCCGGGAGATCTGGTTCCTGTGCCGGCAGTACGGTGCCGAGCAGGCATACGACTGGGGCTTGGTCAACGCCGTGGTCCCGCTGGCCGATCTTGAGAAGGAAACCGTCGCCTGGGCCCGGGAGATGCTCGAGCTGTCGCCGTTGGCGCTGCGGATGCTGAAGGCTTCGCACAACGCCGCCGACGACGGTCTTGCAGGAGTGCAGCAGCTGGCCGGCGACGCGACGCTGCTGTTCTACATGACCGAGGAGGCCCAAGAGGGCCGCAACGCCTACACCGAACGCCGTCGTCCGGAGTTCGACAAATTCCCCAAGCGCCCGTGAACCTCGGCGACCGCCGATTGTTGCCGTTCCGACTGGATCTGGTCACGCAGTTCCGCGGTCTGACCGAACGCAGGGGGTGTCTGATCTCGGGTTCGCGCGGGTGGGGTGAGTTTGCGCCGTTCGCTGACTACCACGTCGACGCCGACGCACGATGGCTTGCCAGTGCCATCGAGCAGGCGGACGGATTGTGGCCACAACCGGTCCGGCGAAAGGTGGCGGTCAACGCGATCGTCCCGGCTGTGGAACCCGCGGTCGCCGCCGGGATGGCGATGGCATCGGGGTGTACCACGATCAAGATCAAGGTCGGCGATCCAGCCGGGCGCGACCGGGTGGCGGCGGTCCGGGACGCGATGCCCGAGGCCGCGCTGAGAGTGGACGTCAATGGTGGATGGTCGCTGGCGCGCGCGGTCGAGGAACTCGAAGAGCTGTCGTCGTTCGGCCTCGAGTACGCCGAGCAACCGGTTCGCAGTTTCGAGGACATGGTGGCGCTGCGGGCACTGGTCGATGTCCCGCTGGCTGCTGACGAACTGATCCGCATCGACCGCCGGTTCGATGACGTGGCGCTGGCCGCGGATGTGGCGGTGCTGAAAGTCGCTCCCCTCGGCGGGGTCCGACAGACGCTGCAGGTGGCGCAAAGGGTGGGCCTGCCAGTGGTGATCTCCAGTGCACTGGACACCTCCATCGGCCTGGCTGCCGCAGTGGCCGCGGCCTGTTGTCTGCCTGAGCCGCCGCTGGCATGCGGTTTGGGCACCGGTGCTTTATTCGCTCGCGACACCACGGACCCGCTGCTGCCGGTGGCCGGCGAGTTGGGATGGGTGGACTACCCGACCCCGGACTTCGTTGAGACCGGTGAGGATCTGGACTACTGGAAGCGCCGGATCCAAGCCGCCGCCGAAGTGCTGGCGCGGTCGTAGCCGCGACCGGGGAGTCGGTCGGGCGTGTGAGAACCGACGGCAGCCCCTGCCCGCGACCGGTGTGTGGCATTCGCGTGGCACAGTGGTCTGCGTGAATCCGTCCACCGCCGCCGCACAGGTGATCCTCGACGAGTTGGTGCGTTCCGGGGTCAACGATGTCGTGCTCGCACCCGGCTCCCGCAGCGCTCCACTGGCCATCGAGGCGGCCCGCGCGCACGACCGCGGTGAAATCCGGCTGCACGTGCGCATCGACGAACGCAGTGCCGGCTTCCTGGCACTGGGGCTGGCCAAGGGCGGGGGAGCTCCGGTACCGGTGATCACCACCTCGGGCACCGCCGTGGCGAACCTGCTGCCCGCGGTCGAGGAGGCCTGGTTCAGCGCCCTGCCGCTGATCGTTCTGACTGCCGACCGGCCGGCGGAACTGCGCCAGACGGGAGCAAACCAGACGATCGACCAGGTCCGGATCTTCGATGGGATCGTGCGCTGGTCGGCCGATGTGGAGGCGCCCACCCGTGCGCGCGGCCAGGCGCGGTACTGGCGCAGCACCATCTCCCGGGCGTGTGCGATTGCCAGCCATCCGTTCCAGCGCGGACCGGTGCACGTCAACCTCGGCTTGCGCGAACCGCTCGTGCCCGACGACGACGCGACATGGGTCGAACCGGTCGAAGGTCATGACGGGATCGGTTTCGTGGATGAGGAGGGCGACGAGGTCCAGGTCATCCGGACGTGGACGGTGGACCGGCGTCTGATGCTCAGTGTGCAGGAGCCCATCGACGAAGTGCTCGACGATCTGGCCGCCGGTGAACTGCCGCAGCGCGGTCTGGTGATCGTCGGTGATATCGACGACCCCGAGGATGCAGCGGCGGCGGTCGAACTCGCCGAGTCGTGCGGATGGCCGCTTCACAGCGAACCCAGCGGTCAGGCCCGGGCCGGGCTGGTGGCGGTGGCGCACGCAAGCGCTCTGGCCGGCAGCGAGCGGTTCCGCGCGGCACACAGCCCGCAATTGGTCGTCACAGTGGGCAAGGTCGGACTCAGCCGCGGCCTCATGGCCCTGATCAATGCCGCCGACATCCACATTCACGCCGAGCCGCAGCGGACGACCGACTGGCCGGACCCCACGCGCACGGCCATCTGTGTGCTGGGATCGGTTCCGGCGCCTCCGGCCGACACGCAGGTTCCGGAGTCCAGCGAGTGGCTCGACAGCTGGCTCATGGCCGACGCCGGGGCCAAGCGGGCGATCGAGAAGATCCTGGATTCGGCACCGCAGCCCACCGGCCTGCACGCAGCCCGCGCCCTGTGGAAGGTCGCAGAATCCGACGACCTGTTGTTCGTGGCCTCCTCGCGCTCCATCCGGGACCTCGAGCTGGTGGCTGATGCCCGGCCCGATGCCCCCCGCGTGATGGCCAATCGCGGGGTGAACGGGATCGACGGCATCGTGTCGACCGCCATGGGGGCGGCCCTGGCCCACCAGAGCGAGGGTGGCGGCCAAGCCTTCGTCATGCTGGGTGACCTCGCTCTATTGCATGATCAGAACGGACTGATCATCGGTCCTGAGGAGCCACGCCCGGACCTTTGCCTGTTGGTCGTCGACAACGGTGGCGGCGGGATCTTCGGTTCTTTGGAACAAGCCGACCCCGCATACTCCGATGTCTACGAAAGGGTCTTCGGCACGCCGGTGGGCGTCGACATCCGCGCGCTGATGAAGGCCAGCGGCGTCACGTTGCATGACGGACCGGACCTCGATTCGGCGTTGCGTCAGGCGCGCCAGACCCCAGGGATAAGCGCCGTCGTGGTGGGACCTGTCTCACGGCAGGCGGAAGCGGAACTGCATGCACAGATCCGGGAAGCCCTCGCGTGAGGATCGCCAGGCATCTCAACGGCCCGCCGGACTCCGGGCAGGGAGGCTACGTGGCTGGTTCATTGGCGGTGCGCCTGGACGGGCCGGGCGCCGACGCCTGGTTGCGTGCCCCGGCACCGCTGGAAACGCAGTTGCGTGAGGTCGGCGATGGTCGGCACATGGAATTCTGGGACGGCCAGACTCTCATCGCCGAGGCGTCCGCAGTGGACGTCGTACCCGATCCGATCCCGTTCATCGACATCGAACGCGCCCGCATCGCCGGTCGCGGCTACCCGGGCGCAGTTCCGAATCCGTACGAAACGTGCTTCAGTTGCGGCCGGGTGCGCCACGACGGGCTCGGCATCGGCCCGGGTCCGGTGTCCGACGGGTTGGTCGCCTGCGTCTGGCAGCCGCGCGGCCGGGTCGCGAAGGAATGGATCTGGTCGGCTCTGGACTGCGCCACCGGCTGGGCCTGGCCGCTGCAGGAGACCGCGCTGGTGACCGGGCGACTGACCGGGGGTGTGCTCACCGACGCTCCGCTGGATCCCGCTGACCCGTACGTCGTCGTCGCCGGGCAGTTGGAGTCCGTGGGTCGCCGGCGGATCAGCGCCGCCGCCCTGTTCACCGCCGGTGGCCAGCGGGTCGCGGCGGTTCGAGGGACGTGGCTCGAAATGGCCGTTACTTAGTCCGCCCGCCCGCCCGTCCGCCCG
>ERZ795057.1778-NODE-1778-length-17777-cov-11.425516_pt1 | contig 17777 bp, 17 predicted proteins | sample MGYA00375141_ERZ795057 | MGnify/ENA primary metagenome ERZ795057 (study PRJEB30186, sample SAMN05720163) | activated sludge metagenome | isolation source: Anaerobic digester | place: Hong Kong | collected 2015-01-26 ... | reverse complement strand
CAAACTTAAAAAATAGAATTATGGGAATAAACAAAGTTATTTTAGTAGGTAATGTGGGTAAAGACCCTGAAGTTAAGCATTTGGAAAGCAACGTTTCTGTTGTTCGATTCCCTTTTGCAACCAGCGAAACTTACAGGAATAAAAACGGAGAAAAAGTTACCAATACAGAATGGCACAATGTTGTTGTATGGAGAGGCTTAGCAGAAATTGCAGAAAAATACATTAAAAAAGGCACTCCACTATATATTGAAGGAAAAATAAGAACCCGCTCGTGGGACGATAAAGACGGAAATAAAAGATATACAACAGAAATAGTAGCTGATAATTTCCAGATGCTTGGCTCAAAACAAAGCAGCGAAGAATCTGCAGCTTCAAATAATGAAAATATATCTGTTGAAGATATTGAGAATATACCTGAGGAAGATGACTTACCATTTTAACCCTTAACAAAAACCATCTTACATTGGAAACTACAGAACCACTCCCGGAACAAATATTAGTAAGCATCCAGTTTATGGTAAACCATATAGACATTTACACTACAATATTTTTTGTAGTGTCGGTGTTTATTTTATTTATTACAGCACTCATCTCAGGTGCCGAAAATGCGTATTTTAGCCTAAAATCGGAACAAATAAAAGAACTGGAGAAACGCAAGAACTTCAGGAACAACCTAATCATTAAACATCTCGAGAACCCAAAAACTTTTCTGGCTACATTAACTGTAAGCCATACATTTTTATATGTATGTTTTATTGTTTTTATGGGAATAGTACTTACCCGTACTATAGATGTTAGCGCAGCTCCATCGTGGGGTTTTATTATGGAAATAAGCATTATAGCTTTTTTATTACTGCTTTTTGCTCATCTTATACCACGTTATTATGCTCGCAAAAATCCTTTAAAATTTGTTAAGTTGGTAGCTTTGATTGTTCTGATTTTTGAGAAATTATTTTATCCGATTATTGCTTTAATGAGCAATACATCAACATTAATTGAGCGAAAACTGGCACATATAAAACAAAACATTACCATCGACGACCTTTCGCAAGCCCTTAACCTTACAACACATCAAATAACGGAAGATGAAAACATCTTAAAAGGGATTGTAAAATTTGGAAATATTGATGCAAAAGAAATTTTAACATCAAGAGTTGATGTTTATGCCGTTGAATTAAACACCAGTTTTAAAGATTTGTTAGCATTTATCATAGAATCGGGGCATTCGCGAATTCCTGTTTATGCCGACACTTTTGATAACATTAAAGGGATATTATTTATAAAAGATTTATTGCCATATATCAATAAAGAAGAAAACTTTAACTGGCAATCTCTAATACGCCCTCCATATTTTGTTCCCGAAAATAAAAAGATTAACGACCTTCTTAAAGAATTCCAGGAGAACAAAATACACATGGCTATTGTTATTGATGAGTATGGAGGTACAAGTGGAATTGTTACCCTTGAAGATGTTCTAGAGGAAATTGTTGGTGAAATTACCGACGAATCCGACGAAGAAGAAATAATCTATTCGCAATTAAGCGATAATACATACCTTTTCGAAGGTAAAACATTAATTAATGATTTTATAAAAATTATTAATATCGACGATGATTTTTTTGATGATATTCAGGGTGACGCAGATACTATTGCCGGAATAATCCTGGAATTAACCGGCGAAATACCATCAAAAAATAAAAAAATAGAATATAAGAACATTTGTTTCACGATTGAATCGGTTGATAAACGGCGTATTAAACAAATCAAAGTGGTTATCAACGAATAAAAACACAATGCACAAAATACGGACAATATTTATCGGAGTTACCCTTCTACTAACTCTATCAGCGTTTTGGGGATGTAATAAAAAATATACTCCAAAGCCCCGGGGATATTTTCGTATCGACCTTCCCGAAAAAGAATATCAACAATACACTTCGGATGCTCCGTATGTTTTTAATTACCCGGTTTATTGCCAGATAAAGGATGATGAATCGGCTAATAGCGAGAAGTACTGGATAAATGTTGAGTACCCATCGTTTAATGCTAAAATACATATAAGCTATAAAGATGTAAATAACAACATTGGGCAGATACTTGAAGACACCCGCAAGCTAACCTATAAACACACAATAAAAGCTGATGCAATTGGAGAAAAACTTTTTATAAAACCGGAAAAAAAGGTATACGGCATTTTATATGAAGTTGAAGGAGATGCTGCCTCATCAGTACAATTTTTTTTAACTGACAGCACAAATCACTATCTTAGAGGGGCATTATATTTTAATTCTGAGCCTAATAAAGACTCTTTAGCACCTGTATTAGCTTTTATAAAGCAAGATATCACAGAGTTAATGGAATCGTTTGAGTGGAAATAATCTTTTTTGTTTATGGCATTAATAGTTCGAGAACATTTTAACGATGATGTAGAGTTTGGAGTTTGGGAAATAACCGAAGACTATGAAAATCTGAGGTCTCGCCTGTTACTCGATGAAAGAGACATAGAAACAGTTGAAAGTTTTAAAAACTACCAACGCAAATTGGAATGGCTAAGTGTACGCACATTACTTAAAGAGATGTTGGGGAAAGATTCGAAAATAGTTTATGGACCTGAGCGAAAACCCTATTTACACAACAACTTATATAACATAAGTATATCGCATTCCAAGAATCTTACCTCTATTTTAATGAGTAAGAAAAAACGTGTCGGACTCGACCTTGAGTATATGGATAACAAAATATTACGAATCGCCGATAAATTTTTGCGCCCCGAGGAGTTGGAAAACATTGACAAAACTAATGAGATTTACCATCTTTATTTGCACTGGTGCGCTAAAGAAGCGCTTTATAAAATCTGCGATAAGGTTGATATAAACTTTGTTAATAATTTGAATATCGAATCTTTTAAGCCTAAAGAAAACGGATTAATTATCGGACGGGTAAACAATAGTTACATGAACGAGAGGTTTACCATGAATTACTTTTCGCTAAAAAATTACGCCATTGTGTGGTGTTACAAGTAGGATAATACAGTAACAAAGCAAAAAACAAAAACTATTTATCATGATTTCAGAATTTATACAAGAACATGTAAATCAGAAGGAAAAATTATTTGCTTTGCTTATAGACCCGGATTTTCATACACCAGAAAGCTTATCGGCACTTACCCAAAATTGCAATAAATCAAAGGTTGATTTAATATTAGTTGGTGGCAGCCTTGTTAATAAAAACATCGACAATACAATAGACCTTATAAAACAGCAAACACAAATTCCGGTGCTACTTTTCCCAGGTAGTATACTGCAGGTTAGTTCAAAAGCCGATGGTATTCTTTTGCTTTCTTTAATTTCAGGGAGGAATCCCGAGCTACTTATAGGAAACCATGTAACAGCAGCCCATTTTTTAAAACAAAGCAAGCTGGAGATTTTACCTACCGGATATATTTTAATTGATGGCGGGAATAGAACTTCGGTAGAATACATGAGCAACACCCAACCAATACCTGCTGAAAAAACCGACATAGCAACAGCAACTGCACTGGCAGGAGAAATGCTGGGTTTAAAATACATCTACCTCGAAGCAGGAAGTGGCGCAAAATATGGTGTAAACACAAAAATGATTAAGGCAATAAAAGAAAATATTCAAATACCTGTTTTTGTGGGTGGCGGAATTAAAACTACCGATGATGTAAAAAAAGCAGTAACAGCCGGCGCAGATATTATTGTGGTTGGCTCAGCTATTGAAAATGACGACAGTATTCTCGAAAGCCTGGTTATGGCAACACATGAGTAATATAAATTAAAAAAGTATTTTTTTGTAAATCTTTTACTCCTTTTCAAAACTTCAATTTCATTTATCCTTAAGAATTAAACCTTAAAGCACATTTCAGGTCAAATAGCTACAAACCTTAATGTATAAACAAACCTGATAATTTTATTATTACATGAGTGCAGATAAAATTAATGGCGAAATTTGGAAACCATTAAAAATTGATGGAATAGCCAAAAATGAAATTTTTGAAATTTCAAGCCTGGGAAGGATAAAAAGTTTTAAAACAGACAAAACTAAAGGAGTAATAATAAACGGCTCTAAACTAAAGGGATATAAAATACTAAACGTTAAACTTGAAAATAATAAACGTACAACCAAATATATCCATAAGCTGGTTGCTGAAACGTTTATTCAGAAAGATAACGATATACAAGAGTATGTTATTCATATCGATTTTGACAAAGACAATAACAGGATTGAGAATTTACGATGGGTAACAAAAGAAACCATGTTTGCTCACCAGAAAATAAACCCAAACTATAAACGTGGCGTAATTTACAATTCCAAATTATCCGAAACGGATGTAATACGGCTTAAAAAGAAACTTGCTCGTGGCAAAAACAAGCTTTATAAGCTGGCAAAAGAATTTGGAATTACACATACCCAGTTAAACAGAATACGTAAAGGCGAAAACTGGGGGCATATTAAGGTTGAGTAATATATCTACTATTTCCTGTTTTTAATTGAATTTTAATCATACTGTCGTAATACTGGAACGGTAAGTAGGAATAATGAATAAAATAATACCTTAAAGTTTTTAATAAATTCTGATTTAAGAATTGGCAAACCCCACCAATTAACACTTTCATCTTTAAAACATCAACTTTAATCAACAAAAAATCAGGATTTATAACATATTATATATTTGGATTTAAGCTTTTTTTATTTATTCGGTTATTTTTCATATCTTAGGTTAAATTTTATACCTAAAAACATGGAAACTAAACCATTGAAAAGAATAATCCGCCCATTCGCTTTTATTATTTTTTTAATTCTAGTGTTTACTATTAGTAATTATGTGCATGGGCAGGAACATCAAAAACCGGATAAAGAAACTACAGTGCAGGTTCATGAAGAAAAAACCGAACATGCTGCCGAAGAAAGCCATTCTGGTAACATGAGCCCATTATTCTTTTTGATTTTAGCGCTCTTAATAGGTGCTGCAACACGCCATTTCCTTAGAAAAAGCCCGTTGCCTTATACGGTATCATTGCTGGTAATAGGTTTAATTTTAGGGGCACTGAGCCGATTAGGGTATTTTGGTGAGTGGCATATCATTGGATTAAAATTAAATGCCAGCTTTATTAGCGAAGCTGTGGGCTGGGCTGGGCATATCGACCCACACCTTATATTATATATCTTTTTACCTACTTTAATATTTGAAGCAGCATTTGCCATGGACACTCATACTTTTAAAAAGTCTTTTACAAATGCATTTATTCTGGCTGTGCCAGGTATATTAGTTGCTCTGTTTTTAACCGCATTAATTATTGTTGTAATAAAAATGTCGGGACTTGCATTAGGTGCATGGACCTGGCCCATAGCCCTGTTGTTCGGAACAGTAATTAGCGCAACCGACCCTGTTGCCGTAGTTGCCCTTTTAAAAGAACTCGGGGCTAGTAAAAAGCTAGGTACTTTAATCGAAGGGGAATCAATGCTTAATGACGGGACAGCTATCGTAATTTTTATGGTTATTTTACTTTCTATCACCGGAACAGGTGATGGTGCATCTCCTTTTGTAGAGTTTGTAAGAGTTTCAATAGGAGGAACATTGGTAGGATTAGTTATTGGGTACATTGTAATTGCATGGGTTAAAAAAGTATTTAATGATGCTCTTGTGGAAATTACTGTAATTGTGGCTGCGGCTTATATTACCTTTTATATTGCCGAGCACTTTTTTCATGTATCAGGTGTATTAGGGCTGGTAGCACTAGGATTGCTAATGGCAAGCGTTGGACGTACCAGGATAAGTCCCGAAGTTGAGCACTTCTTACATGAATTCTGGGAATTATTTGCTTTTATTGCAAATACCTTAATTTTCCTTATTGTTGGTGTGGTTATTTCTAATAACATTGTTTTTACACCAATCGATTTTCTAATACTTATCATTCTATACATAGGAATACACATTGTAAGAGCTATTGTAATAGCCATGTTTTATCCTTTAATGAAAAAAGCGGGCTATGGGCTTTCTGCGAAAAACTCATATGTTTTATGGTGGGGTGCATTGCGAGGTGCTGTTGGGCTGGCTCTTGCTTTAATTATTGCAGGGGAATCTAAAATTGATTCCGATGTAAGAGAACAGTTTTTGTTTTATACCGCCGGTATTGTAATCCTGACATTATTAGTTAATGCAACAACAATTAAACTATTACTCCTAAAACTAGGACTTACAGAAATACCTCCTGCTAAACAAAAAATGATTTTAAATGCACGGAAATATTTGCGGCAAACAGCAGAAACATCTGTTGAAAAACTTAAATCGGACCGATTTTTGAACCGTGCCAATTGGGAAAAAGTAAACCAGTATTTGCCAGAAGAGCCGGAAACTCCTGAAATAGTTTTAGATGAAGGGCAATTTGCCAATTTATACGAAACTCGCAGAAGGATATTAGAACAAGAAAAGAGTAGTTACTGGAATCAATTCAAAGAAGGCTTGCTAGGTCCAATTGCCGTTCGTAATTTAACCGACGCCATTAATGAGATAATGGATTCGGATGGTAAAATCCCATTGTCGGAAAGAAAAGACCTGGAACAATTATGGCAAACTCCCAAATTTTTAAGCAAACTACAGGCTGTGCCATTACTTGGTAAAATTTCACAAAGATTCTTCTTCGACCGCTTAGCTATTAGTTACGATGCTGCCCGCGGATTTGTTGAAGCCCAATACGAATCATTGAAACTTATCGAGGGTTTGGCAATAAGCTCCGATTCAGAAGAATTAACCATCGACCAGGACCTTGCCACCATTGAAAATGAAATAAATGAAAACCGCATACATGGACTGACATTTTTGAGAAACCTTAAAAATACTTATCCTGAAATATACGACGCTATTGCAACACGGCAAGCCATACGGTCGAACCTAAACAACGAACTAAAAATTGTTGAACGTTTACAGAAAAAGGGCCAGATTGGTGGTGATGAAGCTGAAAAAATGATTGACAGCATTGAAGAAAGAATGAAAAAATTACTTGATTCACCAACTGAAGTTGTCCCTCCGGAGAAAGCAAACTTATTACAGGATATACCTTGGCTAAAAGAACTCGACAGAGCTACCTTTAGTAAAATTGTGAGTTTATTTCAACACAGGAACTATGCTGTAGGCGAAAAAATTATTAAAGAACATGGGCATGTAGATGGCTTATATGTTATAGCCCGGGGAACTGTAAAAGTTACTATAAACAAACGCCTAATCGATATTTTAGGAAAAGGCAGCGTGATTGGTGAAATTGCCGTATTAACTAATGTACCAAGAACAGCAACAGTAACAGCAGAATCGCCGGTTACAGTTCTGCGCTTAACTTCGGTAAGTATGCAACAGGTTATACACGACAACCAAACTCTCGAAGATAAACTATGGCAAATTGCTGCTCCACGTTTAGCTGAAAATGTACTAATAGAACTAAAAGAGTTTAAGAAAATGCAACATTCTGAAATGCAAAAATGGCTAATAAAAGGGGAGCTTGTTGTGGCAAAAAAAGTTAGAAATATAGACTTAACTGATAAGGTGGCAATACTCATAACAGGGAAAGCTATAAAATCAAACGATGAAAATGTAGAAGCACCATGCTATATTGAAGACACAGGTGTAACTTTAAGCCGCGATAGCAGGATGTTAATATGCAATAAAATTAGTTAGCAATAAGCTTTAATCCAACAATTCCTGCTAATATCAGGATAATAAATAAAAGCTTAAGTATTTCAAAAGGTTCCTGAAATAAAACGATTCCTAAAATGGATGTCCCGGCTATTCCAATGCCGGTCCAAACGGCATATGCTGTCCCTATATTTATTTGTTTTGTAGCAAGAGAAAGCAAGTAAACACTTATTAACATAGAAGCTAATGTCAGAATGCTTGGAACTAATTTGGTAAAGCCATTGGTATATTTCATCCCAATAGCCCAGCCAATTTCAAATAAACCTGCAATAATTAAATAAAACCAAGCCATTATTTATTTATTTTGTAGATAGGTTTGCCTACAGCTGCATTTGGAGCTGTTATTTTTAAAATCCACGATACTGTTGGGGCAATATCCGTAATATCTATAGGATAATCAATATTTTGAGGTTTAACATCCCATCCATACCAAATTAGCGGAACATGTGTATCATAATTATAGCCTGAACCAGAATTGGTAACATCGCCATTTTTTTCAATCCATCCCGGCTCCAGGTTAACAATTATATCTCCTGAGCGCTTTTGATGGTATGAGTTTCGGATTTTACCTGCAATCCCCTCTTCAAAATTATTTGATAATATGGTTGATGCAGGGAAAGCCTGTGCAACGCCATTAAATTGAACCATAAAATCTGCAACACGCTGCTGTATTTCAGAAACATTTACTCCTGTCTTGTCAAGTAACGATTGATTAATATACAGTTGCCGGTAATAATAACTACTAATCCATTCGCCTTCTTCATATAATATCCCAAGGTAACTGTTTAATAAAGTAATGGCTTTACTTCCTTCAAATACACCTGCATTTTGCCTTTTCGACTCTAAATATTCAGGAATATCAGCAACTCCCCTGTCCGAAGTTATATATACCAACACATTTTCAATACCTACCTCATCATCTAAAAACTTCATCAAATGCTCTAAATCTTTGTCCAAACGCAGAAACAAATCTTCCATTTCGACCGAACGAGGCCCAAATAATTCGCCAGTATATTTTGTTGCAGAAAAGCTAATTAACAACAAATCAGGATATTCATCTTTGCCTAAATCGTTTGCAACAACAGCTGATACTGCAAAATCCTTTGTAAAAGTATTCCCAAACGGAGTAAATTTAAGGTATTTGTAATTACCTGAACGATTCCTCAAATAAGAAAGTTCATAAGGAAAAGTATTACGGTAATTTTTAAATCCAGTTTCAAATTCAGAATTGTCGGGCAAGCTATTTTTATAATTATCGCCTAAGGAGTACATACTTGCCCAGCTTTTACGGATATAAATATCCTGAAACCCTTTGGCATTAAATTCTTTAACCCACTGAGGCAAGGTATCTGTATAATAATTCCCTGTCATCCAGCCACCACTATGATGGTCGAACCAAAAAGCATAATCAGCCATTCGCCCACCTGAAATAACCGATGAAACAGGATTTAATGCTATACTTATTACTTTTGAACGTTCATTGGTTGCCAGTTTGATTTCATCCCCTAATGTAGAACACATAATATTTGAGGGAGAATAGTTCCCCATAGAAATTTCTCCGTTCATCAGGTTAAATTTGGATTCATCTGCACACCCAACAACAGCGCCACTCAAACGGTTATACCATGTATCTGAAACAATGCCATGTACCGAAGGGTAAGAACCCGTAACAATACTTGCTTGACCCGGGCCATTCTGGGTTATTAAATAATTATGATGTGCCTGTGTGCAAAAAGCCCCTTCGTTAATAATTTTTTTAAATCCATTTTCGCCAAAAGAATCCCAGTAACGAAGCAACATCTCGTAACGCATTTCTTCGATAACAATACCAACAACTAACTTTGGTGGTTTACTGAACGCAACCTGCGATACCGTTTGGGCTGTCGAATTTTGCTTAAAGATTGCCGCTAAGATTAAGGTAATTACAAATAATTTTCTGAGCATAATTTGTTTTTTTATATATTCTTAACGGCCATCATTTTCTCTATTTTTTTGATTTAAAATCTAAACATTAAACCTGATGTGCAAGATATCACCATCATCCACAATATAATTCTTCCCTTCCACATGAAATTTACCAGCTTCTTTCACTTTAACCTCAGAACCGAGAGTAATAAAATCGTTGTATTTCATAACCTCTGCCCTGATAAATCCACGTTCCAAATCACTATGTATAACACCAGCAGATTGGGGTGCAGTCATCCCTTTTTTAATAGTCCATGCCCTGATTTCTTTTGGCCCTATTGTAAAAAACGACATTAAATTAAGCAATGAATAAGCACTTCGGATTAATTTGTTTACTCCTGGTTCTTCAAGTCCTGCATCTTTAAGGAATTCAGCCCTGTCGTCCATATCTTCCAAATCAGCAATGTCAGCTTCCATTTTGCCGGCAATAACCAAAATTTCAGTTTCCTGCCCTTTTAATGCCTCCTTCACCTTTTCAACATATGCATTGCCATTTACTGCTGATGCATCATCCACATTACAAACATAAATTATAGGTTTTGCTGTTAAAAGAAACAGGTCATCCAAATATTTTTTATCGCCCTCAGCTACTGTATATGTTCTGGCATTCTGCATGGATTCCAGATGCTCCTTTATCCCATTTAATACTTCAATACCATGCTTAGCATCTTTATCACCAACCTTAGCCAATTTTTCGAGGCGTTGGATTTTTTTCTCAACCGATTCCAAATCTTTTATTTGAAGCTCAAAATCAATTGTCTCAATATCCCTTACGGGATCAACCGAACCATCAACGTGAGGCAGATTATCATCATCGAAACAACGTAAAACATGTATTAAAGCATCTGTATTTCTGATATCAGCCAAAAACTTGTTTCCTACACCCTCGCCTTGGTTTGCACCTTTTGTTAATCCGGGAATATCCAGGATTTCTACCGTTGCCGGAATTATTTTTTCAGTAGGCTGCAATTTCTCTAATTCATATAAACGTCCATCAGGAACGTTAATTACACCAATATTAGATTTATTAGAACTAAATGCGAAGTTGGTAATTTCAACTTTTGAATTAGACATGCAATTAAATAATGTTGATTTACCAACATTAGTAATACCAATAATCCCACACTGTAAACCCATAATATTATATTTTTATCATTATTATCAAGGTTTCAAAATTAATCTTTTTCGTCTTTATAAAAAGCAGTTTTATAAAATTACATGCTTAAAAATATAAGGTTTTGTTAATAATAATCACTTTCAAATTCCGTATATTATAATGAAAAACTTTATTTTTACAACTTCGGAAAAACCGTTTCATTTTATAACAATCACATTTAAATAGTTAAAATGACAGACATACAAAATTTGAAAAAGATAGCCTCTCAGGTAAGGCGTGATATTGTGAGAATGGTACATGCACAAAACTCAGGACACCCGGGCGGTTCATTAGGCTGCACAGACTTTTTAACAGCCTTGTATTTCAGCATTATGAAACACGACCCTGAGAATTTCGACATGGATGGAAAAAATCAGGATATATTCTTTTTATCAAACGGGCATATTTCTCCATTATGGTATAGTGTTTTAGCCCGAAGTGGTTATTTCGAATTAAAAGAACTTTCAACTTTCAGGGTATTAAACTCAAGATTACAAGGGCACCCTACAACAAAAGAAGGACTTCCCGGAATACGTGTTGCATCAGGTTCATTAGGACAAGGATTATCTGTTGCATGCGGTGCTGCATTATCGAAAAAACTTAACGGTGATAAAAACCTTGTATTTACGTTACACGGAGATGGCGAACTACAAGAAGGCCAGATATGGGAAGCTGCTATGTTTGCCGCTCACCACAAAATTGACAATATCATTTCTACGGTTGACTATAACGGAAAACAAATTGATGGGCCTGTTGACCAGGTGCTAAGTTTAGGTAATCTAAAAGCTAAATGGGAAAGCTTCGGTTGGTTAGTACTGGAAATGAATGGAAACGACATAGATGATGTTATAAAAACATTAAATCATGCTAAAACCTTAACTGGTAATGAAAAACCAATAGTAATTTTAATGAAAACAGAAATGGGTATGGGAGTTGACTATATGATGGGAACCCACAAATGGCATGGATCAGCACCAAACGATGAGCAACTTGAAAAAGCATTAGCTCAATTAGAAGAAACTATTGGAGATTTTTAATAAAAGGACATTAAAAATAAAATTAAAGAACGATGAAAAATATTGTTGTTATTGCACACGATGTAAAAAAACCTGAACTCGTTCAATTTATTAACGAACATAAGGACTGGATCTTCGGAGTTAATCTGATTGCTACGGGCAGAACCGCTGAATATTTGGAATCGCAAGGGATTAAAGTTGAACACCTTAGTCCGGGTAGATCTGGCGGGTATAGCGAAATTACTGACCGTATTAAACAAAATGAAATAGATATTGTAATTTTCTTGCGGGACCCTCTGATTAAAGTAGGGCATCATGAAGATATACAGGCCCTGCTCGAAGCCTCAAATATGTATAATATCCCTTTGGCAACAAATTATGCCAGTGCACAGCTTTTAATATTGGGTTATATAAAGAAAGAAGATTACGAGAGAAGAAAATCCATGGATAATGAACTATAAAACAGAATATTGAAAAAAATACTCCAATATATTCTTATACTTAGTATAGTTTTTCCATTATTCTTGCAAGCACAGAATCAGGCCAAGCCCGATCCTGTTGTAACAAGGATATTGTTCATTTTTGATGCATCGCAAAGTATGTATGGCACTTGGAACAGCGATAAAAAAATAAATATAGCCCGTACATACCTGATTCAAATGATAGACAGCCTAGAGCAAGTCAAAAATGTTCAAATGGCATTAAGGGTTTATGGCCACCAGAGCCCTGTACCACCTCAGGATTGCAACGACACAAAACTAGAAGTTCCATTTAGTATTAATAATGCTGCCAAAATACGTCAAACACTAAGATACCTTATACCAAAAGGCACAACACCCATTGCCCATTCTTTGGAATTAGCTGTTAATGATTTCCCTCCTTGCGAAAACTGCAGGAATGTAATTATTTTAATAACAGACGGTATCGAAGCTTGTGATGGAGATCCTTGCCAGGTTTCGCTCAACCTGCAGAAAAAAGGGATTATTTTAAAACCCTTTATCATTGGAATCGGGCTTGATCCAAACTTAGAGAAATCTTTTGATTGCGTTGGGCAGATTTTTAACAGCCCTAATGAACAAGAGTTCCGCAAAACCCTTGATATTGTTATAACAAGGGCATTAAACACCACAACATGCCAGGTAAACTTACTCGACATATATGGCAAACCATCAGAAACTGACCTTAACATGGCCTTTTTCGACCATATATCCGGAAAAGTTAAATATAACTTTGTCCATACGATCAACCATATGGGAAACCCCGATACATTAATAATAGACCCTTTAGTTACATATGACATTGTTGTATATAGTATACCTGCAGTAAATAAAACAGAAATAAATTTAAACCAGGGGAAACACAATATTATCGGAATCCCAACCCCTCAAGGTCAAATTCAGGTATCATCACCGGGTACAAATCAATACAAAGACTTAAAGATATTAATAAAGAAGGCCGGTGAAAAAGAAACAATTCATATACAAGAAAATAATTCAACGGAAAAATACCTGGTTGGCAATTACGATTTAGAAATATTAACCATACCAAGGATTTATATTAATAACCTGGAGGTTCAAGCCAATACAACAACAAAAGTTCAAATACCAAAACCAGGTATTGCCAGTTTTTCGTTTTCAGCTCCCGGATTCGCGAGCTTATATACAGAAACACCAGATACATTAACATGGATTCATAATCTGGATAAAAAAGAAACCAGGCAAAACCTGATAATGCAACCCGGAGACTACAGGATAGTTTACCGGGCTAAAAACGCAAAACAATCAATATATACTATAAATAAAAGATTTACCATAAAATCAGGATCATCAGAATCAATCATATTATATTAAGATACAATTAAAGAAATGAGAAAATTCGAATACACAGAAAAGAAAGATACAAGATCGGGATTTGGAGCCGGATTATACGAACTGGGAAAAACAAACCCAAATGTGGTGGCCTTATGTGCCGACTTAATCGGTTCATTAAAAATGGATAATTTTGTAAAAGATTTCCCCGAACGATTTTTTCAGTGTGGTATAGCAGAAGCAAATATGATCGGATTAGCAGCAGGGCTAACTATAGGAGGGAAAATCCCTTTTGCGGGCACATTTGCAAACTTTGCTACTGGCCGTGTTTACGACCAAATAAGGCAATCCGTTGCTTATTCCGGCAAAAACGTGAAAATATGTGCTTCGCATGCCGGACTTACTTTAGGCGAAGATGGGGCTACTCATCAGATTATGGAAGATATCGGATTAATGAAAATGTTGCCTGGAATGGTAGTAATTAATCCTTGCGATTATAACCAAACCAAAGCTGCAACAATTGCTATAGCTGAATATAAGGGGCCAGTATATTTAAGGTTTGGGCGCCCGAGTGTTCCCAACTTTACACCTGCCAGCCAAAAATTTGAGATTGGCAAAGCGGTTCTTTTAAACGAAGGGACTGATGTTAGTATTTTTGCCACAGGCCATTTAGTCTGGAAGGCTATCGAAGCAGCTGAAATATTAGAAAAAGAAGGAATATCAGCCGAAATTATTAATATTCATACCATAAAGCCTTTAGATAACGATGCTATATTAAAATCGGCAAGCAAAACAAAAGCTGTTGTTACTGCCGAGGAACATGTTATGCACGGAGGCTTAGGTGATTCTATTGGCCAGCTTTTAGGAAGGAAACTTCCAACACCTCTTGAAATGGTTGCTGTAGACGATAAATTCGGAGAAAGCGGAAAACCCGAAGAACTCCTAAAAAAGTATGGAATTGATACTGAAAATATTGTACAAGCTGCCCAAAAAGCAATAAAGAGAAAATAAATCTGTTTTTGAGTTTATGTCTGAATATAGCGATAAGGAGCTGCTTGATTTATTTAAGGAAACAGACAAACGCAATTATGCGTTTAACCTTATTGTGCGCAAATATCAGCAAAAGCTTTATTGGCACATCCGTAAGATAGTTATTAAACACGATGATGCCGATGATATTTTACAAAATACATTTATTAAAGTATGGAAAGGGCTTGAAGGGTTTCGTGAAGATTCAAAACTATATACCTGGCTGTACCGAATTGCTACAAATGAGAGCCTTACCTTTTTAAAACAACAAAAAACTAAATATTTATTGCCAATTATCGATTACGAAAATCAATTATCAGAAACATTGGAGAGCGACAAGTATTTTAATGGGGATGAAATACAACTCAAACTTCAAAAAGCCATTCTTAACCTGCCTGAAAAGCAACGCGTAGTTTTTAACCTTAAGTATTTTGAAGAAATGAAATATGAAGATATGTCGGAAGTGTTAGGGACTTCGGTTGGGGCTCTTAAAGCTTCATACCATCATGCAGTTAAGAAGATTGAAAATTATTTTAATGATAATTAAACTTTTAAACGTTTAATATGTCAAAAAAACAGGGAAAGTAAAAAAAGGGTATCAAAAATGGAAAATTTTAAAATGAATATTGAAGATCTGAAGGGAAATAAAAATCCATTTGCAGTGCCCGATGGTTATTTTGAAGACTTACCATCGCGCATTCAGGAAAGAATAACATCTGGAAAAGAAGAACACATTTGGGTACTTCGTTTTTTCCAATTTATAAAACCTCAGTTTGCATTAGCTTTTATGGTTATTGCATTTGCGGTTATTACACTAACTACTATTGATTTAATACTTTCAGGAAGAAATGATACGGTTCAAAATAATAATATGTATACTCGTATTATTGAAGTGGATGCTTCTGAATTTTCGGAGCAACATTTCTTAGACGTTTTACTGGAAGATGGTAAAAAAGAGGACATTAAGAAACAGGAAGAAATGGATTTTTATATTCATTACCTTGTCGATGAAGATATCGACTACGCCACATTAATTGATGAATTATAAGAATAGGGAAACATGAAAATTTTTAAATTTACTGCTATATTTTTTATCTCGCTTTTATGTGTATTAAGATTACAAGCACAAGAAACAAAAACAGATAAAGAACAGGAAATTAAATCTCAGAAAATTGCTTTTTTTACAGATAAAATAGGCTTAACACCTGAAGAAGCACAAGTTTTTTGGCCCATTTATAACAGTTATTGGGATAAGAAAAATAAAATTATTGCGGATAGAAAAGATAAAATGACCTTTTTTGCAGAAAATAATGCAAAAATGTCTAATGAAGAGATGATTAAATATGCCGATCAATATATTCGATACGAAATGCAACTAGCAGAGTTATTGGATGAGTACCATAAAAAATTTAAAGAAATTTTACCTATAGATAAGGTTATGAAAATCTATTTAGCTGATTATGAATTCAAAACATATCTTTTAAAAAGAATTCAGAAAAGTAGTAAAAATGAAAATGAATAAATAAAAAATCCGAAGGAAATACTTCGGATTTTTTACTTCTGTATATAATGCCTATTCCAGCTTTCCTATTAAATTTTCAACTTCTTCAAGTATTTCACAAGATTTAACCAGCTCTTTCATTCTTGTATGGTCAGGGTACAATGGCCTGTCAATATCCAGGAAGGCCACATATTTACGAATCACTTCCTTAGCTTTCGTTACACCTTTACCAAATTTATACTCTCTAAAATCGAGAGCCTGAGCTGCCGCCATATATTCAATTCCTAAAATTCCATATGCATTATCTAAAATCTGGAAGTTTTTTATTGCAGTATTCATACCCATTGAAACAAAATCTTCCTGGTCTGCAGCGGCTGGTATCGACTGAATCGACGCCGGCATCGAGAGTATTCTTTGCTCAACAATCTGCATATCGGCAGTATACTGGCTTAACATCAAACCAGAAAACATTCCTGCACCTTTGGTTAAAAAGGCAGGTAAACCAACACTTAATGCAGGGTGATTTAAACGGTTCATCCTTCGTTCCGACATTACGCAAACCATTGTAATTGCTGCACCTGCCATGTCCATTGGCAATGATACCGGAGTTCCCTGGAAATTAGCTCCTGACAATTGTAAATTCTCTTCAGGAAAGAATATCGGATTATCACCAACACCATTCAATTCAATTTCTACTTGTTCGCGTGCCCAGCGCATAGCATCATGAGCAGATCCAATAACCTGTGGTGCCGAACGCATAGAATAAGCATCCTGTACTTTACATTTTAAAACACCCTCCTTTAAATCGCCACCTGCAACCAGTTTATTAATAGCATTTGCACTTCGAACAGCACCTTTAAAACCTCTTACTTCATGTAATTTAGCAGTATAAGGTTTCATGTTTGCCATAAGCGCCTCAAGAGACATGGCACAAGCTATCTCAGCCTGTTTTAGCCATCGGTTTGCATCATATAAGAAAATTGCACTCATTGCAGTCAACACATTCGACCCATTAATTGCAGCTAAACCATCACGTGCTTGAAGCCCAGGGATAGGAATTCCTGCTCGATCCATAGCTTCTTTACCTTCCAGCAATTCTCCCTGGTAATAGGCTTGCCCCTCTCCCATTAACAATAATGCAATTTGCGACATCGGTGCAAGGTCGCCACTAGCTCCTACCGATCCTTTTTGGCATACAAAAGGCGTAACACCTTTGTTTAACATGTCTACCAATGTTTGAGTAATCGCTAATCTACAACCTGAATTTCCATGAGCATGTACATTAATACGCCCTAACATAGCACCACGAACATATTCTATTGGGGCTGGGTCACCAATTCCTGCAGCATGATTGTATATTAAGTACTTCTGAAAATCTTTTACCTGATCGTCGTTCAACACAACTTCAGAAAACTCTCCAATACCAGTATTTACCCCATACATAATTTCGTGTGCTTCAATTTTTTTCTCAAGCATTGCACGGCATTTATTAATACGGGTAACAGCATCAGGATGTAATTCCACTTTACGCCCGTTTCGGGCAACTTCAACAACATTCTCGATGGTGAGGCCACCACCGGTAATAATTAAT
>ERZ795057.1774-NODE-1774-length-17806-cov-10.532308_pt1 | contig 17806 bp, 18 predicted proteins | sample MGYA00375141_ERZ795057 | MGnify/ENA primary metagenome ERZ795057 (study PRJEB30186, sample SAMN05720163) | activated sludge metagenome | isolation source: Anaerobic digester | place: Hong Kong | collected 2015-01-26 ... | reverse complement strand
AATGTATTCAGTAAATTTGATGATTTTGAAGCTCGTGAGTTCAGACATTCGACCGGTTTGGCTTTGAAATGGCAGGCTCCTATCGGACCAATCATCATCAACTTTGCTTATCCTTTTAATGATGACAAATATGATGATACTGAAAGTATTCAATTTTCATTCGGTAACACATTCTGATTTAACATTATGGTATGAAACAAAAAGTATCCAAACTTAGTCTGATAAAAGTATTACAACTGATACTTTTGCTTGGGTTTGGTTCTTCAGTTTTTGCACAAGGTAAAATAGGCTTTGTGGATATGGAAACGCTGATTAACAGTTCTCCACAGATTAATCAGGCTCGAGCCTCAATCACATCTGAGTTTGAACTGGAGTACAGTAAAATAGAACAACAAGAGTCTGATTTGGAAATTCTTGAAAACAGGATTACCAAAGACGGCGCAATTATGTCTTTTACGGAATTAAGCAAATTACAAGAACGAGCAAGAATTCTTGAAAGACAAATCAGTCGTGCTAAGGAAGACCTAAAGGATGCTATCAATATTCGGAACAATATTGTTTTAGCTAAAGTTGAGGAAGAACTTAATCAAGTGGTTAAACAATATGCTGTTGAAAACGGTTATGATGCTATCCTTATCAATGCAATTTTGTATGTCAATGACAATATGGACATTACTCAAGAGATATTGCAGGTTTTAAAAGAGAAAAGCAACTCGAATGGAAATTAGTCTAGGTACACTTGCCAAACAATTAAAACTTGAATTTAAAGGAAATGCTGACAAAGTGATTTCCTCTGTAGGAACACTCGAAAATGCTCAAAATCATCAAATAAGTTTTCTTTCCAACTCGAAATATTCATCTCAATTGAATCAGACCAATGCAGGAATTGTCATATTAAACCCGCAAAGTTCGGATCAATTTACAGGAAACCAACTAATTTCAGAGAATCCTTATGTGACTTATGCAAAAGTTGCAACATTGCTACAAAATAGTTCGAGTATGCAGTCAACTATTCACCCAACGGCAGTCATAGCAAAAACTGCTAAAATCGGTAAAGATGTCAATGTTGGTCCTTATTCAATTATTGGCGAAAATACAGAAATTGGTGACGGAACTAATCTTGAAGCCCGGGTGACTATAGGTAATAACTGTAAAATAGGTAAAGATTGTGTTTTTAAACCCAATGTAGTGGTTTCTTGTGATTGTAGTATTGGAGACAGAGTGATATTACATCCGGGAGCGATTATTGGAGCAGACGGGTTTGGTTTGGCACGAGATGTTAATGGTTGGATAAAAGTACCACAACTTGGTTCTGTCAGAATTGGCAACGATTGCGAAGTTGGAGCCAATACAACGATCGATCGGGGAACCATCGAAGACACCATTTTAGAAGATGATGTGCGATTGGATAATCAAATACAAATAGCCCACAACGTCCATATCGGAGCTCATACAGTAATGGCTGGTTGCTCAGCAGTTGCAGGTTCTGCAAAAATCGGCAAAAACTGCATGGTTGGTGGAGGTGTTGGAATATTAGGACATCTGGAAGTTTGTGATAATGTCATTTTGCAGTCCATGGCATTAGTGACGCATTCAATTAAACGACCTGGCAGTTACAGCTCAGTTGCTCCAATTCAAGAAACAACAGAATGGCGTAAAAGTGCCGTTCGCTTCAAACAATTAGATAGCATTGCCAGACGACTTGGAAATCTGGAAAAAAAGATTAAATAAAGTATTTAGGGGACATAAATGACTGAAGAAAATAATATGAATGAAATGGTGGATGTGGAAAGAATTCTTCGTTTACTGCCACATCGCTATCCTTTTTTGTTAGTGGACAAGGTGATTAGCTATAAAAAAGGAGAATCAATTACAGCCATTAAAAATGTAACCTTCAATGAACCTCATTTCACAGGGCATTTTCCTAATCATCCGGTGATGCCCGGCGTGCTGATAATTGAAGCAATGGCTCAGGCATCCGGTGTTTTGTCGGGACTATCAATGGAAGATGGGGAAAGCAATGATAAAATTTATTATTTGGTAAAAGTAGATAAAGCGAAATTCACCAAGACTGTTGTTCCCGGAGACCAACTTCACCTACATGCAACCATCAAACGGACAATGCGAAATATGGTTCAGTACGCCTGTCATGCAACTGTTGACGGCAAAACCGTGGCTCAGGCTGAATTACTCTGCGCCAGTAAAAGTTAATAAATTATTATGATACATAAAACAGCGATTATTGATTCGACCGCTCAACTGGCAAATGATGTCAAAGTTGGCGCTTATAGCATTATTGAAGGTGATGTGACCATTGGTTCAGGTACTGAAATTAAATCTCATGTCACCATTGGAAAACATACTGAAATCGGTAAAAACAACCGAATCTTCCAATTTGCATCAATAGGCGAAGAACCGCAAGATAAAAAATATAAAGGCGAAGAAACCCGAACCATAATTGGAGACAACAATACTATTCGTGAATATGTCACCATCAATCGTGGTACGGTTGATGATCAGGGAATAACAAAAATTGGTAACAACAACTGGATTATGGCATATGTGCATATCGCTCATGATTGTGTGTTAAAAGATAATATCATCATCGCTAATGGAACAACACTTGCCGGTCATGTGCATCTGGATGACTATGTGATTCTTGGCGGGTTCACTAAATTGCATCAATTTTGCCGAATTGGAGCTCATGCATTTACAGCAATGGATACCGGTTTTCAAAAAGATTTACCGCCATACATCATGGCTCATGGAAATCCGGCAAAACCAAGAACCATCAATATCGAAGGGCTTAAGCGTCGAGGTTTCACCCAAGCTGATATCACGGCTATCAAAAAAGCATTTCGTCTGCTTTATAAATCTGATTTAAGACTGGAAGAAGCCCTAATTGAAATGCAAAAACTCGCCGATGAACAACAATCCGTTCAGATTATGGTGGACTTTATCAAAGCCAGTACCAGAAGCATTGCCAGGTAGTTGTTGAATATATAACTAGTCAGACTGAATTTATTTCAGTATCTTGTATTCATAATGTGATTTTATAGACTCTGAAACAAGTTCAGAGTGACTAAACATGTCATCTTAAGCGGAAACAGCCTCCATGCTGTTATCTTAAGCAAAACATCTCCCTCCCGTCATCTTGATCGAAACATCCCCCTCCTGTCATCTTGAGCGAAACGAAGTGAAGTCGAAAGATCTCAAAAAAACTACAAACATTTGATAGAACTATTACTATGTATTAACATACCAATAGTTTTTTTAAATAATTCCAATGAAATTCAACAAATTGACCGTTTTACTATTTTTTCTAATTGCATTTTCTGCAACCGCTCAAAATCTTGACCAATATAAACCTGACAATATCAAGGAACAGGACTGGTCGAGTTTAAAAGTAGCCATTCAAAGAGATAAACTATTACCATCACCATCAGGGTTTGGTGGTGGTAAAGAAACCTACTTGGGAGCTTCAATTGTAGTTGATGGAAACCGGGCATTGGTTTCTTCTGTTCGACCTCAATCACCAACAAGTGACTATTGCAATAGTTCTAATCAAGGTTTTGTTTCGGTACTTGAATACGATGGGAAAGATTGGAACAAGACGGCTAACATTCTTCAAACTAATCAATCAACTAATGGTTGTTTTGGATTTTCGATGAGTCTGTATGGAAATAGAGCTTTGATAGGTGATTTCGGTGCTAGTAGTGTTGAGTATAATAAGAAAGGTTCAGCGTATTTGTTTGAATATGATGGTTCATCATGGATAGAAACTTTTAAATTTGAAGCATCTGACGGAGTCAATGAAGACTTTTTTGGTTCTTCTGTTGCTATGGATTCATCCAGAATTATTATCGGAGCCTATGGGTCAGATGATGACCCACATCCCTACATACGTCATGATAAAGGTTCAGTCTATATTTTTGAAAAAATTAATGGTAATTGGTCTGAAGTACAGAAAATTATGCCAACAGATAGCCATGAAGATCAGAAGTTTGGATTATCTGTCAGTATATCCGGTAATCAATTGGCTGTCGGGGCTCCAGGAAATTTATCGCAATCTGGGTCTGTTTATGTTTTTGAGTACAGCGGAAACAGCTTGGTTGAGAATCAAAAGTTGATAGCATCTGATTCGGTAGTTTTTAATTTATTTGGTGGAATAGTAAATCTGGATAATGACAAGCTTTTTGTTGGTGCAAGGAATAGTGAAGCAGTGTATTTTTTTCAGAAATCAGGAAGTCTATGGACAGAATCACAAAAAATTACTGCACTTGATGGATCAGCGAATGATTATTTTGGCAGTGCTCTAGATTTTAAAGAGAACAGGTTGGTTGTTGGTGCACCAGGGAATAATAATGAAAGAGGAGCTGCTTATGTTTTTGATTTTAATGGAACAAACTGGCAAATCAATTCAAAAATAATTGCAAGTGACTCTAGTATTGATGATTTCTATGGTACTGGTGTAGCAGTGTCTAATCAAACTGTAGTTGTTGGATCTCCTGAAGATGATGATATGGGTGAGGAATCTGGCTCAGTTTATTTTTACGGTTTTGATGGGGCTGTTTGGACAGGCACTCAGAAATATGTTACCAACGAATCTTCATATCATGACAGATTTGGGGCAACTTTAGATGTATCAGGAAATTCAATGATTATCGGAGCTCCATTTGATGATGATATAGGTTCTGTTTATTTTTATGAAAAAGATAGCAATTGGACACTTGCGCAAAAGCTCTTTTTACCAGAGGGGGATAGTGTCTGTCAGTTTATATCTAGAAAAATTGTTTCAATTTCAGGAGATACAGCAGCTGTGTGTGGAAATGCAGGAGTTCATATATACAAATATAACGGAAGTGATTGGAATGAAGTTCAATTGATTACCCCTTTAAATTCCGTCAATAATGCAGTTGACTTCTTTGGAAGTACTATTGTTTTTGCAGAAGACCAACTTTTTATTAGCGAGACCGATAGTGTTTATGTATACAATAAAAATCAAACAATCTGGGAGGAAAATCAGATACTAGTTCCAAATGGAAACTCTCAGATCTCGGCGTTTGGAAATTCAATAAGTGTCAATGGAGGAAAAATGATTGTCGGTGACTTTGTAGATGATTCAAATGGTGTTAGAGCTGGTGCGGTTTACTTTTTTGAATATGATGGAGTCCATTGGAATGAAACACAAAAACTTTCTGCAAGTGATACAACAGATTGGAACTACTTTGGATTCAATACAGGCTTTCTGAATAATACTGCAATTATTACTGCACCTCTAAAGGCAAATGGCGTTAATAACGGAGTAATATATTTTTTTGAATATGATGGTGTTCAATGGAGTCAATCGAGTTCGATTATTACTAGTTCAGGTCTAGAGAATCTTGATGAAAAATTAGAAATGTCTGAAAATGGCTTTTATATCAGTGGTAATTTTCGTAATCATTTATTAGTTGGAACTGCAACCAGAATTTATAACTTTCAGGTTAATGAGTCTGACTGGTATGAGTCTGAAATCATAACATCACCTAACAACCGAACAGATGATGCTTTTGGGTCTAGTATTGCTTATTCTGTCAATGAATTGATTGTAGGAGCATCACTAGAAGACATTAATGGCACCGACTCAGGTGCTGTCTATATCTTTGAAACCAGAGACCTAATTTTTGAAAACGGATTTGAATAAAAAACTGAGCAAGTATTATATATTCTAAAATTCCAAATGCATTACGGACTATCATGATTTATACTATCTTGCATGATAAGTTTCAAGCGGGTTTCCAAGAGTTACGGTAAAGACAACAAGGCGTTGAAAGACGTTAGTTTTGATGTTGAGGCCGGGGAAATGTTGTTTCTGACCGGGCATTCCGGGGCGGGGAAAACAACTATTTTGCGTTTGTTGATGTTAATGCAATACGCCAGTTACGGGCAGATTCGGGTGAATTCGATGGATATTTCATCATTACCTTCCTCGCGAGTTCCTGCTTATCGTAAGAAAATCGGCATGATTTTTCAGGATCACCGCTTGCTGAACAATAAAACGGTTCTGGAAAATATTGCTTTATCTCTACAAATTCGTGGTTATTCAGATTCTGTGAGTTTTAAAAATGCCAGGGCTGCCTTGTCTCAGGTAGGAATTGCTGAGAAAGCCAATTTTTACCCTTTAGAATTATCAAGTGGTCAGCAACAAAGAGTGGGAATTGCTCGTGCGTTTGTGTCAAAGCCGGATTTGATTTTAGCCGATGAGCCAACCGGAAATCTCGATCCCGATTTATCATTGGAACTCATGCAAATTTTCGAGAATTTGAACAAACAAGGAATCACAATTGTTATTGCTTCGCATGATTTATTTTTGATTAAAAGACTGCAAAAAAGGGTTCTGGTGCTGGAAAAAGGCGAACTTATTGATGATTTCAGTCCGCAGAAAAATATTTACACACCATGATAGGAAGCAAACACACGCCATCACCAACACTTGCCTATTTTCGCGGGCATAAACGGGCTGTGCGTGAGGGCTTTTCATTTCCGTGGAAAAAACCAATACGCTCGGTTTTAACAATTGCCACATTGGCAATTTGTTTTTTCATTCCATTGTTTTTATGGACGGTTTGGCTGAATTATGATGAATTGAAACAATCATGGCAAACTCAAGGTTCTATAGCCGTGTTTGTCAAAGGCCAGACGGACGAGTCGCAAATCAACCAACTGATTGATGATATTAAAGCCAATCCGGTGGTTGAGTCAGCTCATTTAATCAATACTGATGAAGTGAAACAACAACTTGAAACCGACAAGCAGTTATCCAAGTTCACCAAATTAATCAAATCGTATGATTTACCACAACAAATCGGCGTCAAGACAAAAATTTCTCAAGAAAAATCCGACGTTGAAAATTTGGTTAAGATGCTCGAACAACGACCTCAGGTTGAGTATGTGAGTTACGATCAGCAATGGTTGAATCAATTACAAGGTTTAACTTCGACATTATTGAGAATGTCACATGTGAGTGCCTTGCTGTTTTTGGTGATTATCATTGTCATTCTTGGAAATACTATTGGTAACGAGATTGCAGAGCATAAGCAGGAAATCCGATTGTTGGAATTGATTGGTGCCAGTAATGCTCAGGTGCGAAGAGGTTTTTTATACATGGGTGTTTTTCTGGGAATATTTGCAGGGATTCTGGCAGTAATTTTTCTGTTTGTCAGTTTCTGGTGGCTGGATGATTTAATGTCTTCATTAATGAACAATTTTGGCGTTGATGTGAGCTTGAAAGGGTTGAATTTGATACAAGTATTTGCCGTTATTGGAGTATCAATTTTGGTAACTTGGTTTGCAGCCAGAGTGGCATTAACCGGCCAGCGATTGAATGAAATTATAGACTGATATAACTAATTTTTACTGTATGATAAATGCAATTCAGCATATAATTTAGCAAAAAAACGAGACTGATTATGGCAGAATTAACACAAGAAGAGATTGCAGAAATCAAAGACCATTTTGATTTTTTTGATAATAATGGCAATGGTTTGCTTGAGGAGAATGAATTCATTAAACTTTTTAAGGTTTTAGCTCCAGATGCCAGCAGAGAGATGGCAATTCGCGGTTTCCACACCATTGATGAAGATGGTAACGGAACGGTTGAATTTGATGAATTTCTCGACTGGTGGCAAATGAATTGGACAGTTTTTTAAGGATTTTCAGAAAAGAAATCTAAAACTTGATTCTTCAATTCAATTAAAGTTTCCAGTGGTTCTACATCGCTTTTTAACTGTTCAAAAGTTGATAATCTTTCCTTAATTGAGTGAATGAATCTTTGATGTTTCGGAGAGGCTTCGCTTTCAGCTATGACGATTACATTTTTGTCAGTTGCACAAGCCTCGGAAACCATATTGATACTGTCAGCAGTGACGATCAAAACTTCACAACATGCCAACATGGATATATAAGGATTCTCGCCATCATCATCTCCTGACCATACATTTCTTGAATTTGAGAAAACCTTTTTGATTCTACTGGATTCGGTTTTTGGTGTTCTTCGGGAACCACAAACATAGACATGATGATCCGGAAAACTCTGAGAGATTTGTTGTTTCAAAGAATCGAGCTGTTCGAAAAACTTTGATGAAGGATTACCTAAAAACAATCCAACTGAAAGAGGGCTGATTTTGGAACAATCAAAATTGGATAAAGATTGTGTCGAAATCGGGTGTAAACTTCCTTTGATTGATAAGATATTCCTGCCTTTTTGATTGTCGTGCTCAGGGCAAATTAGCAAATTATATTTTTCCGCATTATCACCCGGATTTAAAATCTGGATATGTTGGCATTGCAATAATTTCTTAAAATACTTACCAACGGCTGCCATTCGCCGACCGCAAGTGATAATCAAATCAACGGATTGAGATAAATTAGGTTGATTGGATTTCCAAATAATATTTCGACCAAACCGAGGAAGTCTTCTGGGTGCAAAACTGAGCCATGGTTGCCTGATTGTACAATGATAGATTGATATATTATCCGAAAGCAGTTCGGCCAGAGAAACCGACTGAATTTCATGACCGGCAATGCTGTCGCTAAAAATCCAGATATTTTTAAATCTTTTCAATGGCTGTGAATAATTGATGAAATAGTTATTATTGTTATAATACCTTAAAATTGAATCAGAGAGAAAACAATGTCGAAATCACTTGCAAAAAATTCAGCCAATCTGAATAAAGTTTATCATGTTACCAAAGCCGATTTGCCGTTGTCTTGTCCCGGCGAAGATATGAAAACATGGAATTCTCACCCTAAAGTCTATCTCAATTTATCAAAAGAAAACCAAGCGACCTGTCCGTATTGTGGAGCTCAATACATTATGGATGATAAGTAACGCTTGCTATGAGCCATAAGCTCACGGTTATTCAATTATTACCGGCATTAAATAATGGCGGAGTGGAAAGGGGAACGGTCGAAGTTGCTAATTTTCACGCTGAGAAAGGTTGCACATCAATTGTAATCTCCTCAGGTGGTAACATGGTAAAAAAGTTATCACCGGATGTTGAGCATATTGCACTTGATATTGGTAAAAAATCATTCTTGACATTGCTGAAAATCAAAACCCTGAAAAAAATCTTTCAGCAAAAACAAGCCGATATTGTCCATGCTCGTTCCCGTCTACCAGCTTGGTTGGCTTACCGAGCGATTAAAAGCATCAAAAACAATCAACCGAAATTAATAACTACCATTCACGGTCTATATTCAGTGAAGCGTTATTCGTCGATTATGGCACGAGGTGATAAGGTGATTACTGTTTCGGAAACCACGAATAACTACGTTAAGGAAAACTATTCACAATATTTGAAATCCGAGCCGGTGATGATTTATCGGGGAATCAATCCGGAAGAGTTTCCTTATGATTTTCAGGCTGACTTTCGGTGGTTGCATGATTTCTATCAGAAACACCATCAATTGGTAGGTAAAAAATTGGTCTTAATGCCCGGGCGATTGACTTCTTTAAAAGGTGTTAAGGATTTGCTGGATTGGCTCAAACAATGTGATGAAAACTGTAGGTTGGTCTTAACCGCAACACCTGATGATGACTTCTATGCGGCAAAATTGCTACATTGGTTCAGAGATAATGGAGTCGAGGATAAAGTGTATTGGCTGGGTTTACAGGATTCTATGGCAGAGATTTATTCAATAGCAGATGTTGTCGTATCAGCATCGAAACGTCCGGAAGCCTTTGGACGAACTGTTTTGGAATCACTATCCGTCGGTACTCCTGTTGTCGGATACAATCACGGTGGCGTGGGTGAGATTCTGAATAAAATGTTTCCCGAAGGGAAAATAAAATTGGGTGACACTCAACAAATGGCGAATGTGATTGATTCAATATTGAGCAATCAACCCGAGGTAAAGAAAAATCCTCAATTTTTGCTCACAGACATGTTAAACAAAATCTATCAACTTTATTTGGAAACTGCAAATGTCGATTAACCTTTCCAAATTCATAGTTTATTTATTTTTGTCTGTTTTAGTTTTGCTACCTTTTTCCAGATTGGCTGAATTGCCAATATTAATTTTAGCTATTTTCGGAATTTATACATTGGCAAAACAAGGAATCACTGTATTTGCCAAACCACAAATTAAAATACTCTCAATTGTCTATTTTTGTTACTTTTTGATGATACTGCTTTCTGCTCCGGATTCATTCTGGCAGAAAAAAACACTGATTGTTGGAGTATCCAGTCTTCGATTCTATCTGGCAACAATTGCCATCTTAGTACTGACAAAGAGCCAAGACAGGAAGCTAATGATTCCATTAATAACAGGACTCATTATTTTCTGGACGATAGATGCATTGATTCAGTATTTTGTTGGCTTTGATTTGATTGGAAGAGAAACCTATCCGGGACGTTTGAACGGTATTTTCGGAACTGATCAGGTTAAGTTAGGTCCTGTCATTGCATTGTTAATGCCCGTTGTGATGATTGGTTTGATACAGATAAATTCGTTGGTTCGCTGGATATTAATATTGGCGATGATTGCTGTGATAATTTTGTCAGGAACACGCTCCGCATGGTTGATGATGATTTTTGTTTTATTTGCTTATTGGTTGCACCATGTCAAAACACGAAGATTTATTTTGCTGATGAAAACGGCTGTGGTTGCCATTGTTTTATTAGTGTCACTATGGTTTATTTCTCCGGAATTTCAAAATCGCATTGAACGGTCAATGGCCGTTTTGGATGGTTCGCAATCCGGCCTGGATTTTGCATTAGCGAATCGTTTGCCGATTTGGCAAACATCGTGGAATATGTTTTCTGAACATCCAATTAATGGAGTTGGTGCCCATGCTTTCCGTAATGCTTATTCGCAATATGCTGAAAGCGATGATGTCTGGCAGGAGCAAGGAGGAGTAGGGATGCATGCTCATCATTGGTTGTTGGAAATTTTATCCGAAACAGGATTGGCCGGACTGTTGTTGATGATATTCGCAATGTATCAACTGATTAAATTTGTTAAGTTAAATTACGATCCATCAATGTGGCCGTTTATGGTTGCGATTGTGTGTGCCTTTTTACCATTCGTGAGTATTTATTCTTTGTTTTCTTCATTTTGGTCGATTTGTATCTGGTTCTGCGGTGCCGGATTATTAATGATGAGTCATCAAGATGATTAAGATTTCCGCTGTTATAACCACATTAAATAATGAGGAAACCATTGAGAAATGTTTGCAAAGCCTTGGTTTTGCTGATGAAATTGTGGTGATGGACTCATTCAGTACTGATACAACATTGCAAATCATCAAAAAATATAACTGTGTTATCAAACAACAAAAATTTAAAGGATTCTCACAGCAAAAAAAAGATGCGATATTATTAGCAAAATATGATTGGATTCTGCTTTTGGATTCTGATGAATTTATGAGTGATGATGGTCAAAAAATTATAGGTGAATTTAAAAATAAATCTCCTGAATTTGATGCTTACAGTCTGCCACGAAGAGAATGGGTTTTCTGGAAGTGGTCACACAACTGGGTTCGTATGAATCACTTTGTCAGACTGTTTAATAAAAGTTTGTCTGATGTTTCCGAAGATTTAGTGCATGAATCGGTAAAAACATCCGGTCAATCAACAAAACTCAATGCGGAAATTCGTCATTTTGGAGAAACTTCAATTTCCAAGAAAGTGGAAAAAATCAATCAATATTCGCAACTGGCAGCCAAGCAGAAATTTCAACAAGGAAAGCGAACTTCTCCTTTAAAATTAGTGTTCTATCCACCTTGGTATTTTTTTCGTCAGTATTTTCTTCGTCGTCAGATTTTCAATGGCTGGGCTGGCTTTATCAATGCATCGTTAAACACCAGGTATGCTTTCCTGAAATACGCAAAACTCTATGAGCTTCAAAAGAATAAAGACTAATTTCATCGTTTTACTGGCAAAAATTTTGATGAAAATGCCGTTACCCTTTATTTTGGCTTTAGGTTATTTTGTTGGCTGGTTATTTTGGTTGATTCCGAATAAAAGAAAGAAAATTGCTCACAGAAATATCGAGTTATGCTTTCCTGACTTATCTTTCAAAGATAGAAAAAAACTTTTAAAACAAAATCTGATATCCAATGGTAAAGGTTTGCTTGAAACAATTTATGCTTATTGGGGAAAAACGGAGAAGATTACTGAACGAGTCGAATTTTCCGGATTAGATGTAATTGAGAAGGCACTTTCAGAAGAAAATGGTTGTTTATTAATCAGTTGCCATTTGCATCCGATGGAATTGGTGATTCGGGCCATAAATAACACTCTCAGTAAACCGGGACATATGCTTGCACGTCAACATAATAATAAAATTTTCGAAGAGCATGTCGATATTGCCCGACGAACGCATTGCAAAAAAACAATCGACAAAAAGGATATGAAGAATGTTTTGAAATCATTGAAAAACAATTATCCGGTGTATTTTTTTCCGGATCAGAATTTTTCATATCAATTTGAATATATTAATTTTTTTGGTGTACCTGCAGCAACGGTTACGGGTTTGGCAAGATTAGCAAAATCGACCAATGTACCTGTAATTCCTTGGTTTGGTTTTAGGCGGAAAGACTCCAACGGAAAAACAATTTATCACGTTGATGTTTTGCCACCATTGGGTATTTTTCAAGGAGATGATATTAAGGAAAACTTGTTAAAATTGAATCAATTATTTGAACAACAAATCAAAAAGCATCCTGAGCACTATTTATGGGTGCATCGTCGATTCAAGAATCATCCCAAAGGCAGAAATTATCTGTATAAAAATCTTTAAAACTCGTGAGTGAACTTCACATTCAATGAGGTTTGACTATTTTCTGGAATCACATCAATATTGAAATGAATCACTTCTTCCTCTGAAACTGAAAAAGAGCCGATATAATAAATAGCTTCACCGGCTTCTATGATTTCTTTCACATCAACCAATTTTTCCTGACCTAGAAGATTTTTTGCAGAAACGATGAGTTTAGCTTTTGCGGGTTTCGAAGTATCATTATTTTTTTTTCTGATAGAAATATTAAACAAACCACGGTTAGCAGAGCGTTCAATCTGGTAATTTTTGGCGACTTCAGGTGTTAAAAATGTTGATGGAAAGGCATTGTAAAAAACCTGATAGTCTTTATTTGATACTGTATTGCTATCATCAGAGAATGAAAATTGGGAAATGACTAATAATAAAATGACGAGGATACTTTTCATCAGTTTTGCAGAAAGTTTAAATTGAAATAATTATAAATAAAAAAGCCGCTTAATTAAATTAAACGGCTTTTTAATCTTAAGAATTATTAATTCTTAACCGACCAACTTTTTAATAGCTTCGCCTAAAAGAGTTGGTGATTTTACGGTTGTAACGCCTGCTGCTTCGAGTGCTTCGTATTTGGCTTGAGCAGTTCCTTTACCGCCGGCAACAATGGCTCCCGCATGTCCCATGCGTTTACCCGCAGGTGCTGTGACTCCGGCAATGTATGAGACAACCGGTTTGGTGACATGATTTTTGATGTATTCCGCAGCATCTTCTTCAGCTGAACCACCAATTTCACCAACCATAATGATACCTTCAGTCGCCGGGTCATCCTGAAACATTTTCAGACAATCAACAAAATTCATCCCTTGAATGGGATCACCACCAATACCAATACAGGTTGTTTGACCGAGTCCGACTTTGGTGGTTTGGTGAACGGCTTCATAAGTTAATGTGCCTGAACGAGAAACAATTCCGATATTTCCCGGTTTGTGAATGGGGCCCGGCATGATACCGATTTTACATTCACCCGGAGTGATAACACCCGGACAATTTGGTCCAACTAACTTAACATCAGGCATTGTTTCCAAAACCGATTTCACTTTCATCATGTCCAAAACAGGAATGCCTTCGGTGATACAGATAATCACTTTGATTCCGGCATCGACGGCTTCTAAAATCGCATCCGCAGCAAATGGCGGTGGAACTAAAATCATACTGGCATTCGCACCGGTTTGTTTAACTGCTTCTTCAACAGTATCAAAAACAGGTCTGTCGAGATGCGTTTGTCCGCCTTTACCCGGAGTCACGCCACCAACGATTTGGGTTCCGTATTCAATGGCTTGGCTGGAGTGAAAAGTTCCCTGTGATCCGGTAAAACCTTGGACAACGACTTTTGTATCTTTATTGATTAACACGCTCATTCTTTTCTCCTATGCTACTGCTGAAACTGCTTTGGTTGCAGCATCATCTAAGTCATCAGCAGCAATCACTGCCAAACCACTTTGTTTGAGTAATTCTTTGCCTTGCTCGACATTGGTTCCTTCAAGCCGAACGATAATCGGTTGTTCAACGCCGACTTCTTTAATAGCATCAATAATACCTTGAGCAATTAAATCACAACGAACAATTCCCCCAAAAATATTGACCAGAATTGACTTGACGTTCGGATCAGAAAGAATAATTTTAAAGGCAACTGCAACTCTTTCAGCTGTCGCTCCACCACCTACATCAAGGAAGTTTGCAGGTTCGCCGCCCGTAAGCTTAATCACATCCATAGTTGCCATTGCAAGACCGGCACCATTCACCATACATGCGATATTTCCATCCAGTTTGATGTAGTTAAGACTGTGCTCATGGGCTTCAGCTTCAGCTGGGTCTTCTTGAGATTTATCACGAAGTTCGGCTAGTTTTTTATGTCTGAATAAGGCATTATCATCCATGCTGATTTTCGCGTCCAATGCAACCACGTCATCATCTCCATCAATAATCAATGGATTAACTTCAACCAGTGCCAAATCCAAATCATGGAACATTTTATGCAAAGCCATCATGATTTTAGTCAATTGATTTGTTTGTTTAGCTGTTAATCCCATGCTAAAGCCAACTTTGCGACATTCATAAGGGAAAAGCCCTTCGAGGTTATCAACAGTGACTGCATGAATTTTTTCAGGGGCGGTTCTGGCGACTTCTTCAATATCAACACCACCGGCAGCTGATACAACGAATGACAGGCATTTATTTGCACGGTCAACCAATAAACTCAGATAAAGTTCTTGTTTGATTTCAGCGGCTTCGGTGATTAGAACTTCATTGACAGGCAATGCCATACCACCAGTTTGGTATGTTTGAATCGTCATTCCAAGCATGTTGCTTGCGTATTCTCTGACTTCATCCATGCTTTTTGCTAGTTTAACTCCACCGGCTTTACCTCTTCCCCCGGCATGAACTTGAGCTTTTACAACCCACATATTGCCACCCAGAGTTTCAGCTGCATTTAATGCCTCATCAACAGTTCTGGCAACAATTCCTGCAGGCACGGGAACTCCATATGAGGCAAAAATCTCTTTCGCCTGATATTCGTGAAAATTCATTATGATACCCCTTTTGGTTATGTATTTATGAAAAAAGCGTATTATAACGGATAGTGACTCACAACTTAAACAATAGCTGAGATTCGTTTTAAAATTATATTTTTTTAGCACACCAATCAATCTGTGAATTAAATCGCAAAAACTGATTTATAATTTCATTAAGATAGTTGTTCATTTATTTAGAAAAATCGTGTAAAGTACAGATATTTAAAAGAAAAATATCTTTTTAGGGGCTATGGGAGTTACATTAAATGATGAGTAATGACTCAAAAGTGATGTTAAACGGAACGTTGAAGCGTTTGATTGCATCTTCAGTGATATCTGAAGAAAATGCAATTGAAGCTGTCATCACCTCAAAAAAAAGGCGAATTCCTCTCTTTACCTATCTGGTTGAAAATGATTTGGCACCTGCTGATAAGTTGGCAAGTGTTTCTTCAGCAGTTTATGGAGTTCCGTTATTTGATGTTTCGGTAATGGATAGCAAAAGTCTGCCGGTGGATTTGGTGGATGAAAAATTAATTCATAAACATAGTGTTTTACCTTTATTCAAGAGAGATAAAAAATTATTTCTTGGAATTTCCGATCCGACGAATGTAACCGCAATTGAAGAAATAAAATTCCACACCAATATGGCAGTGGATCCTGTCGTTATCCCTCACGATATATTAACTAGCGTAATTGATGAAGCACTCAGTGAAGCTGAGTCGATGATGGACGAGGAGGACGATGACTCCGGTCTTGAAGATCTGGATTATGAGGATACAACGGAGTTGCATGAAGAGGATAGCTCCTCAGAGAATGATGCCAATGACACACCGATTGTTAAGTTTGTGAATAAAGTCTTGCTTGATGCTATTAAACGAGGAGCATCGGATATTCACTTTGAACCTTATGAGAAGAACTACAGAGTCAGATATCGTGTAGACGGAATGCTGAAAACAATGGTCAAGCCACCGGTTGGTATGAGCATGAAAATTGCATCGAGAGTTAAAGTAATGTCAAAATTAGATATTGCTGAGAGACGTGTTCCTCAAGATGGTCGTATTAAACTGAATTTATCCAAAACTAAAGCGATTGACTTTCGTGTGAGTACTTGTCCGACTCTTTTTGGTGAAAAAATCGTAATGCGTGTACTGGATGCCTCCGCTGCCAAAATGGGTATTGACATGCTTGGTTATGAGCCGGAGCAAAAAGAATTATTTGTGAATGCGATTCATAAGCCTTATGGCATGGTTCTGGTCACCGGTCCAACGGGTAGTGGTAAAACGGTTTCGTTGTATACCGCTTTGAATATTCTCAATGTCGATGGTTCCAATATTTCAACGGTGGAAGATCCTGTTGAAATCAGGGTGAATGGTATCAATCAGGTTCAACAGAACGAAAAACAGGGAATGACCTTTGCTGTAGCATTGCGTTCATTCCTGCGTCAAGATCCTGATATCATCATGGTTGGTGAGATTCGTGATTTGGAAACAGCTGAAATCGCTATTAAAGCCGCGCAAACCGGTCACATGGTGCTTTCGACACTTCATACCAACAATGCACCTGAAACCATCAGTCGTCTAATGAATATGGGAATCGCTCCTTTCAATATTGTTTCTGCGGTTTCTTTGGTGATTGCTCAGAGATTGGGAAGACGGTTACATGACTGTAAACAAATCGGCGAATACTCTCCTGAAGTTTTAATTCGAGAAGGCTTTTCCGAAGAAGATGCCAATGAAATTAAAATTTATGACGCTGTTGGATGTCGCAAGTGTAATGGTGGTTATAAAGGTAGGGTCGGCCTTTATCAGGTTATGCCACTGACAGATAAAATTAAAAGGATTATTCTTGCAGAAGGAAACGCGCTGGAAATTGCCGATCAATCAAGAGCTGATGGCATAGCTGATTTAAGAAAATCAGCGCTCCTGAAGGTAAAAAATGGTATCACAAGTTTAGCAGAAGCAAACAGAGTAACGGTAGATTAGAAATATGGCTACAAAACAAAATGCAATAGAAGAATATATTACCTTTACATGGAAAGGTAAAGACAAAACCGGTAAGAAAATTAATGGAGAAATTAAAGCAAAAAGTTTGACGGTCGCTCGTTCAGAGTTACGCCGTCAGAACATTAATGTCAACCAAATTGTCAAAAAGAGAAAGCCACTCTTTTCACAAGGAAAACCGATTAAGGCTCAGGATATTGCCCTATTTTCCAGGCAGTTGGCAACCATGATGGAGTCCGGTGTGCCAATGGTGCAGGCTTTTGAGATTATTGAAGGCGGACAGAAAAACCCGAATATGGCGAAGATGCTTAAAGACATCAAGAATAATATTCAGTCGGGTTTGAGTTTGAGTGAGTCTTTAGGCAAACATCCTCTGCATTTTGATGAGTTATATTGTAATTTGGTTGCTGCCGGTGAAAAAGCCGGTGTCCTTGATGAGTTGCTCGATACGATTGCAACTTACAAAGAACGAAC
>ERZ795057.1770-NODE-1770-length-17835-cov-4.694657_pt1 | contig 17835 bp, 19 predicted proteins | sample MGYA00375141_ERZ795057 | MGnify/ENA primary metagenome ERZ795057 (study PRJEB30186, sample SAMN05720163) | activated sludge metagenome | isolation source: Anaerobic digester | place: Hong Kong | collected 2015-01-26 ... | reverse complement strand
ATGGGTGGTATCATACTTCGTCAGGTATGTCATGGTCTGGGGATCAGCAATATCATTCACCGCGACGATCGCAAGTGTTTCGCGGTACTGTTTCTCATAGAGGGCCCGGAGGACGCACCGTCCGATTCTCCCGTATCCATTAATGGCAATTCGAAAACTCATTATAGTATCCTGTACATAGTGGCACAGCACGCATCAACCCGCACTGGACATTTGTAACATAAATACATTTCATCATATTCTGTCAAGAGGTAACATGTTCCGGAACACTCTTTATCCGGAGGGCGATATCAACCCCCGGAATGAACACATACTTACCGTCTCCAGTCAAGATACACATACCTGCCGAAATTGTACGCCGGCTTCCTCGCCGATATGCCGGCACCGGTGACATCACGATACACCTGCGCCACGGAACGCATCCATTCCGGCGCCTCGCTTCCCACATACACAATATGAAACGCGTACAGGTCACGTCGTGCGGCACGATAGTACACACCACGCCGGATCCCCCTGCAGAAGGCACGGAACCCCTCCTCGAGGTCATGGAATTTTCTGTTCACCCTGCCCCGCGGACGATATCGGGGCGGTCCGAACCGCATCCTGCTGTTACCCCAGTGAAACGCCATGGGACTGTTAAACCACCGTGGAAAGGAAACAGAACCGAACCCGCTTTCCCCTTTCATGATACCCGTAAGAAATAACGGGTGTACCTTTTCCTCCACCGCGATGCGGACAATGAGGTCCGCCATCCTTTCAGGGGTAAGCACCTCCTGCCGGTCCACAGTTTCATGGAAATAGAGACAGTTATTGAACCTGTCGCCGATATACCCGGCAAGACGCTTCCGGAATAAGGGGCCGAAATCAAAGGGATCAACCGGTTCCGGCGCCCGGTACCGTACAGAACATGGTGAGGATGGCACATTTTGATTTTCTCCAGGTTGAATGCTCCCTGTCGCGGAACGTACCATCCGGAACCCTATGTCATAGAGATACAGGTCAGGGGACGCGCTGCTGCGCCGGGAAACCCTCAGGAAATCCGGCGAAGGGCTCCCCCATGAACCTCCCCTGATAACCCTGCGCCTTCCGGACCGGGGCCCTTCCGGGTCCTTCAGGGAAAACCATGAGCCCCTGTAACGGGGAGCGTACCAGTCCCCTGTCCATTCCCAGACATTTCCCGCCATTCCGTAAAGGCCGCAGGCATTGCGCTTCTGTTCCTTTACCGGCGAGAGCCGCCACCAGTGCCCCTTCATGGAGCCTTTGCCTTCATCAAAGTTTGCCCACGCGGCATTGAATTCATTTCCCCAGGGGTACTTTTTTCCGTCAAGCCCCCCCCTTGCGGCATATTCCCATTCCGCTTCCGTCGGCAGACGGTACCCGTTCCGGGTAACATCGGCGTTCCATATTTCATACCCCCAGGCATCAAATTTCCCCGAGGGACTGTATACTGCCTGCAGCCCGTCACGCCTGCTCCGCCAGTTGCAGTACAGCACCGCCTCATACCAGCTTACACCGGAAACGGGATTGTCCGGTTTATGATAGCTTGAATATGACCGGTGGTTCCAGTATGCCGGCGGTGTGCCGCCGGCTCTCACATATTCATCAAATTCGCGGTATGTCACAGGGACTTCATCCATATAAAACGGTGACACCTGTACATCATGTACCGGCAGTTCATCGTCCCTGCCTCCGGTGCTGCCCATCCTGAATGTACCTCCCGGAATAAGCACCATCCTTACATTGCCGCTGCGGAGGATATGCGCCGGTATACCGGCATCCTGTGAGCCGGCACAGGATACAATACAGAACATGACGACACTGATACCAGTGACTATGAAACGGACGAACCGGAAACAATTATTAATACTCCATCCGGTCTCCGGCACCGGATGCTGATATTTTGTACATCTCTTCATCGTGCGGGTATCCGGCCTTTTACGCCTGTAAAATCAATATTGTGACCGCAGCCTGTACAATAGATACGAGGAGCGCTGCAACGAGAATCATAATTGAAACCGGGGTCCTGAACTCCTCCCTGCCCTTTTTCAGGAAATACATGTGCAGTGTAAACGCAACAATTCCGGTTCCCGACAAAACAAGGGAGAACACTGATCCGGCAAAGGTGCCCTTCGAAACTTCAAGCAGCCCGTAGAGCACTGCAAAGATCATAGGGAAATGAAGTATGAGGAAAAGGGTAATCCCCCCCTTCATACCAATAAGGTCCCACTCTTTCCAGTACGCGGAGTCTATCTCATGGTTTATGAGAATCACGGCATTGGCGCAATATATCCACACCAGCAGTTCCTTCATGTATTCCTCCCTATACAGGATTATTGGTATAATGAACTTTTTTCTTTATCTACAATATTCACCGGTATGACGCAATTACATTATTGACACATACCTGTTTTTATTGCGTCATGTATTTTATCAACCCGATTACAAAGGTCCCTTATGACGGAAACAATATCATTGCGCTATCAGCATATTTCAGATGCGGAGAGGTTTTTTGAAATTCTCTCAAACCCGAACTTCATTTTCTTTCCCGTTACCGTGGGTTCCCTGGAAGATGAAATTGAGTATCTGTCAAAGACAGAAGAAAAGAGAATTGCGAATTTTGAACATAACTTTGCAATTCTGCAGCATGATACGATTATCGGCGGCATCGGTATCAAGGTAAATCAGCACGACACGTATATTGGTGAAGCGGGTTACTTCATTGATGAGCGGTATCACGGGTCGGGTATTGCTTCACATGCACTGGGCATCCTTGTAGAGCGTGCTTTTCACGACATGGAGATCAGCCGCCTTGAACTCATAATCCACCCTGAAAACACAGCCAGCATCCGTGTTGCTGAAAAAAACGGGTTCGTGCAAGAAGGACTCCTGCAGAAACGGATAAAAATTAATGATGTTCTCTACGATGCACGGTTATTCGGGAAAGCGTTACACCGGCATTACTGACGGAGAAACTCTTCGATTTTTTCTTTGGGACAGTTCAGGACAAACTGGTATGACATTCTCGCAAGGCGTTTCATCAGTACAATCACGTCCTCACGGTTACTTCGAGGAAATTTGTTATATGAGACAATTACCCCCATCATACTGCTGTAAAGATGCCGTGAAAGCATCCGGGTATTGTTGATAAATCCCATATTACGGAAAAGATCATCCATCAGGTCCAGGGAACGGTTCATCACTTCCGCAATAGCCTTTCCTGATTCAGGATTCAGGTTCCCCTGAGACATGAGTATTGTCATCATACTGAAGAAAGAATCATTTTTTGAAATGAATTCGATGAACGAATCAACCATAATTTGAAATGCACGGCGCGGCTCGTTATCCTGTATTACCTGTTCCATGACGTTATTGAAATATTTCGTGGCCCTTACCGCCGCGGCTACGAGAAGCGCCTCCTGATTCGGGAAAAAGCGATAAATTGAGGAGGTTGACATGCCGGATTCAACAGCGATTTCCCGCATACTTGCCTTATCGTAGGGCTTGGTAGCAAATACACGCTCCGCTGCATCAATAATAATATCCCGCCGTGCCTCCTTTTCCTGCGACTTCAATGTTTCAAGTGTTACTTTCGCTTTCATGTAGCCCGTACCTGTCATAATATATTTATTGAATACTTTTATTTATATTACCGTTGTATTCTTCTAAAATCTTCGTCTTCGCTGAAAAAATCAAGAAAAAAAGTAATATGATTTGACAAAAAACGAACATCGTTCTCTTTTTATATTGAATGTTCACAAAATAATAGTATAATTCATACCATAGCACTAATGTTTCATATTTAAGGAGAAAAAGCATGATACTCTTAAATCCAAAGAACTATCAGGACAGAAATTATCCTGACGAACGTTCAAAGGAAATTATGCTCAAAACCATCGAATGGTTTGAGAACAAGGGACTCGCCAAGCAGAAGGAACAGTTTCACAACAGGGAATTCTCACAGGATTTCGCTGATTTCGTGAAAAAAGAAAGAATTTTTGAAACACTGTTCCTCCCGAAGGGATACGGTGATGATCCCAACCAGTATTACAGCACATACAAGATGTATGAGTTTTCTGAAATTTTAGGTTTTTACGGCGGCGCGTACTGGTACATGTACCATGTTTCCACACTGGGTCTTGATCCTGTACTTCTCGGTGACAATGAAGAAGCAAAACATAAGGCAGCCGCAAAGCTTAAGGAGAATCCACTTTGCGCATTCGGGCTTTCCGAAAAAGAACACGGGGCAGATATCTACTCTACCGACATGAAACTCTACCCGCAGCCTGACGGCACGTATCTCGCCAATGGAAGTAAATATTACATAGGTAATGGAAATGAAGCCGGGACTGTTACCGTTTTTGCTAAAATGGCGGACTCTAACGAATATGTATTTTTTGTTGTCGACTCGAAACATCCTAATTACGAATGCGTAAAAAATGTTATCGATTTAAATCAGCAGTATGTGGCGGAATTCGCGCTTCATGACTATCCAATTACCGATGCAGATATTCTTACAAAGGGACCAAAAGCATGGGACGACATGCTGAATACCATCAATATCTGCAAATTCAATATTGGATCAGGTGCAACAGGAATCGTGACCCATGCGCTATACGAGTCACTGAACCATGCCGCACATCGTAATATTTATGGTAAATATGTCACAGACTTCCCCCATGTAAAAAGGCTTTTCATGGACTCTTTCTGCAGACTCGTGGGGATGAAGCTTTTCGGCCTCAGGGCAACTGACTACATGAGGGCGGCAAACGCGGAAGACAGACGCTATCTCCTTTATAATCCGATTATGAAAATGAAAGTCGCAATCCAGGGTGAAGAAACCATGGAAATGCTTTTCGACATCATTGCGGCAAGGGGATTTGAAAAGGATACATACTTCGAACAGGGAGTACTTGAACTTAAAGGATTTCCCAAGCTTGAAGGAACACGACATGTCAACATGGCACTGATCGCCAAGCTGATACCCAACTATTTCTTTAATCCGAAGGAATACCCTGAAGTGGGCCGTCGTAACGGCGCTGAAAACGACGACTTCCTCTTCAACCAGGGACCAACAAAGGGTTACGGGAAGATACAGTTCCACGATTACAACATTGCCTATAAGAGCAAGGACCTCCCGAATATCAATGTATTCCGTGAGCAGATTGAGTCCTTTAAGGCATACCTCATCGCTTCAGGTGCCGGCCTCATGCAGCAGATGATGGATTTTGACTATCTTCTCGCGGTTGGTGAAATATTCAGCCTCGTTGCGTACGGCCAGCTGATCATCGAAAGCGCCGCAATGGAAAAAATCGATGACAGCCTGCTGAATCAGATGTTCGATGTCTACGTACGTGACTTTTCACGTTACGCGATGACTCTCGCATCGAAACCCAGCAACACCCCTGAGCAGCGGGCAGCATGTGAAAAATGCTACAAGTATCCTGTCGCAAACCAGGAAGAATACGAAGCTGTACTCGAAAAAGATGTATATTCACTAATTGACGCATATGTGCAGAATCCGTAAGGATTTTGCTTTTCATGTACATAATACCCTAAAAAACCCCCGGCTTCCGGCCGGGGGTCCTTTTTTTTATCATTCCTATAACAATTGATATCTTTTTTATTTTTGTCCGGTGACAAGACTATCAACAACTGTTTTAATATGAAGAATTATAATCGGTATCATTTCATCGCGCACAGTGCCGCTGTAATCTTCAGGGCGGTCAACAATAAGATTTATCAGAAACCCTATTAAAACAGGCTGTTCATTAATTTCAGAGAAAATATCAAGCAGACTTTCATCGAGTTCCTCATCCTCACGTCCCTCCTGTTCTTCAAGGAGCGCGATATTCTTTTCAAGGCACTCATCAAGATAATCCGGGCTGACCCTCTCACTTTTTTCCGACAGTTCTTTTACAATATGCCAGCCGAGGGTCGTAAAATTAATAAGGAGGTCACGCTCGTCCTCATTCAGTTCTTCACCTTCAACTTCATAGAGGTAATCAACAATTGCCGGCTGTTCTTTATCCAGCTGATCAAAAAGATAATCAAAAGGATTTTTGTTCAGTGCTTCAAGTTTCCCCAGAACTTCATCAATTTCAGTTTCGCCGATAAGTTTCATTATTACCTCACTACTTCAATATGTAACGACCGGCAGTTACTATGTCTATCATTTTTTTAGCACCACCATCAGGAAATATTGACTTTATTTTTAATTACTGCAGCTTAGGTCTTCTGACATGTTTAGATAGAAATCTCCAGGACAACCGGGGCATGATCAGATCCCATGACATCCGGGAGAATATACGATTTCTTCATTTTCTTTCTGAGGGAAGCGGAGATACAGAAATAATCGATACGCCACCCAATGTTCTTTTCCCGGGCCCTCCCCATGTAGCTCCACCAGGTATAATGCCCCCCTTCAGAGGTAAACTCTCTGAACGTATCAATGAAACCAGCGTCAACAATATTATCAAAACCCTCCCGTTCTTCAGGGGTAAAACCGGCATTGTTTTGATTGCTTTTAGGATTTGCCAGGTCAATCTCCTTATGGGCCACATTTAAATCCCCGCAGAAAATCACCGGTTTCTTCTTCTCCAGTTCTTTAAGGTACTGCAGGAGATCGACATCCCATTCCTGATGCCGGTACGGCAGGCGTTCCAGACCCCGCTGGGCATTGGGAACATATATTGTCACAAGATAACAGCCGTCAAGTTCCATGGTAATGACACGCCCTTCATTATCATGCTTGTCAATACCTATCCCCGTTGAATTGCTGACGGGGGGGATTTTGGAAAATATCGCGGTGCCGGAATATCCTTTTCTCACGGCAGGATTCCATATCATGTGAGGATATAGGGGCAGATCGATATCGACCTGCTCCGGATACGCTTTGATTTCCTGAAGGCAGATAATATCAGGGTTTTCCTGTTCCAGAAATTCGAGAAAACCTTTTTTGATTACAGCCCTGATACCGTTTACGTTCCAGGATATTATTTTCATGTGAACTCCGCTAACATTATGTGATTGCTATTGTCAAAGGGCACCATACTTTCTTTTTTGCGTCTATTATTTTTTTTCACGCCCCCTGTTTACCCTGGTCCGGATTTTCACCATATGTACTTGACAGTATATTTTTTGTAATAAAGAAGTTCGACAGGAAATAATTATTTGCACTACAGCAAAAAATACTCCGGGGCAACCACTAATCGTTGCCTGTAACAAATGTCATTAATATCAGGGGAGATACTATGGACTGCAAAAAAGAAAATAATCTGAAGCGATGTAATTGCTCATATGAACCGTGTTCCAGAAAAGGGGTCTGCTGCGACTGCGTGCAATACCACCTCCGGGCACGGGAACTCCCCGCATGCTTTTTTGATAACGCAGCGGAAAGAACCTATGACCGCTCCTTCGAGCACTTTGCCCGTCTTGTCAGTGAAAAACGGCTGTAAGGCGGTACATCACAACGATGCGTCATTAATGTGCATGTTCATGCAGCTCATTACGATGACCGGGATGATCGTGGTCGTGCTGACCGTGGTCTCCCGTATGATCATGCCGATGGGCCTGTGTTATCTCATCATGTGAGTGAGGATGCTTGTGTTCATGCTCATGATCGTGTACATGGGTATGCATGTGCAGATGCGAATGGGTCATATCTCCATGGGTATGTTCATGTTCATGAGAATGCGCGTGCTCATGGGCATGGAGGTGCTTATGTTCATGGTTTCCTTCCATTTCAAATCTCCCTAGTATCCCGGTAAATTTCGTTCTATGGAGTTATAGTAACAAAAAATCCGGCAGGATGTCAAGCACGTGATGCAAAATAATATCGCCAATAGTATCCATTTTGTGCACATGCGATTCTCTGCATATAATCTATAGTATTTTAGTTCGATTGTGTCACCCTGAGAGTTTTCATGCTATTCTCTGTAATCGATTATTCCTCGGGCCCGTTTTTAACAATTCCGCTGTTTCTGTTCCATCGACGTTCTTCCCGGTTCATATACGTCGCAAACTTCTCAGGGTCCTCTACTCTAACATTGAGTATCCATTTTTTTTCAGGGTGGCGGAATGATATCTCCACGGCACTCAGAAAAACCCCTTTGCTTTTCAGCACAAGCCCCTCAGTTCCATAAAGCGGATCTCCGAGTATGGGATACCCTTCTCCGGAAAGATGTTTTCGCAGCTGGTGCTGCCTTCCGGTCCGGGGCCATAAATCAAGAAGTGTAAGGTAAGAATTTCGCAGTGAACGCACCTGCCTGACAGCCCTGTACATTGTTACCGCATCACGGCCGTCAATGTCACCGTGTATCACCCCGTTCCCCTCAACAGCCCCTATCACGACAGCCCTGTAGCGCTTCAGCACTTCCCTCCCCTGAAACTGAAGGCCCAGGGAAACCGCGGATGATAACCGTTTTGCGGCAATCACCAGGCCGCTTGTGGGAGAATCAAGTCTGTGAACCGGAACAGGGGCCGGAAGCGCGTCAATGGCCCCGGAAAGATACAGGTTATAAGGAAGGGCATGCTCCAGGGTTTTAAACTGGTTTCCGTTCGTGCGCAAACCCGGGGGTTTGTACACCACGGCAATACTGTCGTCCTCATAGAGTACCCGGAGCGTCCTTTCGTATATTCTGGAAGGGGAAATTTCATTACTGATTATTTCAATCAGGTCCCCGGGTTTAACAAAATATCCGGTTCCCCGCGGCACCCCGTCAACAAGGACCATTCTTTTTTCTATAGCTTTCCGGGCACTTTTTCTGGAAGGCAGCACGTCAAACACATTATGCACATAATCAGAGAGACGTACCGGACCTGTATGTTCCGGCACAGTATGCCGTTGGACGATACTGCCCATTTCATTGTATCCGGGCAGTATTTACCGACTTTTCAGATTTCCCATTTATATCCCGAAGTGCTTTCATAACTGCCCTGTAATCACCATATGCGTTCCATGCTACCCATCCCCGGGCCTTTGTACTTTCAACTCCGCGCACCTGCAGTTCAACATATCGGGGCAGCGACACGCCAGCTCTTCTTATATGATAATCAAACGCCTGAATATAAGGAACTACCTTCACACCGGTATCCCTGAGGCGGTCAAGTCCCTTCATGGTACCCTCCTTTACGGTTTCTCCGGGGTTTGCCATCCTAACCCTGTCTCCGGTAAAATGACTGGGGTACAGCATCGGATAAATCACATCGGTGTATTTCGCGAAAACTTCGAGCTTCTGCCCCACATAATCATTCCGGTTATACACAATACGCCCGAATACATCAGCTGACAGTTTTATGCCGGCACTGTCTGTTATTTTTTTAAATCCCGCCAGGAGTTCCTCAATAAATCTGTACTTCATTACAAGGGAATACGGATATCCACCGTCCTTAAAACGTATATAATCGAGCTGCACTTCATGAAATCCGGCTTTCGCGGATTTTTCCACAAGTATATTCAGGCGTTTCAGGCGATGAGCGGGAACAGGCATCCTGTCCAGACCGTCCTGAAAACAGACTACCCTTGCAACACAATAGACATTTTTGTTTTTACAGTACTCAATGACCTTTGTATTAATTCTCGGTATAACACTCCCATAGGAATGGACATCCATCACGAGCATATTTATCCCTTCCGGTGTTCCTGTATCAAGAAGCGCCTGTATATACTTTATGTCACGGCTCTTTTTGTTCGGGACATAGAGCCCCCTCATTGTGCCGGTATGACGGGCCTCTGATTTCTTTTCGTCATTATTAATTGTCCGGACCTCAGCAGCGGTAGTACATACCGCAAAAGCTGCCATGCTTAGGATAATTGATACACAGATTATTATACTTCTTGATACTTTCATTTTTATTCGCACCATACCTTCCTGCCTTTCTTATACATACAAATACAGCTGCGATGCAGCCGCTGCGATACTGCAAATATTATTTCTGCGGCACTTCCGGTCAACCATTTCCCTTTCATGAGCAGGGCCCTTCTTAGTATTCATCACGCTGTACACCTGGAAATCTTTTTATTGTGCGTTATAAATTATTACTTGCGAAATGGGATATTTACGGCTACCGTAGCCGCAGTTTCTCACCATTCTACAATTCATTATGGAGCCTATACATGAATACTGTACGCACTTCTATATGTAATACTGTTATTATACTATGCACTGCTGTTTTTATATCAGGATGCATACATTATGCACCTCTTCAGGATTTCCAGTCTGAACCGGACCCTTCACAGGGATATATATACGGCCATATCCAGATGGAGAACTATTTTGAGCTTGCAGTGGTACTTGCTGTTAAAAATATTGATACCGGTGAACAATGTAATATAAAATTTGAATCGTATTCGACCCGTTCACGCCCGAAAGACGTTACCCTGATAGCTTTGGAGCCGGGAACATATCAGATACAGAAAATGTTTGCCTGTTCAGCAAGAAGGTCAGTGTTCACCATTGCGTCAATTGACTGTACCCCGGAGCGTGATTTTTCATGCGGGGGCTGTACTGCGTTTACCAAACAGTTTACCGTTGAAAAAGGAAAGGCATATTATATTGGTGACTTCACTGGAATTTCATATGGTGTACAGGGAGGTGATGCCATTCAATGGGAAATCACACGGGCACAGGACTCCTTTACCGAAACGACAGAGAAACTAAGGAGTCTGTACCCCCGTTTCTCATCTGTTACAGCAGTTCCGGCTTTCACAAGGCAGTAATTAAATCAGCTTCTTTGAAGATATCGCTTCCGCGACATTAAAGGCATGGTCGCCGATTTTCTCAAAACTGTTCAGCATATCAATAAACAATAATCCGGACGGCACATCACACGACCCTTCATTGAGACGTGTGATGTGTTTTTGACGGAGTTCCTTCCTGAGTTCATCAATCCGGTTTTCAATTACATCAGCGGTACTCAATATATTCGCATGTGAAGCCATAATGTTTGCATTAATTAACTGCAGGAAATCATGAACCTTTCCTGATATCTCATCTATTTCGAGATTGGCGTTTTCCGAAAATTCAAGATGGGTGTCATACTTTCTCCTGAGTAATTTCAGAAGATTCTCACAATGGTCACCGATTCTCTCGATATCATTTACCATATGCAGAAGATTTGATATTTCATAACTCTGTTCCTGGGAAATATTATTCTGTGAAACACTTACAAGGTATTCCGATATTTCTTTTTCCAGGATATCCGTCATGTTTTCTTTTTTCTGTATCTCCTCAACAATCTGGCCAAGTTTCTTTTGCGGATTTTTAAACACATCAAGCACCATGTCATACATCTCAATGATTATACCCACCATGCGTTTTGTCTCAAGGCGTGCCTGATTAATATTGATTGAAGGAGTCGCGACAAGAATTGAAGTAATATATTTTAAATGAAATTCCTCATCTTCACCTGTTTTCTTCTTTGCAAACACAAGACGTGACGCTGTTTTCGCGAGTACACCGGTTAAAGGTAGAAATAACAGTGTATTGATCACATTAAAGGATGTATGAAACGCGGCCATATGGTCAGCTATGGCAAGGGAACGAACACTGAGAACAGAAGAATAAGGGTCTCCGGGGACCAGCCAATCTATAAACGGTATAAAAAGCCAGTTAAACACGGCGATCATCCAGACAACACCCATTACATTAAAAAGAAGGTGAACACGGGCGGATCTTTTTGCTGCAACAGATGCACCGATGGAAGCAATATTCGCGGTTACCGTGGTACCAATATTCTCCCCGAGAATTAATGCGCATGATGTGGGGAAGTCAATGAGGCCATTAACCGCGAGTGTCATGGTCATGGCCATTGTTGCACTTGAGGACTGAACGACCATCGTCACCACACCGCCGATGAGGACAACCACAAGTGTCGAAAGGATTGAGCCTGCATGAAACATTGACATAAAATTCAATACGACCTGTGAACCTCTCAGGTCCTTTACCGTAGCGTTAATAGTGTCCAGACCGAGAAACAGCAGGCCGAATCCAAGAAGCACCTCTCCCCACTGCCCGTATTTTTCATTTCTGAAAAACCGGAGGAAGAAGCCAAGACCAATCGCGGGAAGGGCAAAGGTGGCGATTTTTATTTTAAATCCCAGAAGCGCGACAATCCACCCTGTAACAGTCGTACCAATATTCGCACCCAGTATTATGCCAATTGACTGTGGAAGATTAATAAGTGACGCGTTTACAAAACTTACAATCATGACCGTTGTGGCGCTGGAAGATTGTATGACAGAGGTAATAAAAAAACCTGTGAGAACACCCAGAAAACGGTTATTGGTCACTTTGCCCAGGATATCACGGAGGCGCTCTCCGGTCGCCTTCTGGAGGGCCTCACTCATGATCTTCATCCCGAAAAGGAAAAGACCCAGTCCGCCAAAAATTGTTACAGTTATACTAAATCCGCTCATAGTCACCCGTTCAATTAGAAAGGAAAATTATAATTCTTCAGGCCTGCTTCATCCCGCATCTGGAGAATCTCCTTCTGGACTTCAGGATTGATGGGAACTCCCTTATCCTTCCTTTCAAGCCATACAAGGTATTCTTTTTCTCCCGCAGTATATATACGTTCCTGGCCAGGCATCTTTTTGGATGCCCGAAGCTCACGAAGGATATCACCTGTGGTCTTTTTAAAAGAATCAATACCGGCGAAACCTTCCACATCAATCGCAACGAAAAAATGCCCGAGGCCATAGGGGACTTTTTTCCCGTTGCTGAAACCGGACAGCATCTTCATATAGCTCCCCGCCTGAAGCGCTGCCGAAAGAATCTCCACAACAGTAACATATCCGTAACCTTTATATCCGCTGCCCTCCTCACCAATACCGCCGAGAGGGGTCAGGGCGCAGGTCCCCTTCACGAGATCGCCAAGTATCTGATGTGTATCGGTCCGGTCTCTGCCCTGATCATCAATGACCCATCCTGAAGGAATATCCTTACCGATACGGTCATACACTTCAATCTTTCCCCGCTGCGATACGGATGTAGCACAGTCAAGGAGGAACGGGAATTCCTCATCAGTCGGTATACCGAATGTAAGGGGGTTTGTTCCCATCATATTCTCTACCCCGAAAGTCGGCGCCACTGAGGGACGGGCATTTGTGCCGGTAAGACCGATCATGCCCTCTTTCACCGCCATAAGGGGATAATATCCGGCTATGCCGTAATGGGTTGAATTTCTGACTGCTACCATACCCATACCATACTGCTTCGCCTTATCAATGGCCATCTGCATTGAACGCTTCGCGATCACATGGCCCATTCCGTGATGCCCGTCAATAACTGCAGTTGTGGGGCTTTCCTTGACAATTTCAAAATCAGTAACCGGAAACTGAATCCCGTCTTTTATACGGTCATAGTAAATTGGTTTTAACCTGTTAACACCATGGGAATCGATTCCAAGTTTATCGGCAGTGATAAGAACATCAGCAGATATTTTCGCATCCTCTTCCGGAACACCAAGATACATAAAAACATCCGTCATAAATGATTCCATTATATCAAAACTAACAAATACAGCACCATTCTTCATATTCATATCCATCTCCAGAGTTAATATTTCATGTATAAAGGTATCAGCCCGGTTCTTCATTCCGAAGAATCAGGTCCGTAACGTGAAGGCATTATTGATGATATACCGGACAGGTTTTTCAAAGCTATTACAGTAAATTGCCATAAATGATGTTTTTGTCAAGGGTAAAATAATAATAAATTTCTCATTTTACCGGCAGACACACAAAAAAGGCCCCGGTTTAAACCGGAACCTTTTATAGTATACTTATTTTTTTTCGATGTAAAACAAATTGTTCTCTTTCAGTGAATCAGCAGCATGAAGAACCGCAGTCTCCACCACCGCATGAAGAACAACCGCCTTGATCATTGCAATATTTTGCATCATCATTGATTTCAACAACCTTCACATGAAAATGCAGCGTTTTTCCGGCAAGGGGATGATTGAGGTCAATTGAAACCTCTGTATCGGTTACACTGGTTATCTGGGCCGGGACCTGCATGCCGTTTTCCATCTGCACGCCAACCATCATTCCCTCCTGCGGCTCAAACTGCTGTCTGATATCTTCAATCGGGAAACTCTGGACCATTTCGTCATTATATTCACCATAACCGAAATCAGGTGTCACCACAATATCCTTCTCCGCATTCAGGTCCATCCCCACAACTGCCTCATCAAGACCGGCGATAACCATACCTGCACCTACCTGGAATTCAAAGGGGGGGTTACCATCACAGGAATCAAACACTTCACCGTCAGCAAGTTTTCCTGTATAATGTATTGCAACGTATTTACCTTGTTCTACCATGTACTCTCTCCATCCGATTCAATTTCATACGGCACCTGTTGTACAACAGCAGGATATATCATCCCCTGCCCATACATGTGCCGTAACTATACAGACACAAAAGAAACCATCCATGAATAAGGAAAAACAGGCTGAAGGCGAGATATGTTAAGAGGTGATCAGGGAAATCCTGAGAATTATTCCTCGAAACCCTATTCAAACAATGGGTATTCTGCATCGCATGTGTAGTAAACAAAGATATCTGATTATCCTGTACCGTCAACTTTTTTTCATTAAATTACAACTTTTCATTCATTGAAAACCGGCTCAGTCCCTCGAGAAATCCGATATTGGAATAAATCCTGATTCACGGACAATACGCTGACCTTCATTACTGAGAATAAACACAATAAATTCCCTCGTCGCAGGTGTAAGTTTCTTTTTATTTACATACATATAAAGCGTCCGCGAAACCGGGTAGTCTCTCTTTGAGCCGTTTCTTACTTCAGCCTGTATACCATCCACACTGACCGGATTAACATCGCTGTTAAGAAACGCGTAGCTCACATACCCGACCGCATTTTTATCAGCTGCCACATACGCGAGAACGCTGCTGTTTGTCGGCTGCACCACGGCGCCGGAAAACTCCTTTCTGCCACCCAGAATAATCCGGTTCCACACGTCGTGGGTCCCGGAATTGTCATTACGTATCACCACGTTAATTACGGAACCGGTTCCGCCAACTTCGTTCCAGTTTCTCACGGTTCCTGTGAAAATGTCCCGCAACTGCGCTTTCGTCAGGTTTCTGACGGGATTATCATGATGAACAATCGGGACAACAAGGTCACGCGCAAAAGGAAATTCCTTGATATCGACACCACTTTTCCTGGCGGCATCCATTTCAGCGATGGATATTTTCGAAGAGGAATCCGCAATGTCACAGCTCCCGCTAATCAGCGCCCTGATGCCGTCATGTGAGCCGTTGCAGGTTGCAGTAACAGCAACAGTTCTGTTCTTCATGAACGACTCGGCAATTTTCCTCGTTATCGGTTCAATTGTTGTTGAACCATGTATCACTATCGTCTCAGGTGCACGGGAAGTACAACCCGGCACACACCCGAAAACAACACATGTTATAATCACCGCAATAAAACCTGTACCCCTGTTCATATTCCACCTCATCGTTTTCATTCTTCCAGCCTGCTCTTGTATCATTGGGATGAAATACCTGTCATTGCCCCCGCAGCTCCTTCAATTTTTCCAGCACCTCCTGAATATGATTTTCAACTTTCACCTTTTTCCATATCCAGGCAATTTTCCCGGCATCATCAATAAGGAAGGTACTCCTCCGGACACCAAAGTACTCTTTACCATACATTTTCTTTTTCTCCCAGACCCCATACTTCTGAAGAACAGTTTTATCAACATCACTGAGAAGGGTAATTGTCACGGCGTGCTTGTCGATAAATTTACAGTGACTCTCAATGGAATCCGGGCTTACGCCGAGAACAACTGCGTTCTGCTCCTCAAATTCCTTTTTGTAGTGGGAGAAATACACCGCCTCCATGGTACAACCCGGAGTATTGTCCTTAGGATAAAAATACAGCACCACCCATTTCCCTTGCAAGTCCTTAAGGGTAACCTTTTTCCCGTCCTGGTCCGGCAATGAAACAGAGGGGGCTCTGCTTCCCTGGGTTAATTCAGCAACTGCTTTTTCCGCCACATGCTCCTCCATACGTTTACAGCTGATGTCGTCATATTTTCCGGACATACCGGAATCCGGATCCTTTCTATTCAGGATAGCGTTTCGCGATACTCCGTATAACATCCAGGCTCGATAAAAACGCTTCCACCATGTCCGGGTCAAAATGCTTCCCTGATTCGCCGCGGATTGTTTCAAGAACACGGTCCTCATCCCAGGCATCCTTGTAGGCACGCGGGGACGACAACGCGTCATACACGTCAGCAATCGCGACTATCCTTCCGAAAGGCGGTATTTCATCACCTTTCTTCCCCCTGGGCAGCCCGTTTTTATCTTCATATCCCGATATCGGTTTTCCGGTCATCGGATTCAGGTGTCCGGGATATCCGGTCCCGTCCCACCGCTCATGGTGGTTCAGGGCAACCTGGTACGCGGCTTCATCAAATGAGGAAAAAAGGTCTGAAAACATTCTTGCCCCGAGATATGTGTGCTGCTTCATTACCTGATATTCTGAATCATTCAGGCGTTCCGGCTTTTTTAAAATCAGGTCCGATATCGCCACCTTCCCCACATCATGAAGCATCGCCGCCATCCGGAGTATGTCCTTGTTTTTCTGTATCTGATCACCCTGACACTGACAGTTTTGTGCCCAGGTCTCATATATTTCTACAGAATACGCCGCAACCCTGTTGACATGGGCTCCGGTTTCCTTCGGGTCACGGAGCTCCGCCATCCCGATCATCCGCAAAAGAAGGGCGCGGGTCATTTTCGCACGTTCTATGGCAACGGCAGCGTTATTGGCGAAATACATGATAAAAGGCTCATCGTCCTGCGAAAAAGGGACTATTTCACCATTTTCATTTTTAGCATTGATAAGCTGAAGGACTCCTATCACATCACCCCGGTTTGTTTTCAGGGGAAAGGTAAGCATGGACTGCGTTTTATATTGAGAGAGTTCATCGTAATGGCTGTCGAATGAATACGGCGCACCAGGTGGAATATCGTACACATCCGGGATGTTGAGCATTTCTCCATTCGTCGCGACAGATCCGGAAATGGAGCGTGTATCAACGGGGACCGTAAAGGTGGAGTATATCAGCTTCTTTCCGGGAGGAAGCTTTTTCTGCTGGGTATCATTCTGGTTGCATTGAAACTTGAGTTTATCTCCCTCGACTATATATATCGACCCCGCGTCCGCGTTTGAAAAGCTTCTGGCCTTGGTAAGTATAAGCTCCAGAAGCAGGTCAAGGTCCTGAACCTGGGTTATCTCGTAGCTTACGTTGATTATATCATTAAGTTTTTCTTTTTCACTCAGCATTGCAGTGTCACATCTCCTTTACTCTGTAATGAACACCTTGCGTCCTGCTGCACCACAATTCCCCCTTCAGAAAGCCGATATGCCCGGAAATTTTACGGTACAGTCTGAAAAGGTAATTCATTTCCTGTATAAGGTCAAGCAAAAGTCGAAGACATTTTCCGCCTTGCCCAGATCAGGCCCATTCTCCCGATACAATTATACACCGGCAGTCCCGCAGGGAGAATGCGTTCAACAAAGGGGGTAAGATAACAAAGCCGGATGAGGGCATCATATAATGACTGAAAACTTTCAGCAGTGATATACACTGTGTCCTTTTCATAACAATATCCCCAGGGCACGGCGGCCTTTGCCGCAGCCTCTGCCCCGTCGCGCATCCTCACCTCCGCGTGAAAGGGTCCCGATGGCCTGAAAGGCTGCGTATTCCTGTTTTCAATTGACGCCGCCGCCGCGTCACAGAGGCCCCTCCTCCATGCAGGTGCGTCAAAATTATCAGGCCCCATGGATTTGTCTATC
>ERZ795057.1766-NODE-1766-length-17861-cov-5.324329_pt1 | contig 17861 bp, 20 predicted proteins | sample MGYA00375141_ERZ795057 | MGnify/ENA primary metagenome ERZ795057 (study PRJEB30186, sample SAMN05720163) | activated sludge metagenome | isolation source: Anaerobic digester | place: Hong Kong | collected 2015-01-26 ... | reverse complement strand
AGCTGCTCCAAGCCCTCGGACATACCATGGCGGTGCCCAAGGCCGCGCTGTGCGTGCTGATCAGCGAAGATGCCTGGATACGCTCCCTGCAGGGGTTGTCGCTCAAAAACGTGCGGCTGAACCTTTGGGACGGCAAAAAGCACCTGATGGGCGAGATCGGCGAAATGCTGTTCACGCACAGGGGGATCTCCGGTCCGCTGGTATTGACCGCGTCCAGCCTCATGGCCGGGCGAAAGGGCCTGCAACTGGCCCTGGACCTGAAGCCCGGCCTGACGGAGGAGCAGCTTGACGCGCGCCTCCTGCGCGACCTTGCGGATGCGGGAAAAAAGCAGATGATTACCATCCTGCGGGGGCTGTACCCCGGCGACCTGGCAACAATCATGGCGCAGCTTGCGGACATCAGCCCGCAGCTGCCCGCCTGCGAGCTGCCCAAGGCGGCGCGCCAGCGGCTGGTTTCGCTGACCAAAGCGCTGCCCCTGCCTGTCACCGGCGCAGAGCCCATCGAAACCGCAGTAATCACCGCGGGCGGCGCGGATGTGAAGGAGTTTAACCCCTCTACAATGGAATCCAAGCTCGTCAAAGGCCTGTACGCTGCGGGCGAGGTGCTGGATGTGGACGCGCTGACAGGCGGTTTCAACCTGCATATCGCGTTTTGCACGGGGTATCTGGCCGCAAGCTCGCTATAATTTTCCGGCTTGCGTATCGAATTGGCATCGTTTATCATGGGATTGATTGGGGTTGTTTTATGCACTATATAGTCATGGATCTGGAATGGAATCAGCCGGTGAGTTTTCAGTCGTCGGCCTACAAGCAGATCGGCGAGAAGCTGCTGTTTGAAATCATCCAGATCGGCGCGGTGAAGCTGGATAAGCGCTTCCGCATTGTGGACGAAACCGATATTTTGATCTCGCCGACCTACTACAAGCGCCTGCACCCCTACGTGCGGCGGATGACGAAGCTGTCGCAGGAGGAGCTTGCGGGTAAGCCTGCCTTTTCGGAAGCCATGACGCAGTTTATCCAGTTCTGCGGCAAGGACGCGGTGCTGTGCACCTGGGGTGCGGACGACGTGAGCGTTCTAAAGCAGAACGCGGATTGCTTTTCATTTGAGGGCGAGCTGCCCAAGGCTTACAACATCCAGCGCTATTTTGCCGAGGTGTTCAAGCTGGGCAACAGCCAGAAGGCCCTCAAAAGCGCGATGGAAGAGCTGCACATTGAAGAAGAAGAAAACCGCGCCTTCCACCACGCCCTGCACGATGCCTACTATACCGCGCTGGTGCTGCAAAAGCTGCCCGATCCCAAAAAGGTGCTTGAGTACGAGCAGGAGCCGCGCAAGTTCGGCCATACGCCAAGCCAAAGGCGGTTCCGCGTAACGCATACCGTACCGGCTGTCGCCGCCGGGCTGAAGCATAAGGACGTTATCGCCCCGGCCTGCCCGACCTGCGGCCAGCCCGCCGCGCTGACCACCGAGCTGATCCCCCAGGCGCCAGGCCGCTATATCGCGCTGTGCAAATGCAAAAAACACGGGCCTTTCCTGCTCAAGCTGCGCTTCGCGCCGCTCAAAAGCAAGCAGGTCGGCATGAACCTGTCCCTGTCGCCGGCCAGCCGCCAGACCCGCGCTTATTTGCATACCAAGGAACTGCAATACCAGTACCGCCGCAAAAACGGCTATGCCTTCCCCGATCCCGAGGACCTGAGCGAGGCTTACTCCTCCAGCATGCCGTTTGACGACAAATGATCGGAGCCTGGCCATGAGCGCTGCAAACACCATCGAAATCACAATCGCGCGAAAAACAGACAGCTTCCCTGCGGGCACAACCCCGCTGGAGGCCATTGCCCGTCTTGCCCCCGCGCTGGAAGATCGCGCCCTGTGCGTGATGTGCGCTGGCGACAGTTTAGAGCTGAACCAGCCGCTGCACAGGAGCTGCTCGCTGCTCCCCCTCACCTACCATAATGAGGAAGGCCGCCGCGTGTACGAGCGTTCCCTGCGGTTTTTGCTGCTGTTGGCCATGCGCCGCCTGTACCCCGAAAAGCGCGTCCGTATCCTCAACTCCGTTGGCTATGGCGTATACATGCGGGTTGCGGGCGAGGAGATGGACTTTCAAACCGTGCGCGCGCTGGAAGAAGAGATGCACGCGCTGGTCAGGGAAGATTTGCCCTTTGAAAAGGAAATCTGGACGACGCAGCAGGCCATTGCGCATTTCCAAGACTCCCCCGACAAGGCGGAACTGCTGAAATACCGCCCCTCCGACACCATTCCCATGTACAAGCTCAAGGACATGTACGAATATTTTTACGGCATCATGGTGCCGTCGACACGCTTCATCAACGCCTTTGCGCTCCGGCCGCATTTTCCGGGGCTGGTCATGCGCATGCCCGCGCCCCAGGCGCCCGATACCCCCGCCCCCTACCTGCCGCGCCGCAAACACCTGCGTACCTTTGCCCAGTCGCAGGAATGGAGCCAGATTTTGGGCGTCAGCAACCTTGCCGACGTGAACCATATGATCGAGGACAGGCGGATGCGGGAGTTTATCCGCGTCAACGAAGCGCTGCAGGACAAGGCCATCGCGTCCATCGCCGATCAGATCGTGAAAAACGAAGCGCAGATCGTGCTGGTGTTCGGCCCGTCCTCCAGCGGCAAGACAACCTTTGCCCACCGGCTGGCGGTGCACCTGAAGGTGCTCAAAAAGCATCCCCATGTGATGTCGCTGGACAATTTCTATCTGCCGCGCGCCCAGGCCCCCATCGACGATCAGGGAAAGCCGGATCTGGAGCACATCAACGCGCTGGATATCCCGCTTCTGCGGGATGTAATCGAACGGCTGCTCTCCGGCGAGGCGGTGCAGCTCCCGGTGTTCGATTTTCATGCCGGGGTTCGCGGAAAAGCCGGACACACCATCCAGCTTCAGGATCACGGTCCGCTGATTATGGAGGGCATTCACGCCCTGAACGACCAGGTGACCGCGCAGCTGCCCGAGCAGCTGGTGTTCGGGATCTATGTATCGGCGCTGCACTGCGTGAACCTGGACGACCACAACCGCATCCGCACCACGGACGTGCGGCTTCTGCGCCGCATCGTACGAGACGCCGCCCGTCGCGGCATGGGCGCGGAAGGCACCATCGCCATGTGGCCGAGCGTGCGTGCGGGCGAGGAGCGCTGGATTTTCCCCAACCAGGAAAAGGCGGACGTGATGTTCAACACCTCGTTGCAGTACGAGCTTCCGGTGCTCAAATCCGTGGGCTGGGAGCTACTGTCCGCCATCCCCGATAGCTCCCCCGCGCACCTGACCGCGCACCGCATCCTCAAGTTTTTGCAATACTGCCTGCCAGCGGACGACGATATGCTCAAAGAAATACCCCCGCAGAGCATCCTGCGGGAGTTTATCGGGGACAGTACCTTCAACGTGTAAACGGTTTCCTAAGCCGCTTCCTCAACGGGGCGGCTTTTTGGTTTGCGCTCCGGCAGCTGGGATAATATAATGCCGATAAACATCAGCGCGCAGCCAAACAGCTCGCGTCCGGTTAACAGCTCGCCCAGAACCACCCACTGGCCCAGCACCGCGAATACGCTCTCCAGCGACATCAGCAGCGACGCCACGGCGGGGGTGGTGTCCTTCTGGGCGATAATCTGCAGGGTGTACGCCACGCAGCAGCTGAGGACGCCCGCGTATACGATGGGTATCCAGCCGTCCATAACGCTTGCCATCTGCGGCTTTTCAAAAAGCAGGGTAAGGATGGAAAATATCACGGCGGCCACGGCAAACTGCATACAGCTCAGGCGAACGCCGTCCACCTGGGGGGAGTAATGCGCGATCACCAGAATGTGCGCGGTGAAAAACAGCGCGCAGATCAAAAGCAGCACATCGCCAAAGCCGATGGTCAGTGCCTCGGTCACGGTTAAGAAATACAGCCCGATCAGGCACAGGCCCACGGCGATCCACACCGCAAGCCGCGCCCTGTGCCTAAACGCGATGCCGACCACCGGCACCAGCACAATGTACAGCGCCGTGATAAACCCCGCCTTACCCGGCGAGGAATACACCATGCCGTACTGCTGAAACGCCATGCCGCCCGACAGCACCAAGCCGCATACGACGCCGCCGATAAGCAACCGGCGTTTTTGATCGCGGGTCATGGTTTTCATCGTCGGCGGCTTGTGCCCGTTGCGCTTTTCAAACAGCCTGTCCAGAAGGCGAATGGTGGGCAGGAGCACGATCACCGCCAGAATTAACCGGACGGCATTGAAGGTAAACGGCCCCATGCTGTCCATCGCCACACCCTGGGCGACAAAGGTCGTCCCCCAGATGATCGCGGTCAGCACCAGCAGCAGATTGGCCCGCAGTGTTTTTGTCATATGCTTTCAAAAAGCGCCCCGCAGGTGCGGGGCGCGCATCTTTCGGTAATATTCCGGTCAATGGGCTTGGTCTTTGCGACTTGAGCGTCAGCACTCGTCGTCCACCGCGTTGATCTGCGCGACCCGGTGCGTGTGGCGCTCGCCCAAAAACTCGCTGGTCAGGAAGGTGCGCACGATCATCTTGGCCACCTCGCTGCCAATAACGCGCGCGCCGATGGCGAGCATATTGGCGTTGTTATGCTCGCGGCCCATTTTGGCGGAGTAGGGCTCGGAGCAGATGGCACAGCGGATGCCGTGTACCTTGTTGGCCGTCATGCCGATGCCCTGTCCGGTGCCGCACATGATGATGCCAAACTCGCACTCGCCGCTGGCAACAGCCAGGGCGGCTTTTTTACCGTATTCCGGATAATCCACGCTGGTATGATCGTATGTGCCGAAATCCTTATACTCCAGCCCCATTTCTTCCAGCACTTCCAATACGCTGGGCTTGAGGTCGATTCCCGTATGGTCGCAGCCAATGGCGATTAATTTCTCATTTTTTACAGAAATCATCGTTTTCCTATCCTTTCCGTACCCCTTGGGAAACTCTGGCTGCGTCACGTTTGCGATCGCGACGGCAGAGCGTGGTAGATTTGGTTGAAGAAAACCGCAGTAGTAGCAGCGCTACGTCAAGGTTTGATGAAAGCAAAGATACCGCGCTATCCCGCCGCGAGCGTGAAGGGGAACTCAGTCGGAGTTTTCCAACAAATCGGGTCTGCGTTCGGCTGTAATTTGCAATGCTTTCTCGCGCCGCCACGCCTCAATTTCGGCATGATTGCCGTTTAACAAAACTTCGGGCACCTGCAGTCCTCGAAATTCACGGGGGCGGGTATAGTGCGGGTATTCCAGCAATCCATGCGAAAAGCTTTCGTCCCCCGCGCTCTCCTGCGAGCCGAGCACGCCGGGCAGGTGCCGGGCTACGGCGTCGATCAGCACCAGCGCGGGCAGCTCGCCGCCCGTCAAAACAAAATCGCCGATGGAGATTTCTTCGTCGACCACCAGGTCGATGGCGCGCTGATCCACACCCTCGTAATGCCCGCAGAGGATGATGAGGTTGTCGTCATCCGCCGCGATGGTCTCCACGGTTTGCTGGGTCAGGGTCTTGCCGCGCGGGGACATATACAGGCACTTGCCGGTATAGCCCTTTGCGCGCAGGTCTTCCACGGCGTCCACAATGGGTTGGGCGGTCATCACCATGCCCGCGCCGCCGCCGAAGGGGTAATCGTCGGTGTTTTTGTGCTTGCGGTCGGAGTAGGGACGGATATCCACGGCCTCGACCGTTAAAAGACCATCGGCCTGAGCGCGGCCCAAAATGCTGACGCCGAGTACGGCGTTGAGCATTTCAGGAAAGATCGTCAGAACGGCGATTTTCATAAACGGCCACCTCCGGCAGCACAGCCTCGTCCAGCACGATGCGGTCGGGCGTAATCTCCCTGACCAGCTTTTTCAGGTGCGGCGCCATCATGGGTCCTTCGGGCGTTTTGAACACCAGCACGTCCGTTCCGCCGGGCTGCAAAACATCGACCAGGGTGCCGATGGCGTTGCCCTGGGTATCCACAGCCTCCAGGCCGATGAGGTCGGCGATAAAGACCTCGCCCTCGCTGAGCGGCCTGGCATGCGCGCGGTCGATATACAGCTCCGTTCCGCGCAGCTTTTCAGCCGCGTCGCGGTCCGGCACGCCTTCCAGCGTCAAAAACACGTCCGGGCCGGACAGGCGCGCCGAAAGCACGCGGATGGGGGTATAGCGTTCGCCATGCCGTATCCACGCGGTTTCCAGGTCCAAAAAGCGGGAAGCGTCGCCGGTTTCGTGGCGCAGCTTCACCTCGCCTTTCAGCCCCTGGGGCTTTGCGACGGTGCCCAGCAGCAGGTATTCGTTCATTGAATTTCGACGAACACGGGCTTGCCGCCCTTGGCCGTCGCAGCGCGCACCACGGCACGGATGGCCTTGGCGATGCGGCCCTGCTTGCCGATCACCTTGCCCATGTCCTCCGGGGCGACGTGCAGCTCCAGAATGACGGCCTCGGGGCCTTCCGTCTCCTCGACGGTGACGGCGTCCTTGTTATCGACCAGCGATTTGGCGATGTAGGCAACCAACTCTTTCATAGGGCTCAGCCCTCGAGAACGCCGCTGGATTTGAGCAGCCTGCGGACGGTATCGGTCGGCTGTGCGCCGTCTGCCAGCCACTTCTTGGCGGCTTCAGCATCAATTTTCACGGTGGCGGGCTCGGTCATCGGGTCATAGTAGCCGATCTCGGCGATGTTGCGGCCATCGCGGGGGCTGTTGATGTCGGCGACGACCACGCGGTAGAAAGGCTTCTTCTTCATGCCCATTCTCTTGAGTCTGATTTTAACCATTGTTGTATTCCTCCAATATTGTTGTTTATATCAAGCGGTGATCCGCATGATGACTACAGTTGATTGATACGACCGTTCTTTCCTCGCTCCTGTTTCGTCCGTTCCAGTGACGCAAGACCGCTTAAAAAGTGTGAGACCCTAGCCTGTTCAAAAGGCTTGAGATACAAGGCGGCAAGTGTTGCGAGGCCTGAGCTTACTTGCGCCGTAAGTGATGGCCGAGCAATCACGCAGCCAACGCAGTAGATCAGGTCTTTTGGGCAGGCTAGCGCATGTTTTTCATGAGGTCGCGCATCCCATGTTTCCCTTTCATCATCCGCTTCATCATGGTCCGGGCCTGTTCAAAGCGGTTCATGAGGGCGTTGACATCCTGCACGGTGGTGCCGCTGCCTGCGGCGATGCGCTTGCGGCGGGAGGCGTTGAGGAGGCTTGGGTTGCGGCGCTCCTTCTTGGTCATGGAGCAGATGATGGCCTCAGGCTTTTTGAGCGAGTCCGCGTCGAACTCCGCGTTTTTGAGCTTCGCTCCGCCGGGAAGCATGGACAGCAGGCCTTCCATGCCGCCCATCTTTTTCATCTGGCGCATCTGGTCGAGGAAATCGTCCAGGGTCATGTCGGTTGGGCGGCGCTTGGCGGTCTTGGAGAGCGTTGCGGTATCGGCAATCTCGGCGGCCTTTTCGATCAGCGTCATCACGTCGCCCATACCCAAGATACGCTGCGCCATGCGGTCGGGGTGGAAGGGCTCAATATCGGCCAGCTTTTCGCCAATGCCGGAGAACTTGATGGGTTTGCCGACCACGGCCTTGATGCTCAGCGCCGCGCCGCCGCGGGTATCGCCGTCGAGCTTGGTGAGGATAACACCGTCGATGCCGAGCTTCTCGTCGAAGGTTTTGGCGACGTTCACGGCGTCCTGGCCGGTCATGGAGTCGACCACGAAGAGGATTTCCTGGGGCTTGACCTTCTGCTTGATGCGGCTGAGCTCGTCCATCAGCTCGTCGTCGATGTGCAGGCGTCCGGCGGTATCAATGATCAGCACGTCGCGGCCGTAATCGCGGCAGTATTCCACGGCCTGGAGCGCGGTTTTCACGGGGTCCTGCGTGCCCTTTTCAAACACGGGCACGCCAGCCTGCTCGCCTACCACCTGCAGCTGCTTGATGGCGGCCGGGCGGTAGATATCGCAGGCCGCGAGGCAGGGCTTTTTGCCTGTTTTGGCCAGATACTTGGCAAGCTTGGCGGCCATGGTGGTTTTCCCGGCGCCCTGCAGGCCGCACAGCATATAAATGGTGGGAACGGAGGACGACCAGGTGAGCCGCGCCGTTTCCGAGCCCATGAGCGACGTCATTTCCTCGGAAACGATCTTGATAACCTGCTGGCCGGGGGTGAGGCTTTCCATCACCTGGCTGCCTACGGCGCGCTCGGCGATCTTCTTGCAGAAATCCTTGACGACCAAATAGTTCACGTCGGCTTCGAGCAGCGCCACGCGCACCTCGCGGACGCCCTCTTTGACCATCTGCTCGGTCAGCTTGCCGCGGGCGGTCAGCTTGGAAAGGGCATTGTTGAGTTTCTGGGTCAAACCTTCAAAGGCCAAGGGCTGTACCCTCCTATTTCGCGTCGGTGTTGCGTATTGATTGCGGTTGAGATTTCTGATTACTGTCTTGAAAACCGTTACTGGTCGGCCATATCGAGCTCGTTCATCAGCCGGTGCAGGATCTCGCGGCACGCCTCTGTGCGGCCGCCCAGAAGCGCTTCCTCGGCCTCTTCCAGCCCGGCCTGCACGTTTACCGTCTGCTCGGCGATATGCAGGGCGTCCTCACAGCGGCGCAGCTTTTGTTCGGCGCGGGTGATGAGCTCGTGCACGTTCTGGCGGCTGACGCCCATCTGCCCGGCGATTTCGGAAAGCGACTGATCCTCGCCGGAGTACAGGCGCACGGCCAGCTGCTGTTTTTCGGTCAGCAGTCCGCCATAGCAGGCGAACAGCGTTCCCAGCTCCACTCGCGCGTCAAAGGTGTCGGCCATGGTTTCCTCCCGCTGTCAAGCACGCTGAGCGGGTTCCATCTGTTCCCGCCATTCTCTGTCAAGCATTAACGGTTGACAGCCGTGTCAGTATAGCATGCATTCGGCAGCCTGTCAATTGTTTGTGGTTTACGAATGCCCCTGTGCCTGTTATAATTTCCTAAGTTGCAGCCGGAACAAAAGCTTTGGGCTGCCGGAGGAAACGCATGATCGGAACGTTGGTCAATTTCGCGGCAATTATACTGGGATCGGTGTTGGGGGTACTGCTGAAAAAGGGAATTTCGGAAAAGGCACAGCGTGTGGTGATGCAGGGCATCGGCATGTGTGTGCTGATCATCGGCATCATGGGCGCGATCAAAACCGATCAGGCGTTGCTTTTGGTGATCAGCGTTTCGGTGGGCGGCTTTATCGGCACGGTGATCGGCATTGAGCGCAGGCTGGAAGCCTGGGGCGAGCGCACACAGAAGCGCTTTCACCGCGAGGGCAGCGTGCCATTTGCCGAGGGGCTGGTCACGGCGACGATCACCTTCTGCGTCGGCGCAATGGCGATTCTCGGCTCCATCGAATCTGGCTTGCATCACAATTATGAACTGCTCTTTATCAAATCCGCTTTGGACGGATTTTTCGCGATGATGCTGGCGACCACCTTCGGCCTGGGCGTGGCGTTTTCCGCCGTGCCGGTGCTGATCTACCAGGGCGCGATCACGCTTGGCGCGGGCGTGCTGGCCCCGCTGCTTACCGACGCGATGATGGTGGAGGTCTCGGCTGTCGGTGGTGTGCTGATTGTAGGCATCGGCATCAACCTGCTCAATCTGAAAAAAATCCACGTAGGCGATATGCTGCCCGCAGTGCTGATCCCGCCGATTTACTTTTTGATCTCCGGGTTATTTTAGGGGAGAAAGCCAATGAGCACCGTATTTCGCAGGGCCGTACCCGACGACGCGCCGGATATGGCGCGCCTGGTGGCAAGCGCGTGGAAGAAGGCCTATCGCGGTATCCTGTCGGACGAAATATTGGATGGCATCAACGTAGAAATGCGCGGTCAGCGGATGCGCAACAGAATTGAAGCCGACCCGGATTTCTGGTTCTATGTACTGGAAGCCGAGAATGAGATCGTCGGCGTGGCAGGGCTGTGCTCGGCTTCTGACGACGGCCTTCCCGATGTCGGCGAGATTATGATTTTCTATATCCGCCCGGACAAACAGGGGCAGGGGTTTGGCAAGCTCATGATGACCCGCGCGCTGGACACTCTGCACGCGATGGGCTATACGCACAATGTGTTGTGGGTGCTTAAGGAAAACCACAGCGCGCGCACCTTTTACGAGGCGATGGGCTTTACCTTGGACGGCGCGGAAAAGATCGTAGAACATCTCGGGGATGCCCCGGAGGTGCGCTACCAAAATGGCGGTGCTTGATGAAGGATTTCAGCATTCTATTGTTCGACGGCTTTGAAACGCTGGACGCCATGGGCCCGGCCGAAATGATCGGCGTCATGCCCGATGCTTTCCGCCTGCGCTACTGCTCCCTGCAAGGCGGGATTGTAACCAGTGATCAGGGGCTGCGCGCCGATACCGTTGCGGCGACGGAGATCCCCAGGGGCGGCATTCTGCTCATCCCCGGCGGGGTCGGCACGCGAACCCTGATCCAGGATGCGCAGGCTTTGGGCCAGATTGCCGCGCTATCGGACGCAAGCGAATACACCCTGACGGTCTGTACGGGCTCGCTGCTCCTTGGGAAAACAGGCTTGCTGGACGGGCGGGAAGCCACCACCAACAAGCTATTGTTCGACCTGGTCGCTGGCCTGACCCCGCAGGTGCGCTGGCGCAGGCAGGCGCGCTGGGTTGTGGACGGTAAGTACTATACCTCGTCGGGCGTGACCGCAGGTATGGATATGGTGCTTGGGTTCATCAGCGATACCATGAGCCGCGAGGTCGCCCGCAATGTTGCCCGCGAAATTGAGTATCTATGGAATGAAGATAAAACCCTGGATCCGTTTACTACAGAAAAGCAAGTTGAGGAGGACGTACAATGACCGATCACAGAAAACAGGCTGAAGCCCTGCTCAGCCGTATGACATTGGAAGAAAAAGCCGCGCAGATGATACAGATTCCCGCCAATCTATTCACGGATGAAGAGGCCGAAGCCTGGGCCCAAAAGGGTGTGGGAAGCTTTTTGCATACGCTGGGCGAGCGCGCCGCCAAGCTGCAGAAAATCGCCACCGGAAACCGCCTGGGTATCCCGGTGCTGTTTGGTATCGACGCGGTGCGCGGTCACGCGCTCAATCACAAGGCGACGGTATTCCCCTCACCGCTGGCCATGGCCTGCACCTGGGATACGGAGGCTCTGGAGGCCGTAGGCAGGGCCACCGGCGCGGAAGTCGCCCTGGACGGCCTGCACTGGACGTTCGCGCCGCTTTTATGCGTGGCGCGCGACCTGCGCTGGGGGCGGGTGGACGAGACCTTCGGCGAATCCCCCATGCTCATCGGCGAGCTGGCAGCCGCGATGATCAAAGGCCTGCAGGGCGATGATCTGTCCGACGACGACGCGATTCTCGCCTGCGCCAAGCACTACATTGCCTATGCCGAATCCACCGGCGGGCGCGACAGTGTGGACACGCCCGTGACCCTGCGCATGATACGCGAAACCTTCCTGCCGCCCTATCAAAAAGCGGTGGATGCAGGCTGCGCGACCATGATGACCGCCTACCTGCCCGTGGACGGCGTTCCCATGACCGCGCACAAGGAGCTGTTGACCGATATCCTCAAGGACGAGCTGGGTTTTGACGGCTTCGTGGTGACCGACTGGGATAACGTCGGCTCTCTGGTCAAGCGCCAGAACTACGCCAAAACCATTCAGGATGCGGCTTGCATCGCAGCCAAGGCCGGCAACGATATGTTCATGTCCACGCCGGAAGCCTACGACGCGCTGATCGCGCTGGTGAAAAACGGCAGGCTTTCCCAGGCCGTACTGGATGAAGCCGTTCGCCGCATTCTGGCCGTAAAATTCCGGCTGGGGCTGTTCGACGGCAAGCAAAAGCCAAAAACGGTGGATATGCAGGCGCACCGCGCGCTCAACGAAAGCATTCAGGAAAATGCGATCGTCCTGTTGAAAAACAACGGCGCATTGCCGCTGCAAAGCAAAAAGCTGGCGGTGGTCGGTCCCTCCGCCGACCACATCCACGCGATGCTTGGCGACTGGACCTATATGTCGCACCCGGGCATTCGCCATGGGCAGGAGATCGAACACAAAATCATCCCCGTTACGCCGCGCAAGGGGCTTGAGCAGCTTGCAGACAGCCACGGGCTGACCGTTGCCTATGAAAAGGGCTGCGGCTTCCTCAACAGCCGCAAAGACCTCGACCAGCACAGTATCGACGGCCATTCCACCCTGGAAACCCTGATCCTGCCGGAAATTCAGCCGCTGAACCGGGACGCCGTCCTGGCCGCCTGCCGGGATGCCGATGTGCTCGTGGCCTGCGTTGGCGATTTTCTGGCGCAGACCGGAGAGTTCCGCGATCGCGGCAACCTGGACCTGTCCGGCGACCAGCAGACGCTGCTGGAGCTGCTCAAGTCCACCGGAAAGCCGCTGGTGGTGGTGCTGGTTTCCGGCAAACCGCTGACTGTGCCGTGGGTAAGCGAGAACGCCGACGCCGTGGTGCAGCTGTTTAACGGCGGGCAAACCGCCGGGCTGGCGCTGGCCAAAGCGTTGACGGGTGAAACGAACACGTTTGGCAAGCTGCCCATCAGCTTTGCCCATCACACAGGCCAGCTGCCCGTATACCACAACCATTACCCCGGCTGGCACGGCGGCCAGTATGTGGATATGCCCGCCACCCCGCTGTATGCTTTCGGCTACGGCCTGAGCTATACCGCCTACCGGTACGGCGCGCCGCAGCTGACCCGCGAAAACGGCGAGATCCTGGTTTCTGTCAATGTACAGAACACGGGCAGCGTGGACGGCACCGAAATCGTGCAGCTTTACGCGCACCGGCCCGCGGGCGAACGCATGACCCCCGTCAAGGAGCTGATCGATTTCGCGCGCGTGCCGTTGCAGGCGGGCGAAATCATGACCGTAGAGTTTATTGTTGACATGGAAAGCCTGAAAGCCGTACACGGCGACGGCAGCCGCGTATTGGAGCCCGGCGAGTACACGCTGATGACCGGTCCATCCTCCCGCGGCGAGGACCTGCAAACGGTCACCTTGACGCTATGAAAAAGCAGCTGCCCAAGATGATCGCCGTCGTAGGCACCAACGCCTCGGGCAAGAGCGGCCTGGCGGTGCGCCTGGCCGCCCAGTACGGCGGCGAGGTGATCTCCGCCGACTCGCGCCAGGTGTTCAGGGGGCTTGATTTGGGCAGTGGAAAAATCACCCCGGAGGAAATGCAGGGGGTTCCCCATCACCTGCTGGATGTGTGCGAGCCCGGCGATTTCTTCTCCATGGCGGATTTCCAGCGCATGGCCTATGCCGCTGCGGATGGTATTCTCGCGCGCGGCAGGCTGCCGTTTCTGGCGGGCGGCACGGGGCTGTATGTGGATTCGGTGCTCGACGGGTATGTGCTGTCCGACGTGAAGCCGGACCTTGAGTACCGCGAGCATCTGGAAACCTTCTCCACGCCGGAGCTGTATCAAATGCTGGAAGAACGTGCCCCCGGCACGGGAATTGACGAGCACAACCGCAACCGCGTCATGCGGAGGCTTGAAAAGCTTCACGCGGGCGATCCGGGCCACGGGCAGCGCATACCGCGCTACCGTGCGCTGAAGCTTGGCGTCACCTGGCCGCGCGAAACCCTGTGCCAGCGCATTGACGAGCGGCTAGCCCGCCGCATGGCCGATGGCATGCTGGCCGAAGTAGACGGGCTGCTCAAGCGCGGCGTCTCCCCGGAGTTTTTGCGCAAGCTGGGGCTTGAGTACCGCTACCTGAGCGCATATCTGCTGGGAGAAATTCAAACCGAGGCTGAAATGCTGGATGAGCTGGCCCGCGCAATCAAGCGCTTCGCCAAGCGGCAGATGACATGGTTCCGCAGGGACCCGCAAATCCAGTGGCTGGACATGGAGCATGATCCCTTCGGGCAGGCTTGCAAGGCCATCGACACGTTTCTGGAAAGCGACCGCTGAACCAAAGCGGCACCACTTATTCTCCATTGCCTATCAATATTTTACGATTTCCGCATACGCGCGGCAAACTGTGGTAACCTGTACAAAACAGATTACAACAAAAGATAGGCGTGATTTTGAATGCGTGAACTGCTTAAGGCAATGACGTACGATTACCCGGAGATTATCCCCGTGACCACCAGCTTTCTGCCCGCCGCGTGGATGAAGTACGGCGACGAGCTTCGCAGGCTGGCGGCCCAGTACCCAGACCTTGTCAAAACCCTGCCAACCGGCATGGAAGTTTCCATGCCCCAGTCCTACCACGCGGGCAGCTTTACCGACGAGTGGGGCTGCGTATGGAGCAACATTGCCGAGGGTATGGAAAGCATCGTCACAGGGCACCCGGTGAAGACCCGCGAGGATATCCTGACGCTGGAAATCCCCAAAAACCGCGACGGGCGGCTGCCCCACGGCTTTATGTACCTGCGGCTTTTGGACCTGCGCGGCTTTGAAGAGGCGATGTTCGACTTTGCCGACGAATGCGACGAGCTGCAGATTTTAATCGACAAGGTGCTTCAGTACAACATGAACCAGATCGTGGCCAAGCTCCCCACCATGGATGAGGTCGCCTACTTCGGCGACGATCTGGGTATGCAGAAGGGGCTAGCCATCGGGCCTGAAAAATGGCGCAAGTATTTAAAGCCCGCCTTTATGAAAATGTACCAGTATGTGCGCAAAAGCGGACGCTATGTGTACATGCACACCGACGGAATGATCTACGAAATCATGCCCGATTTGCAGGAATGCGGCGTGAATATGATCAATCCGCAGTACCGCGCCAACGGGCTGGATAACCTGGTGAGGGTCTGCAAGGGCAAAATTCCCATCAACCTGGACCTGGACCGGCAACTGTTCCCCTTTGCCACGCCATCGGAAATTGACAGCCACGTGGCCGAGTGTGTGGAAGCGCTCTATCTGCCCCAGGGCGGGCTTTCGCTCAACGTTGAGCTCAACCACGAGGTACCGCTGGAAAACATGGCCGCTGTGCTGGACGCCGTGCGCAAGTACAGGACATACAAGGGCTGAACCCGCCCGCACAGCACGCCCCGACTTGGAGGAAATCCGTGATTCGCAACATCATTTTCGACATGGGAGACGTGCTATTGTGGTACAGGCCGCTGCAGGCCTGCCTTGCGCTGCTGGAAAACGCAGCGGACGCGCAGGCGCTGTATGCGGCTTTTTTTGGCGGCGACGCGTGGGTGGCGGTTGACCATGGAACGCTGGACGGGGACGCGTTTACCACTGCGGTTAAGGCGCAGCTGCCTACGCGGCTGCACCCCGCCGTGGACATGTTGTACGCGGGGATGCCGGAAAACATCCTAATCCCCATCGAAGGCATGGACGCGGTTGTAGACGCTGTGCTCAGGCGTGGTTTCAACGTATATCTCTTGTCCAACGCCGGAAAGTTCATGAGCCGGCGGCGGGATGTAATCCCGCATATTGGCCGCTTCCACGGGGTGATGTTCTCCGGGGACGAGGGCATGGTCAAGCCCGATCCCCGATTGTACGAACGGCTGATGGCGCGCTATGGGCTGCAGGCGGAAGAGTGCCTGTTCATAGAGGACAGGGAGAATAACCTTTTGGCCGCCGCCGCGCTCGGCTGGCGCACACACCGCTTCACAGGCGATATCCAGGCGCTGCAAAGCGAGCTGAACGCGCTGTAGGTCAAAGTTATCAACAGCATATTTTCATTGAAATAGTCGAAATTTTAAAAATCGATGAAAAATCGAGTAAAACAGAGATATCGTTAGATAACGCCGTTTTTTCCGGCGCTATTTCTCTTTATTTGACCAAATCTGACTATATGTACGGTTTCCATTGTTTGACTATGTCTGACCTTCTTGATACACTATGACTGTGCTCAGGGGCAACACCCCTTTCACCATAAAAGTATTTAGCATTCTGCGGCAAAGGCCGCAAACAAGGAGGTCACTTCAATGTATACCATCGTTCCGTTCCGCCGCCACCTGAACCGCGAGCTTCCCGCTCCGTTCTTGGCAGACCGTTTCTTCCGTTCGTTTTTCGATATGGGCGATATGGTAGGCACCGCCGGATTCCGTGTGGATGTACGCGAGGATGACAATGCTTACACTCTGGAAGCAGAGCTCCCCGGCGTACCCAAGGATAAGATCGAACTCTCCGTTGACGAGAACGTGCTCACCATCCGCGCCGACCTGAACGAAGAGAAGAAGGAAGAAGGCAAGGGCTACGTCTACTCTGAGCGCCGCTCCGGGCACGTAGAGCGCTCCTTCAACCTTGAGGGCATCAACGCAGACGCCATCGCCGCCGACTACAAAAACGGCGTGCTTCTGGTCACCCTGCCCAAGATTCAGCCCGAACCCAAGCCCGAACCCAAGAAAATCGCCATCGCAGGCGAGGAGTAAGGCAGAGGACGAGGATACGCCCAAAGGCGAATACAGGCCGCACCGAAAGGTGCGGCCTTGCTTGATTTTCGAGCATTTCAACTACAATGATAAACGGCTATGTAGAATAGCATTGCAATCAATCATGCTTTGGTTTGCAGATTACCTTCATCCACAATCGCTAGTATATCGACGTCATGAAACTCTTTCCCCATTTGATATTTACGTAAATGCCCTTCCATGGAATACCCTGCTTTCTCAAGCACCCGGATTGACGCGGCGTTATCCGGCATGACCATGGCTTGAATTCTATGAAGTTTCAGCGTATCAAGTCCGAATCTCGTTACCGCCCCTACCGCTTCCGTCGCCAATCCCCTGCCCCATGCACTTGGTGCCAGATAATAAGAAATATCCGCCATGGACTTGCGTACAAACCCACCTAAATCAATACGCCCAACAACTGTGCTATCCGATTTCTGCTCAATACACCATGTGAACACTGTTCTTGATTTTAACAGCCTGCCATTCACATTGTTTAGCCAGTTTGTGATGTGCGGTTCTCCGCTGAGTACAGGCACCCCGCCGCCTAAAAAGCGCTGTACCCGAGAATCGTGAATGATTGCCAGATACGCTGCTATATCCTCGCGGGTAAACGCCCGCAGCACCAGCCGCTCCGTTTCCAGGCGGGGAATCGCGGTAAAACAATCGTTAAACTTCATCGCAATCCTCATTGATCCGGTGTCCCGGGGTTACAATCCGGGCCGTCGTTCGCTAAGTAACGGTTCAAGCGTTCGTCCAGCGTGCCCGTATGCAGTTCAAACAAATGATTGTCAAAATCATAAAAGTAAATTGAGCGGCCTTCGCCTTCTATGCGGGGTCGCCCCGGTAAAATCTGAACGCCCGCGGCCCTAAGCTTATCCATATAACCGTCAAACGCGCTGTCGGGTACCGAAAACGCGATATGATTGTATGTTTGGACGGGCAGTGCATCGCCCTCCATCAGGCAAAACCAGACACTCCCGATCAGAAAATACTTCTCTTTCGCAATCGAGAATTGATGGTTGCCGCTTGCGTAGATTTCTTCTGCGCCGAAAATATCTTTCAGAAATTCACCTGCGGCATCCAGATCATGCACAAGCAGCGTGATATGGCTGATTCCGTTGATCATAACAGTATCCCGGCCGTCACGGTTCTTGCCACCGCAGCGCGCGTTCAACCGCCCTGTGCCAGCCGTCCAGAGCATTGGCCCTATCCACCTCATCCATCTGCGGGGTGAAGGTCAGGTCGGGCTTTACGATGGTCCTGGCCTGGTCGAGGGTCAGGGTTCCGGTGCCGATGCCCGCAAGCATGGCCGCGCCCAGGGCTGTGGTTTCGTTGATTTTCGGGCGGACGACGGGGATGCCCAGAATATCGGCCTGGAACTGCATCAGGAAGGCGTTCATGCTCGCGCCGCCATCGGCCTGCAGGCGGGCGGGCTTCTGGCCGCAGTGATCGGCCATCACGGTGAACAGGTCGGCGGACTGGTAGGCGATGGATTCCAGCGCCGCGCGCACAAACTGCGCCCTGCCGGAGCCGCGCGTCAGCCCTACAATCG
>ERZ795057.1764-NODE-1764-length-17872-cov-143.472470_pt1 | contig 17872 bp, 7 predicted proteins | sample MGYA00375141_ERZ795057 | MGnify/ENA primary metagenome ERZ795057 (study PRJEB30186, sample SAMN05720163) | activated sludge metagenome | isolation source: Anaerobic digester | place: Hong Kong | collected 2015-01-26 ... | reverse complement strand
CACAATGGAGAGATAGTCCGTATTTCCAATATTTTACGGGAGAGAAAGTGTTCCAAAAAGGCTATCCGTTTGATCCATCAGACTTTGTCCACTTCCGCAAACGTATAGGGAAAGAAGGAGCGGAAAAACTGCTGGGTTTAAGCATACGGTTGAATATAGAGGAAGAAGGAAAAGTAACAAAGGGTAAAGTAAAAGAAGTTTTTATAGATACGACGGTACAGGAGAAAAACATCACATATCCCACAGATGGGAAGTTATACAAAAAAGTAATCAGGCAGTGCAGGCAGATCGCGGACCAGGAAGGGATCGTATTACGCAGGAGTTACACCAGGGAGCTCAAAGCCCTGAGCCTGAAGATGCGTTTTATGAACCATCCCAAGCGGAAGAAAGAAGGACAGAAAGCATTACGCAGGATGCGTACCATAGCCCGGGCCCAGGTGAACGATCTGGCACGTAAACTAACGGCGGCACAGCGGGAGCCCTACAAAGATCTTCTGCTACTTTTTTGTGCTGTAATCACACAGGAGAGGCATGACAAGAACAAGATCTACAGTTTGCATGAACCGGATGTAGCATGTATCTCCAAGGGCAAAGAAGGAAAACCATATGAATATGGAAATAAATCATCGATAGCCAAGACAGCCGATGGATTGGTAGTAGGAGCCATGGCCTTTGAGGGGAATCCTTATGACGGACATACACTGGCAGATCAGTTGGAACAGATACAACGGATTACCGGGCACAGGCCAAAAGTAGCACTGGTAGACAGAGGATACCGGGGACAAAAGTATGTTGAGAGCACAAAAATAGAGATCCCGGGTCCTGGAAAGAAGAAGCAAAGTTACTACCTGAAACAGAAGGCACGCAGGAAGTTCCGACAACGTGCCGGGATAGAGCCAGTCATAGGACATCTTAAAAAAGATCACCGAATGCTGCGGAACTATTTGAAAGGGACCCGTGGGGATGCCATCAATACGATGATGGCAGCAGCAGGCTACAACCTGCGTCATTGGATCATAAAACGGGAAGAGGAGCTCATTTTTGCCCTATTTTGTATCATCGAAAAATGGGCTATCGTGGTTTCATTATTCAGAAGAAGGGAAAGATGGCTGGCATTACAGCCTATTCCCCGGAATGTTGAAAAATACGCGTTTTATAAGGGTTGACTATATACACCTTGCGAAATTCTTTCTATCCAGCCACTGCGCACATAAGAAGTTTGCTCCTTCCTGTCTATTCCGTTTTCTGAAAGCCAGGAAGAAAATAATACGGCATTGCGTGGTACTTTCTGAAGGATTAGTTTAATTTTTGTTGCCATAGCGGTAATAATTACCGCAAAAATACATTAAAATAAACAAGGAATAGGGTATAACGAAACGTTATACACTCTCTCCCCCGGCAATCAGACATTAACCACCGTCAAATTCCCGACAAAGACGTTTTTCCTAGTAGATAACGGTAAAAAGTTGATTATTTCACCAAACTCATCAACTGTTTGTAGTTTGCCACGACATCAAAAATCACCTTGTCACTACTGATTGCCTGGAAGTGTTTTCGGGCGCAAGATATTTTTGCTGACTCCACCTCCCTTAATTCCATTGTAGATATATCTCCCTTGGTCTCTGCCACGAAATAGACATGCTTTACGGTACCTTCGTTGAACGCGATGGCCCAGTCGGGATTGTATTTGCCCACCGGCGTGTTGATGTAAAATCCCTTGGGTAGCTTCACATATACGCTCACTTCACTGCTTATATCCAATTGTTCGGCAAATGGTTTTTCTGTTTTGACTGAGTCGAAGATCACATAATCGTACAAATGCTTGTTTGCCGCTATTGCGTTCACACCAAGCTTACCTTTAAGTGTTGGTTCGGTGAAGATCTCCGTGCCGAAGCTATCGTTCAGCTTGTTGTAAGTGATATGCTGAATGATCACAGTCGCCTTCTCCTCGTTGATCAGGTTGGAGCACTTGAGAATAAACTCCTCGGGATTGAGCATGAACTGGTCGAACACCGGTTTCTCTATCCCGGTCAGGATCCTTACCACCGTATTGCGGGTCAGTCCGGTTTCAGCTACCACCTTGCCCACCAGGTCATACTTCACATTTCCGTTTACAGCAGAATGTACATCAATATGACTCGATGATTGCTGCTTAAACCCCTCTCCTATTTCTAATGATTCTTTTGACTCAATCTTTTCCAGTGATCCCGAAGTAACGGTAAAAAAGATCTTCGACACGTGCAAATGGTTGTTCAGTCGCTGAATCGCCTTGCGTACCAACTCCCCTGTCTCGAAATCCACCACATAGGCCGTCTTGGTGTTGATGTTCGCCCACAGTTTCTTAAACTCCTCCCGGTTGAACTTTTGCTCATCGAAACGGAGTTCCACGTTGTTGCCCCGTGCATTCTCGGGAGTAAGCATCTTCGGGTTGTAGACCGAATCAAGGATATTCATCACTGATTCGCTACTTACTTCCACCTCCTCTGGCAGTTGGAAGCTGCCGCTTTCCTTGTCCTCGTAATACTTATCGGTCAGGGTGCCCGCTTTCACGTAACCATAACCCGCCAGGCTCTCGTAGAGGACCAGCGCCGCCTCCTCGCTCACCAGATAAGGATTACCCTGTTTGTCCGAAAGCACCTTATCCCGAAACAATGAGGGAGAAACCTTCTGTGGACGGTCGGCGATCACCTCGGCGATCTCCGTCTGGAGCGCCTTTGCAAACCTGTCGTAGCTCTCGCTCGCGATCACCGTCAGCTGGTTGATGTGATGCACCTCGCTTCCCAGGAAATTGGTGTCCATGCGCTCCCCCTCCTGGTTCACGCATAGGCGGAGTCCGCGCCCCACCTCCTGCCGTTTGCGGGTCTCCGCATCGCTCTGTTTCAACGTGCAGATCTGGAACACGTTGGGATTGTCCCATCCCTCGCGTAACGCAGAGTGTGAGAAGATAAAGCGTACTGGTTCGCTGAAAGAAAGCAGTCGCTCCTTGTCCTTCATGATCAGGTCATAGGCATCGGTATCCACGCTCTCCCGGGTACCTCTTTCCACTTTTCCGTCCACGAACTGATTCTTCTTTTTGTCGATGGAGAAATATCCCGCGTGCGTTTTTTCTGCCGCGATCGATTGCAGGTAACCGATATAGGCATCTTCGCCAATTTTCAGTTGCATGCTGTCCACCACATCGTTATACTCCTCCTCAAACAGTTCGGCATAACCACCGTTGAACGCATTGCCCGAGGCATCGTATTGCTTATACTTTGCCACCTGGTCAATGAAGAAGAGACTTAGCACCTTGATTCCTCTCAGGTAAAGCATCCGTTCACGTTCTATGTGCGACAGGATGGTCTCCCGGATCTGTATCCGGCGAAGCTGCTGCTCGTTCACCGCCCCTTTCACATCGCCGGCGAATAGCTTTATTCCATTCTGGAATGTGATTGAGTTGTCCCGTCCGTCGATAGCTGTTACGGTGAAGCCATCCCGATACTGTTCAAGTGATCCAGCGCGGTCGTACAAGTTGTGTCCGATCTCAACTTTTCGGACCACCGCTTTCACACCGCCGGCTTGCTTCACCTCAAATCCCAGGTTTGCGGTGGGACTCTTGTCCTTGAAGAGGTTGATTCCCTCCAGGTAGAGATACCCTTCCGTCCCGGTGGTTCCGGTCTGGGCAATTCCTTTCACCGCGATCTTCTTCACCAGTTTCTTGTTGTAGGCCTCCATGGCATCCAGCCGGTAGATCAGGTTATAGAGACAATCCTTCTTATGCGTGGCAGAATAACGCAACGTGAACAGCGGGTTGAACCCCTTCAGGTTCTCTTTGGTCTGTCTCCCCTCCACCGATTGCGGCTCGTCGATGAGCAGTATGGGATTAGTTTTGGCAATCACATCGATCGGCCTGCGGCTGCGGAAGCTATCCAGTTTCATGTAGATGCGCCTGGCATCCTTTCCCCGAGCGTTGAACGCCTGGGCATTGATGATCATCACGTTGAGCGAGTTGTCGCTGGCATAGCGGTCAATCTCGGTCAGCTGGGACGAGTTATAGATAAAGAACCGGATCTTTTTTCCGTAGTCCTCGGTGAAGTGCTCCTGCGTGATCTGGAACGATTTGTAGACCCCTTCGCGGATGGCGATGCTCGGCACCACGATGATGAACTTGCTCCAGCCATACCGCTTGTTAAGCTCGTACATCGTCTTGATGTAGGTATAGGTCTTTCCCGTACCCGTCTCCATTTCGATGGTCAGGTTGTATCGTCCTTCCAGTGCTGACGATGGCGGGATCTGGTGTGTTCGTTGGATCTTGCTGATGTTCTCCAAAATCATCTCGTCCGTCAGTTGCGGAACAATCTTATGATTTTTGAATCCAGTAAAATCGTACATCTCACCCTGTCCTTTGGAATCTCCACGGTCTATCAGGTAATTGATTTCCGACAAACAGGGCTGTCCGGCAAACACATCGCATACCGCCTTGGCTGCCTCCTCCTGGAACTTCTGGTGTTTAAATTTTAACTTCACGACTGTTGAATTGTATTCATTATATAATAGTCACCTCTGGGAAATGAGCACGCAAAAACGAAGAATCCTATACATTTCCCCAAAACATGTATGCGAAAACGCAAAATCGCATACATATTAATTTGATGTGTCATTATAGTAGCATTAAATCACCTTAATGGTTGTTTCAGGAGAAAGTGTCTTGAATATCTCAGTCACGTTGATCTTATCCGGACTGTTGCGGAACGAGCTGTCGCGGAACACCACCCGCAACGGTTTCCGTCTGGCAATCTCCCGGATCACCTCTTCCGGCACATGCTCTTCAAAGCAGGCCACCAGATCGGTATCATTCACAAAGTGCACATCCTTCCCACCAATCTTTTCGGTGATGTGGGGCAATGATAATGGCACACCCCAGTCGAGCAGTACTCCATACAGCAGGTCAATATCGGAACGGTCATCCTTGATATTGCTTTCCAGGTCCAGAAGCATCTGCTGGTTGTATTGAGAGGGACTGTAATAGACATCCTTCATGTTGGTGCTGTCCACTCTAAATACCCTGAACCCGGTGTCCAAAGTTTTGTGTTCCTCCTCTTTGAACAAATCACCCTCATTTGATTTTGCATTCAGCTCCTCCTCAATCTTTTTCCCGGCCCTTCGAATACGCTCTTTCCCAATTTCGCAGATGTTCTTGTACCCCGCCTTGTATGCTTCAGACTTGGGATCGGTCTCTTCCGGCAGCTGCACCATGATAAATTTACGCTTACTACCGTCTTCTGAGTTGAGTTGCATTACCGCGTGGGCGGTTGTTGCGGAGCCGGAGAAGAAGTCGAGAATAATAGCATCATCTTCAACATTTCCCATTTTTAAGAATTTGCTTAAAAGTGAAGGTGTTTTAGGATAATCGAAAACTTGAGAATCAAATAGTTCTTTTACTACATTTGTTCCATCATTTGTTTCTTCAATCCAGGTTGTGTATTTTTTTGTCTTTTCCTCACCCTCCAAAGGAGCATATATTTTTTCGTACGGTATCCAAGTGCCATCAGGTTGCTTAACAAATTCGACTAATCCTTCTTTAATATTTTTTTTCATGGTGCTGGGTCCATGACGCCAACGCCCTTCTAACTTCTCAACTCCAGAATACTTTCCTGAATTATTTGATTGCATAGGATATACATCAGTTCCATCTGGAGCAGTTATTGGATAAAAAAGATTTGGTCGATCTTCTCGGCGACTATTTGAACCCCACTTACGGAGTAATTGAGTTTTGTAAAAACGTTTCCTTTCTTCATCGTATTTAGGGTAAATATCACCGCTTTTTATTTCCTCTCCAGCGGAAAAGTTGTCTTTACTTTTAGCATAACTTAAAATATATTCATGAACAGCGGCATAATATTTACTGTCCTGCCTACCTCCGCGACCTTTCCAATTAATGATTGCCACAAAATTCTCTTCTCCAAACACCTCATCACAAATCTTCCGAAGATTGTGTACTTCATTGTCATCAATCGAAATAAAGATTACACCATCGTCGGTCAGCAGGTTGCGGGCTAATTGCAGACGGGGGTACATCATGCTGCACCAGTCGGAATGATAGCGTCCGTTGGTCTCTGTGTTTTTGAACAGCCGGTTCTCTTCCTCATCGAACAAACCCAACTCATCCTCATAATCCTCTTTCGAGACCTTGAAGTTGTCGCGGTAAACAAAATCGTTCCCGGTATTGTAGGGGGGATCGATGTAGATCATCTTCACCTTGTTCAGGTAGGAGTTTTGCAGAAGCTTTAACACATCGAGGTTGTCGCCTTCAATATAGAGATTCTCGGTACTGTCCCAGTTCTTGCTCTCCTCTTTTGATGGGCGCAACGTTTTCCGGATAGGACGGTTCCCCTCAATGATGGATTGCTTCTTACCCACCCAGGTGAATTCGTAGCATTCATCCCCATCGACCACCTCATCGGATAACAGCTGCTTTAACTGATCGAAGTTCACGGCTCGTTTCAGTTTGCCGTCGGCATCTTTGGTTTCGGTAATGGCACTCGGGAAAAGAGCGGCTATCTTGTCGATATTTTTCTCCGTGAAGTTCACGGTTTCCTGCTTTAATTTTTCCATTGCAGATGATTTGTATCTCTATTGTATTAATTGCTTGATTGATTTTCTTACACCCTTACCAGACGCATCAGGGGTTCGAATGAATAAAGGGCTGCCCTTCTGCCAGACGGTTCTTCTTTCTGAACCAGGTATCCTGCATCCAGCAATCTTTTGATGATATTGCCTGCAGTAGCAGTAGGAATTCCTGTATTCCTGATAAATTTATTGTTACGGAATACAGGATTGGTGAAAAGAAAGTCCAAAATCTCCATGTTCCATTTTGAAGCCAGCAGTTTGACAAACTCCGACTTCATCTCCTCATAGAGGTTGTATATCTCTTCCGAGATATCCAGGTTGGATATTGCCTGAGCTTTTACTGCTTCCAGAAAAAAACGAATCCATTCGTTCCAGTTCCCTGTCCTGGATACGTTTCTCATGGCTTCAATATATTCTTCATTGTGCTGATCAAAATAATCACTGATGTAAAAATAGGGTTGTGACAACATCTTTTCCATCCACAGATGCAACGTGATCAACATCCTTCCTATCTGTCCGTTTCCATCCTGAAACGGATGCAGGGCTTCAAACTCGAGATGGATGATGGCCGTTTTCACTAGGGACGGGAGTGAGCTGTCCGATATAAAGTGCATCAGTTTATCCAATCCTTCCTGCAAATGTTCGGGACTGATGGGAACATATTCAACGTTCCTACGTGTTTTATCAGCAAGGAAATTCTGCGATGTTTTGAATTCCCCAGGCGATTTGCTGGCACCCCTACCGGCATAAAGCATTTGCTGGTGGAGTTGTTTGATAAAGTTCACATTGAATTGGTACCTGGAATCCAGAACCTGTTGCGCGTTCTTCAATGCACGTTGATAAAGGACTATCTCAATCACATCCGATTTTGCCTGTACCGAAGCGGTTCCGTCATCATCTGCCTCATACTGCATGATCTCATCCATTGTGCTGATGGTCCCTTCGATTCGCGAGGAGAGCAGAGCTTCTCTGTTACGCATCGGAGCCAGCAGAATCTCATTGTTATGCATATTTTTCAGCATCTGGTCGTAACGTGCCAGTGCATCGGTGGCACTTAACAGTTCACTGATAAAGAGGGAGTAATCAATCTCCTTCGGCGGAAATGCTCCATAATGATATTTGACGGAATCTTCTGTATTGTATTGCATAACAAAGAAAATTTGCAGTTTGACAACAAAAATAGCGTTAATTATGTAACGTACGCAATTTCTTTACAAATATTACTGTTAAATTGTTGTCTAAATGTCTTGTCTCCGAAACATGTACTCAAACTTATTTGAATTATCCCAATAAGACTATACGAATTGTTTTAAAAACTTCAGTGCATGTTCTCTGTCAAGAATTTCATGTATTTTTTGGTTTTCATAGCTACGTAAACAACGATAGCAGGAAGGAGAACATTTACAAGTATCCAGTAAATTTATTGCTCTCTTTATTACTGCTTTTAATATTTCTCCATCTTCTGTTACAAGACGTCTTGAATGTCCTGCACCACCCGGAACAGCATCGTATATTATAATCTTATGTTCCATTTTCCCATTTGTTTTCTTATAAGTTAAGCATGCCTTAATATCTCGTCTTTCAATGCTGAACTCATGCGCAAAAGAATTAAGTAGAGCATGCATTACCGACAACATTGTTGAATAGTCTGAAGTATCACATTCAAAGGATATTTTTGCCACATCTGTTTTAAATTCATGATGCAAGCTATATCTTATGAGTGAAGTATTACTACATTTGCCTTTTCCAAAAGGATTATTATGACTCTTATTATTCTTTTCTATTCGAGCAACACCTGGTCTGTAGTCTTCATATTCTGATAATTTACTTGCTTCGTCGCTTGCGATTGAATATCCACATTTTGGGCATACGTAAAAAAAGTCAGTAGACTTAACCACGAGAGAATCGTTCGCAGTGGATTCAACCTCTAATTTGATATTTTCAAATTCATATTCATATTTACTAATTGGATAAGCCGTTTCGTCACCAATATAGATGGCATCTGTTCTATATTTACGTTCTTGTGAACGAAGCGGGACGTTTTTTATTTCCTCTTCTGCGATAAAACCTGCCCTTGGCTCAATACTTTTATAGAAATCTCTATTTTTTAGTATATGGCCACAAATGGCACACGGTATTCCATCTGTACCTATTGGCATTTTCGAATAATTTATTTCATCACAGATTGAGCATTTTGAAAAATATCCAGTCTCAAAGTCGCTCATTTCGCTTTTGTTTACAATAGGTTTTCTAATGTAACGACTTGTATATAAGCCACCATCGGCAACCACTTCAGATGACGGTGCATATTCGGCAATGGCAACTGATAAATCGCGACTTAAGTTTAATGATTTGAAACTTTTTGCAGCAATATTCTGAGTTAATTCTACAGAATCAACAGGAAAACCATATTTTGGAAGAATATTACCTCGAACCAGAAAATCAATCAAATCGTTTTTTTGATACCTTTCTAATTTCCGACTAAATATAGTAGCAGTATCTACATCTCTTGCTCGAATTGCCTTTTCGTATTCCCTTTTTAAATACTCGACATTCTGTTCAAACTCCTTCATGATTTTTGAAAATATTCCTTGCTCACCAATAAATTCTTCTAACCATTCATAACTATTGATGTATTTGTTTTTCAGTTGTTTATCTGTGATTGAAATAGAATTTCTTAATAAATCGGATAATTCAACTGGTTCAGATTTAAGCCAATCAAGAAAACCCAGATACCCCTTTTCGTTAATAAATGGTTTCGCATTATTAGCGGAATACAAATCTGGATTGATTTTTAAGTATAAACTTAAAGCCACGGCGTATATGTGACGTTTTAATATTTTCTCATTATCTAAATTGAACTTTGGTGGATAAATCACTCCATTTATCATTTCTATTGGACTATCGAAGAAAGTAAAATCATGAGAACGTAACCTTGCAAATGTCAATGCAAAAGCGGCTGCATCTATTCTTCTACCTGCACGTCCGACTCTTTGTGCATAATTCGATGCGAGAGGTGGAATATTTCGCAAAAATACTGTTTCCAATTCTCCGACATCAACCCCCATTTCAAACGTCGTAGAACAAGAAAGAGCGTTAATCTCTTTTCGAATAAATTGTTGCTGATAATCTAACGCATCCTTTTTTGCAAGTTGAGCAGTATGTTCCTTAACAAATAAAGGCGATACTTTTTCACTTTTATATAACATTGCATAATAATTGTCGTTGCAAAATTCTTCGGAGTTTAATCTTTCCAGTATTCCCTCACAACCAATTTGAATACAATTATTGCCTATATTAAATTGAGTTACTTTACCGCACTTTTTACATTTCCAAAGAACTGCATTATTCCCTAAATTGACTTTGAAATAATTTGCGGGAATAAAATAACCTTTACCATCATTTGTTTGAAGTTTGAATTTGTTATTGTCTGATACCAAATAATCCCAGTAGTTACCTAAAAACTCAACTGCTTTATCACCATCTAATTGGAGAATTTTTGTTGTGAGCCATAATTTATTCGAACGATAGTATTTTTTTTCTCCGCTTTTCAATATTCTTGGAGTAGGCATGAAACCTTGAGAATTAAAAACAGAATCATCCTTGTACTTAGTTATAAATTTCTGATATGGTGTATAATACAAGTATTCCCTGTCATTTGGATTTATATCTGTTATTTTGTCTGTAATAATTGCAGCCGATCTTACAATTTCAAACGCGAGGAAATTTAGGAAATTCTTTGCATCCTGTTTGGAAAGATTAAAATTTTTGACAACCACCTGAATAATATCATCGCTATTTCCAAGATATTCAAAAGAGATTTTACCCAATGAAACGAGTGATGTATCTCGATTGCAATTATAAAGCTCATTAAGGACAGCAACCCATGCATTACGCCGATTTTCGGTAATTGACGATTCTATATGGTCGGAATTGCTTTTACGAAACAAATTCAATCCTGAATAATAATTGTCAAGTACGCTTACAAAATCACTAATGTTCAGACCTTCTTTATAATTGCTTTCTTCTTGTGTAACTACATTCCAAATTCCTCGTCGACGTAAAAATTCTTTATAAGATTCAATTAAATAGCAAGCAAATTTTGCAGCTCCCTGACGGCTGTCTGAGAAAATTAGAAATTGACTCCCTGTTCTTGATTTAATTTTTTTCTTTTCGACTTTTTGTAAAAATGGATTAGTAGTTGATTGTTCTTCAGCGTTTTCTTCAACATCAAATTTATATTCTGGTATTTGTTCGTATAAAGAGGTTGCAATAACTGCTGTGGCTGCATCATACCCCAAATTAAATCGTCTCAAATGTCCACCACAATTTAAACAATTATCTTTGGGCGATTTAAAAATCTTTATTTGTTGAGTGTTTCCACAAGTACACCAACTATTATGAGCCTCGTCCTCTTCCACTATTGCACCGCAGTTTTTGCATAAATAAAAAACTTTATCTTCATTTTTCTTCTTCGCTTTTATCTTGATTTCATTTTTACCGTTTTCTTCCTCTTCTTCAAATAAATTTTGGTTGTATTGCACTTGATAATAACTCAGTTCATCCAAATTACTTGCTATAAGCAGTTTACCATTTGTTACCTTTCCAAGAATAGCAATTTCTCCACAATCTTCACAAACAGCAATTTCAAACATTTTTGCTGTTTTTTCATATGCAATAGGAAAATGGTCTCTTCTTATTAGCGACAAACTATTTTTGTAGTCAAGTGCTAAATAACAGCCATCTAATGCTTTGAGAAAATAATGATATCGGATATCAATGAGCGGTTTCCCATTTTTTCTTGCTTTCGCACACAAAGCAATAAATCTTACTGCTTCCTGGCTTGTTATTTCAAGAAGTTCGGCAAAATCACTGAGTTTTAATAAACTGCCCTTGCTTCTCATTTTAGCATAAAAACTCGAAGAAGAAATGATATCATATAATACTTCTGCCTCTCCTTCCTCTCTTTCTTTAGAGTATTTGAAATCAAGGTTGTACTTATCTAAAATATCATTAAAGAAATTTTCCTCATTTGCTAAGTCAGTAAATAATTGAATCGGATATTGATAAATTTTAGATGACTTTTGTGAGTTATCACGATAGGCTGTTATTATCTCATCAGTGGTATAATTACAACCTGTTAATCGTTCCGCAAATTCAACGACCCTCTCATTACTTGATGGGCTACCATCTCCTAATGTTGCTGATGTTAGAATAAATTGAGGCTTTCTTTTACCGGTTATCCTGCCTTTTAATCTTCCCATTAGAAATGCAGTTTCAATTCCAGTCGCCCCTGCATAAACGTGCGCCTCATCCAATACTACGAATTTGAAATTGGAATTACTGAATATTGAATCATCGCCTGGTCGAAAAAGCATGTGTTCTAACATGGCATAGTTTGTAAACAAAATATGGGGTGGGTGTTCCTTCATCCTTTCACGGGACACCTCCTCATTTGGCAACCTCTTTCTCAATTCCGGATATTTTTCGTTGGCATACATTGCTTCATAAAGCTTAATTGCATCCATTTCTCTATTTTCCGTACCACCATTATAAACCCCAAAACGAATATCAGGGTATGCCATCAGAATTTCACGCAGTCCTTTAATCTGGTCGTTTGCCAATGCATTCATCGGGTAAATGAAAATTGCCCTGACTCCATCATTCAGTTGCCCTTTTTCTTTTTCTCGGAGTAATTCGTTGATAACGGGAATCAAAAAACAATTTGTTTTACCACTCCCAGTACCTGTTGATACTACTAAATTTTTTCCAGAGACAATTTTCTCAACAGCCTTTTCCTGATGTAAATACAAAGGTCGGGAAATGGGAAGTTTTGGTGGGTATTTTTTTTTGCTTTCCAAATCTCTAAAAAGTGGTGACAACGTTCCATTATCAATCAATTCTTCAATTGATTTCCCAGATTTAAAAGAATCTTTTATTTCAACGAATGGTCCGTTTGAAACAGTTTTATCTAACTCTTCAACTAATTTTTTCTGCAGATTTTGATTGCGAAAATGAAAGGTAGTACTGATATAACCAATGTACTCTTTCTTAATTTCATCTGCTGCTTTTGCCGGATTAAACATCTTCTTCTTCCTTAAATTTGTAAAGTATTATTTCATCATAACGATTGTCCTGCTTTTGAATGTTGCAAATACCCTTACGCAATTTATCACAGAATAAGTTACCAATATTAATTTCTCTTCCTTCCAAACCAGCTGCCAGCCATAATGTGTTATTGTCTCTTAATTCAATTCTTACAGGATTAATAATATCATAAGTCCCTTTTTCATTTATCATGGTGTTTAACACTCTTGTATTACCATTTTGGTCAATTACATGCAATCGTCCAAAATAATAGATAGTTTCAGAATCTTCTAAATACTGCAATTTGTCAATAAAGTAATTTGGAATAAAGGGAATCCATTCGGATTTTTTGCTGTTAAAACAATTTGCGCTTAACAACCTTATCTTTTTGTACTTAAATCGAAGTTTGTCAGGTGAGCCAATCAGCAATTCCCCCTCAAAGATTAGTTGATAATTTTCTGCTTTTGAGAAGATATTTTTGTCTTTAATTTTTACCTGAATTTTACATATATCTTCATGCAGATTCCTAATTTCACAGGTCTTACAATCGATTTTAGATCGAAAATTATTATCAGGTGATTTAATGATAAGAAAAAATTCATTGTTTTTATCTCCGATAAAAGTATCTTCCACATTCCAAAGCACTTTTCCATCAATGTATGACAATGGATTTGCAATAAAATGCTCTTTTGTGGAAACAGTAAAAATTTCAAAAATCTCTTTCCCATAAACAATACAAACAGAAATATCTGTTATGCCCTCATTGGCATAAATTGCCCTTCCGATTTCAAATTTTCCATTTTGATTTTTGATAATTTCAAATGATTCTCCATTTACCTTGCCCAATATTGTAATGTCATCATTTTCATTGGGATTATCAATTTCTAATATATCCCCATTTGCTAAAAAATCTTTATACCATAATTTTCTGTTAATGGGTTCATTGTGCCAATCATTGTTGTTTATTCTCCATCTTAGATATGCAATTTTTATCACTAGCATGCCATCATTGATTGGACATTTTATCTCATTATCTTGTTTGCTCCACGTTAATACTATATCTTCATCACCATTGTATACAGTTAGCTTTCGCTCAATATCACCGTAATAAAAAGGATGATTAAACTGTATTTTAAGATTCGGCATAACAATTAATGTTTCTCTTAAGATTGTTAATTCTTTTTCGTAGGAATATAAAATGATTTCGGTTGGATTATTTTCAGGAATCAAACCCATTACTTTTAAACCAAAATGATAGCAACCGCTTTCAATTCTTTCAAAGCCAAGTTCGTGCAATTTATGAGCTTTATCATCAATTCTCAATTCTAATGCTTTCAAATTGGTATTTTCTGGAATCAACAATTTAACACCACCAGAATAGACCATACAAGAAATATCATCAAAGAACCATTCTACATTTTGTACCTCTCCAATCAAACAAGGAGTCTTACCTATGCTTGCTGTTTTTGTCTTATCTACGAAAAAAACTTGTTTTATTTCACCCGATAAACTTTCACCTGCTTTAGGATATATATTATATAAATTAGTTCCATATGTTGTCAATTCGTTTGGTACACTTTTTAACGCATCAATGTCCTTGGAATATACGAAATAATTATTCGGCTTATTTATTTGACCTAAAACTTCTTTTTCTCCCTCAAATAAAATAAACTCCCTATGTAATGATGTCGCTTTGTTTCTTTCTGAATCAAAAATTATCTTATGATTTTCTTTAATTTCAACTCTCAGATTAATTGCATCAGAATATTTCAACAAATCATTCAATTCCAATTCAATTTGTTTTGTCGCAACAACTAATTCGCCACGTTTTGTTTTAATTTCTTCAGAACGAATCTGTTCTCCATTCACAAAAACCTTAAGCGACACAATGCTGTTGTCATCATCCAGTCTGATTGAAGGAATGTAGATAAAAACAGAACTATCGTCTCTTATATATTTCGCAACAATATCTCCTTTTGAAACAGTTGGAACTCTCCTTTTCCGGTTTGTATCACCAGATACTTTCTCAGATTCAGATTTATTTTTCCACCATTCTACGATGTAATGTTTTAATCTTGTGTCTTCGTTAATCGGCTCTTTATAGAACAATTTATTGATATGAAAAAGCGTATCTTTTATAAACTCAACAAAATCAATGAATAAATCCTCATTCAGAGCAAAAGACCGTAAACCAATTTTAATAGAATATACACTTGAGCCGATAGTAACTTTTTTGTCTTCACGATACCCATGACCTAAAAAATTTGCGATTTCTGAGGCAAATCTTTCACATTGCCATTCGTCATCATTAGTAAAACCAAAATCCAAATCATTTTTGAAAATATTATAACATAGGTCATAAAATGAAAAAATACTATTCTTCGGAGCAAATGAATGCATCATCAGGGTTGAATAGTACTTTTTGCCTGTCAAAACAATAGGAATTAAGTGTTTTCTTCCCAACTGCGAGATAACATCTGTAAAAGCTTGATATAACTTTTGGTTGATATAATCCTCATTTATTAGATGTTTGGATATATAATCCCAAAAACGACTGTTTTCTTCGGTGTCGTCTTTATTATCAAAATCCTTCCATCGTTTTGCAATTTCAACAAGAGTGGCAAATATTAATTTATGGTAATTCTCTTCAAACACGTTACCATAAGAAAGAAGAGAACTACATAAAAGACCAACATTTTCAAGCAGTGCTGAATACTCATCTTCAGTAAAATCATAGTTGCCTAATAATTTATTCTCTGCGAAAATTCTGTCTATTTTTTGAAGCAATTCGGATATGTCATTTTTTTGCACATCTTTGCATGGTATTCTACGCTTTTGGGGAATTGTCCATAACTGGTCATCTTCAGCAATTTTTTCATTTGAAATAATATGAGGATTTATTTCAACTTCAATATTTTCAGTACCATTATTGCTTTCAGGTTCATTAAGTAAAGTGTTAATTGTGACACTATTATCATATTCTATTTGATCATTTACATCAATTTGTGTTTTCTCATTTATATTTTCTTCTTTCACAAATGGTGTTTGTCCCGTTTCTGTTCTTGATTTATTATTTCTTCCACAATCGTTTATGTCTTCTTGAATATTTGAGTTAGTAAAATTGCTAATTTCAGGATTTTTAATCTCAATTGAAGTAACATCAAAAGTGTCTCTCTTACCTTTAGATTTGTGAAGATTTCTTTTTCGTATTAATCGAACAATTAAAAATATAATAGTCGCACTAAATGCGATTAAACTTACCCAAATAGATGACGGATAAGTTTGTGAAAATTTAATTATTTCATTAACGTATTCCATAATAATTGCGTTTATCAGGTTATATTAATTCTTCCAGAGTGTTGATAGAAAATCTTCATCGAGGCAGCGATTTCTCTTTATCGGTTGTATCTAACAACTGTTTCTTCAGTACTTTTATTTCCATCGATATTTGGAGCTGAAGATTGAACTGTATCTCCTTTTTCAGTTTGGCTTCCAGCCGGGCAATCTTGTTTCTGATCTTCTCCGCTTCCTGATTTTGTTCTATCGCCTTAGCAAGTTCTCTGCCGGGTTCTTTTGTCAATTTATTGCCGGCTATCTGGTAGACAAAGTTGTGGTATATGCGTTCCAGGTCGAGTCCGGAGATGGTCAAAGAGACCTTCTCCTCGGGTTGCCAGTCGGTTGAGTAAGTTTCTACAATCCGGGATTTCCCTTTCACGTTCTCATAGGCTTCCTTGAAGTGAATCAGCAAGCGGCATTCGTTTTTAAACCTGAGGAGAAAGAGGATATGCCGGGGAATGGCCTTTGCAATCACCTCGAAGATCTTCTCGTTGCATTCCCTTTTTTTGAGGGTGACGGTCAGCACGTCGATCTGCCGCACCTTATCGCTCGCGTTCACGTTGAGGGTTTCGGCTGTGAGGGTATGGCTCCATACAATCTGCTCAATATCATCGACCATCGCCCTTTTTATGGCGGGAGTCAGCGTGGCATGGGTATAAAAACTCTCTTTGGGGAGCCGGATATCTTTACGGGTGGATGAAGGGAATAGGGTCATGATCAGGTTGATTTGTGTTTCACTACCAGAAAGCAGATCAGTTCAAAATCATGGAGTCCCTTGATGGCTGCGCCCGTAGGTATGGCGTCGGCCGCTGTGAAAAAGCTTTCAATCTCCTTTTCGGTTTTCACCTGCACAATGGAACCAATGGCTGCTTCCAGAAGACGGGAATATCGATCCATCTTCCGGCCATCGTGCGTCTCCAGGTTAAATTGGCGACAGAGATCCAGGATCGGCTCAGAGTGTCCCTTGCAGAGGTGGCGCATCAGGTCCAGCAACTTCTTCGGGGAGAGGTGATTGCAGATCACCTCCTCCCGTGATGAGATGTAGACCATGTAGAATGGATGCAACCGGTTCTGGTTGTCGATGTTCACGCCGTTGCTGATATTCTTCAAGATGTAAAAAACGCCTTCGGGAGCATCATCACTGGCTTCCACAATGGCATGCAGCCCGAATGGAGCGTGGTTGATATCGGGATCGGATTTCATGTATTCAAGCAGGTCGAGCCTAAACTCGTTCAAGCCAAGATCCATTATTGAGATACCACTGTTCATCTCTTCAATATCGACCACTTCATCCATCAGCCGTTGTAGTTGCTGCTTGCGGTATTCCAGATCGCCTTTCTCCTCCTCGCTGATGGGGTTGTCGTCACCCGTGGCGGTCATCACCGAGATCTTCATGCGTGTTTCCACCCTTGCTTTCAGGTTGATGTAATCATCGAGCGAGAGGTCTGGCCAGAAGTTGACCAGCTGGATCACCTCGTTGCGGCTACCGATACGATCGATCCGTCCGAACCGTTGGATGATGCGCACCGGATTCCAGTGGATGTCGTAGTTGATCAGGTAGTCACAGTCCTGCAGGTTCTGTCCCTCGGAAATACAGTCAGTAGCAATCAGGACATCAATCACGTTGTGGTTTTCCGGCATCACCAGTTCTTTCTGTTTGGAAATTGGGGAGAAGCAGGTGAGCACAGTGTTCATGTCGTTCCGCAGACGGGGACAGGTGGAACGCCCTTCCACCGAGCCGGAGATCAGCGCGGTGTTGAGCCCGTATTGTTTCTTTACGTGGGTGCTGACATGCTCGTAGAGGTATTCCGATGTATCAGAGAAAGCGGTGAAGATCAAT
>ERZ795057.1762-NODE-1762-length-17879-cov-13.254488_pt1 | contig 17879 bp, 17 predicted proteins | sample MGYA00375141_ERZ795057 | MGnify/ENA primary metagenome ERZ795057 (study PRJEB30186, sample SAMN05720163) | activated sludge metagenome | isolation source: Anaerobic digester | place: Hong Kong | collected 2015-01-26 ... | reverse complement strand
TGCTATGGATATCAGAGGTATCCAGTTCTTGGAAGATGTTTCGTGGGACAGTGGCAGGGATTCTGTTGTGTTCTATGCGCAGATAGGCAGGAAGAAGATACCCTGTGCCGTGGGCAAGAATACCCTGAATGATTATTTCCAGACAAAGAATACCAAGGCAAATGCGCTGGATAACTTTCAGACCCACACGAAGAAGATACAGAATATTGCCAAGAAACTGATTGCAGAAGATCTCTTTGATGACAACAACGAGGTGGTCATATTTACTGAAGATCTTGTCTGATAACAGAAAGAACAAATCGCTGAAGCCCAAGAACATTCGCTGGGTCAAGGGCAGAGTCTTTTCCTCAAGAATTATTGATTGTCGGGGGGGAAAATACAGATGCCTTTTTTTATGTCTAGTCCGGGATACCATCGAGAAATTCAGAGATAATTGTGAGGGCTTTTTCCGGCTCATACGCCTTTATGCCTGTTGCCCTGACCTGCATGCCCCGCTGTTTCAAGCCTTCCTGAAGCAGCTGCATGAGCACTCCAGGCCCGGGTATTGCCCTGTCATCTGCCCATGTGGTCTCAACACCGCAGGTGGGAGACCCGTTGCTTCCGATTATTCCCACTGTTTCAAAACCGTGTTTGCGGTACTCTTCAACTTGAAGAAAGACATCTTCCAGCAGTTTTCTGCACAGGGCTTTACCCCTGGTGTCGTTCATCCGGTGACCGATCACGGTATCCACCTTCCCGTCAGTGGTATTAATGCCTTCTTCACATTCCCTGTCCAGGCCCAGGTAGATCAGTTCCGGACACGGGAGCTGAATGATTCCACACTCTGAATCGATCAGGAGGTGCGCAATGTTCGTGACTGCACCCGGGTAGTATGCCCATCCAGCCAGCTTGGAATTCTGATTCAGGATACAATGAGCAACAATCAGCAGCTTTTTACTTCGCGTGTCATGAAACATGATGAATGTGGAGGTCCTCCCCTATACGATATGATCCTTTCCCTGGTTCCTATTCCGTATGCTTGAGCTTCACTGTCATGATCCGTGAACCTGAAAAGTATCCGCCCGTGTTGTTCGTGTCAAGTTGTAAAGAAAACGTTTTTCTTTTCTACAACCAGTGTGAAATATAAAGTCTGTATTCGTTAACCAAACACCCAGCGACTGCTTTTCTACTCCGGGTCCGGAAATTCCGGCTTTTGCTTGGTCAGGAATGCTGCGATTCCGTGTACGCACTCGCCGGTGACGATCAGGTCCACCGCTTCCTTCGATTCCATCTCAAGGGCCTCCATGTAGGAGAGCTCTGGGGTTTTCCTGATCACCTTCAGGGCATGGCGTACTGCTCTCGGCCCGTTTTTCGCAATTCCTTCGGCAAGCTCCAGCGCCGTCTCCAGAGCCCTGCCTTCTTCGCTGATGCGGTTGACGACACCGAGTGAAAGGGCCTCTTGGGCGACGAGTTTTCTGGCGGTCAGGATCAGGTCTGCAGCCTTTGCCGGACCCACAAGGCGGGTCAGCCCCACCACACCGCCATGGTCGGGCATGAGTCCGAGTTTTACCTCGGAAAAGCAGATCACCGCCTCCGGGTCCATGACCCGGAGATCGCACCGGGAGGCGATCTCCGCACCGCCTCCATAGGCAAGACCGTTGATGGCTGCGATGATTGGAACAGGCAGAAACACCAGAGAATCGGTTGAGGTCCGAACCCTGTTGATCAGCGCCTGGGCAGGGGCCCTGTCGTGGGTTTCCATGGCCTTTGCAAGTTCGGTGACCTGGGGGTTTTCCGGGTTGACGTCAAAGCCCGCACAAAAGGCCTTTTCCCCTGCACCGGTAACCACTACAACCCGGGGCAGATTCTGCTTCAGTTCGGTTATCACCCCTTCGAAGCAGGTCCACATATGCTCGTCCATCGAGTTCTGCCTCCCCGGACGGTCAAAGGTTACAACGGCAATATGGCCTGTACGCTCTAATCGAACCCCATAGTCCTTCATAGCTCCCCCTCCTCTATAAGGGATTTCCAAACGTATTCAGATACACGAAGTCTTTCAGGTCCTTCCTGGGCGGTTTCGATCTAGGGGGACCAACGGGTTTGCCTATGGGGAGCACGGCCACCACCTCGCAGTCTTCTGGTACGTTCAACAGTTCTGCGCATGCATCATGATCCAGAAAGCCCACGATGACTGTCCCCAGTCCCAGTTCGTGCGCCTTGAGGCAGAGGTTCTGTACCGCCATGCCCAGATCGAACATGTACCAGCTGGTAAACTTGGTCATGTCCTTCCCGCCGTAACATCCGGAGACCCCGGTCTTCGCGCAGGCCACGATCAGTGCCGATGCTGCCAGAGAGCATTTTGTCGCAGGGTTCATGTCCACATAGGTGCCGGTAACCTGCTCGATGAGCTCTTTATCCCTGACTACAATAAATTCCCAGACCTGTGAGTTTGCCCACGAAGGCGCCCACCGAGCCGCTTCCATGATGGAGAAGAGTTCTTCATCGGTTACCACGTGATCGGTGAATTTTCTTACGCTCCTTCGTGCAAGGATGGCCTCAGAGAGTTCCATTGATCTCATTCTCCTTTTTTAAGTGTGAAAGGTTGATTCAATTGTCAGGATAATACACGCTTGCCGGGAAAAAGACCAGGTGTTTTGGCTCAAGTGCGCGATGCGGCAGCATTTCTAACATGGATTACATATGCATAAGACAATATTGCAGCGATGAACTGTATATACAGAGGTGTTGCTATACTGCCCAGATTTTATTATGTTCTAAATAAGAAGGTGCCGGTAGACTTGAGAGGCATCCATGTAGCGGAGAAGGTACATATGAGAATTCTGATTATTGATCCTATCGGAGGCATCAGCGGGGACATGCTCCTGGGAAGCCTTATCGATCTCGGCTGCCCGAGGGCGTATCTCGAAGAGATCTATCAACACATCCCCCTTGATCCCTTTACCATGTACACTAAAAAGAAATCGATAGGTGGCATTGTTGCGGTGGATCTCAAGTTTGAAACGGAGCATGTCCACAAAGACACCACGTTCGCCCGTATCAAAAAAGAGGTAATCGGCAAACTCCAGGGCGGGGTGCAGGAAACGGCTCTGAAGATCTTCACGGCGCTCGCACAGGCCGAGGCGGCGGTCCACGGGGAGTCCGTTGAAGAGGTTCATTTTCATGAAGTCGGAGCGCTGGACTCCATTCTCGACATCGTGGGCATAGCAGCTGCCTTAACCTGGCTGAAAATCGATGCTGTCTACACCCAGGTCGTGCCCTTCGGCACAGGCACGACAAAATCCAGGCACGGGATCATTCCGGTGCCGGTACCGGCCACGGTGAAGCTCCTCGAAGGGTACAAGGTCAGATTCACCGGCATCGATGCCGAACTTACCACCCCGACAGGCGCTGCCGTGATCAGGGCCCTTGCAGAGAAGACAAGCCCACCCTCGGACGCAGTGCTTGCAGGTGTGGGGTACGGGTGCGGAGACAGGACGATCCCCGGGTGGCCCAACCTGTGCAGGGCCATCCTATGCGAGGTTTCTTCGGTATCTGAAGATACTCTCTGCTATGTGGTAGAAGCGGACGTGGACGACATGTCCCCGGAGGAGTGGGAGGCAGCAACCACAAAGATCTTTGCAGCAGGTGCTCTAGACGTGAATATTACTGCAAGAATCATGAAAAAGGGCAGACCAGGTGTCGGGCTCAAGGCCGTGTGCAAATTCGTCGAATTGGAAGATGTCCTGTCGGCAGTCCTTGAACACACCACCACGATCGGTGCCCGCTACTATGCACTTTCACGTAGGGTGCTCGACCGGAGGGAATACACCGTAAAGACGAGCTGCGGCGATGTCCGGATAAAGGAGGTTGTCACGCCCTCGGGCAGGAAACGCTCCAAGCCGGAATACCGGGACATGCACGAGATCTCCCTTACGCACAATATCCCCCTTGCCCGGATCAGGGACGAGGTGGAAGGCATCATAAAAGATGTAGAGGGGGATTGAACATGTACGATTATGCAAAGGAACGTCCCGGTAAGAGCCGGGGGTTTTAAGGAGGATTCATGATTAAGTACCTGCTCGAGGCGTATAAGCGGGGTGAGCTCAGTCAGGAAGAGGCACATGAGAAGATCGTGAAGGTCCTCTATGATCAGGGGGAGGATTTCCTTCTTGACCTGCACCGGCAGAAGCGCACCGGATTCCCCGAGGTGATTTTTGCCCAGGGAAAGAGCGTGGAACAGATTATCGAAATCGCGAAGATCTTTCTGGAAAAGAAGAAGCGGGCATTCGTGTCCATAACGGATAACACCATTGAGAAAGCCCTGCGGGATGCTTTCCCTGATGCGATGGTAAAACAGGGCGGCAATCTCGTCATGCTGAGTCTCACTGATGAGAAGGTGGAAGAACTGGGAAGTGTCGGCATCATCACCGCCGGCACCGCAGATACCCCCTATGCAAAGGAGTGTGCACTCCTCCTGGAAGAAATCGGTGCAAAGGTGATCAAGGCATTTGATTTCGGCGCCTCGGGTATGCACAGGCCGTTTCTGGGTATCAAACAGACGCACGATGCCGATGTGCTGATCATCTTTGCAGGGATGGACGGGATCCTGCCCACCATGATGGCATCGTTGACAGACAAGCCCATCATTGCCGTCCCTACCCCCATCGGCTACGGCTACGGCGGGGAGGGAATAACTGCCCTGCAGACCATGCTGCAAAGCTGTGTTCCAGGGCTTTTAGTCCTCAACATCGGCAACAGTGTCGGCGCAGCGGCAGCAGCCGTGAGAATACTCAGGGCAGTAAAGAGGAGAAGGGATGCGTCGGCTTGACAAGCTGAAAAAGGCAATCGAGAAACGGGAGAGGCTGCTTGTGCTGTTCTCGGGCGGGCTCGACTCCTCGCTCCTGGCCAGGCTCGCATACGATGTCCTCGGCACCCGGGCAGCAGCCCTGACCTTTGACTCTCCCATTATTCCCCGGCATGAGATCGCCCAGGCAAAGAAAGACGCCCGGCAGACAGGAATAGAACATGTGATCATCCCCATCGATGAGATAGAGCAGATACCACACTTTGCCGAAAACCCGCCAGAGAGGTGCTACCTCTGCAGGAAGAAGCGCAACGAACTCGCACGGGTCTGGGCGAACGAGCACGGATTCAGCACCATTGCCGATGGGATGAACTTTTCTGATTTCGATGATTACCGTCCGGGAATGAAGGCCTCAATCGAGGATCAGGTCTGGCAGCCGTTTGTGGATCTTCGCATCACCAAAGATGATATCCGACAGTACTCGAAGGAGCTGGGCATTGCTGCCTGGGACAAACCCAACACCGTGTGTCTGTGTTCGCGCTTTCCCTACGGATCGAACCTGACCAAAGAGGATCTCTGGCGGGTCGAAGCGGCAGAGGCCTACCTCCGTAAGCTCGGATTTATTGGGTTCCGGCTCAGGTCCTTCCCCTATGATATGGCTGTGATAGAGCTCGCAGAACCTGAAAAGGCCCTTGAGTACCGAGCGGAGATAACCGCTGCACTGACCGATCTTGGATTCCTCTTTGTCACCCTCGATCTCGAGGGGTTTCTCAGCGGAAAGATGAACAGGATCATTGCAAAAAGGCCGGCATAGATACAAAAAAGCGGGTGTTCGTAGGGTATGGGATCAAAAAGGGATTTTTCCCCGGGGCGATCTTCATATCTGTTCATCCGGTTAATTTTACGGTAGAATGAAGCCGGATCTTGGGGGCAGGGGTGCCCCGTGTTTGGGGGAACGACGTGATGATGGGAGGCTGTTTGTGTACATGGATTCTCTTTTTTTGAACCAGGGAATGGATACCGTCTCGGCATGAAGCCCGTTAAAGACATATCCGCGGGCGAACTGCGCAGCATAAAGGGCGTCCTGTTTGATATCGACGACACCTTTACCCTTGAAGGAAAGATACCCGCCGAGGCCTATGACGCCCTGTGGAGACTCCACGAAAGCGGTCTCATCCTCGTGCCCATAACCGGGAGGCCTGCCGGGTGGTGTGATCATATTGCACGGATGTGGCCGGTGGATGGGATCGTGGGAGAAAACGGTGCGTTCTACTATTATTACAATAAACAGATGGGCAGGCTCATGCGCAGGTACATCTTTGACCCGGAAGAGACACGCAAGACAAAGCAGGCCATGGAAGAGATCAGGGACGAGGTAAGCCGGCGGGTTCCTCATGCCCGTGTCTCGGCTGATCAGAACTTCCGGCTGTTTGACCTGGCCATTGATTTCGCCGAGGACGTGCCGAGCCTGAGCAAGGATGAGATTGATGAGATCTGTGCTGTCTTCAGGGAAAACCAGGCGACCTTCAAGGTGAGTTCAATCCATGTCAACGGCTGGTTCGGGGACTACAACAAGCTTACCACAACGAAACTCTTCCTGTCCGAGCGGTACGGTCTTGACTGGGAGGAGGCAGAGAGATCATTCGCCTTTGTCGGCGATTCCCCCAACGATGAGCCCATGTTCGAGGCGTTCCCCATATCCGTCGGGGTGGCCAATGTGAACAGGTTTATAGACATGATGAAGTCTCACCCAGCATATGTCACAGCAAGGCCCGGAGGGCTTGGGTTTGCCGAGCTGGCAGAGATTATTGTACATAGCAGGTCCTGAAGATGATGGAGTCCGGTCACGGGGAGGATGCGTCCATGACTGAAAAACCACGGGTAGCTATTGTCAAAGAAGAGTTCCCCATCTCTACAACCACGATTGAGGCAATGGTGAGGAGGGCTGTCGACCTCGCAGGGGGTCTGTCCGGAAAGATCAGGCCCGGCGACCACGTGGTGATCAAGCCGAATCTGTTCGCCCCATACCCTCCTCCCATATCTGTGGACAGGAGGGTCGTTGCAGCCGTGGTGAGGCTTGCGCGGGAGGCCGGCGCTGCCCGGGTCACCGTCATCGAAGGTGTGAGCGTGGGGACGCTCATGAAACGGGTGAACCCGGAGATCTCTGTTGCAGGCGGAACGCAGCGGGGTTTCGGCTCCGTTGAGGTCATGCACATGCTCGGGGTGAAACAGGCGGTGGAAGAGGCCGGCGGTGAGGTGGTCGGGGTCGAGGATGCGGACAAGACCATCGTCGATATCGAAGGGGGCATGGCCCTGCACAGGGTGAATTATCCCACGGTAGTACTCGATGCCGACTGTTTCATCAACATCCCGGCCATGAAGACGCATACCATGACCATGGTGACGCTGGGCCTGAAGAATCTCCAGGGACTTCTGGACGCCAAGGGCAGGTACTTCTCTCACCGGGATGACCTGGACCAGCACATGGTGGATATCAACAAGATAAGGAAGCCGGACCTCACCGTGCTCGACGGGCTCATCGCCATGGAGGGCATGGGCGCTGGCGAAGGCGGCAGCCCGGTGGAGATGGGGATCATCATGGCAGGTCAAGACGTGGTTGCTCTGGACTCAATTGCCTCCATGTGCATGGGGATCGACAATCCGCTCCTTGTGGGGACCACCAGGATTGCCAACCACGAAGGTCTCGGGTGCGGCAATCCATTCCTCATCGATGTAGTGGGGAATACCATCGATGAAGCAAAGAAGAAGCTCGCACTGCCCATCAACTACACCCAGCCCATCGAGACCATTGTCACCGGGGTGTATCCCAACATCGATCTCTACATCGGCGGCGCCTGTCCCACGTGTTGGCTCATGACCGCCATGGCCGAAGCTGTCCTGGCAAAGGTTTCACATCAGAGGTTTTCACTGATCGTGGGGGTGGACCCGAAGGTCCCGCCGAAACTGAAGACCGATCTCGATCACACCTTTTTCCTTGGAGAGTGTGCACTGGCCACCACCGGCGATCTGCGCGACATGCGCAACGAGATGCAGCTGAGGGGCATCGACCGCTTCCTGGGGGGCTGTCCGCCGTACGAGCAGCTTCTGGTAAAGCTGGAAGATACCCTCATCGAGATGGGTTACCTTACGCAGGAGGAACTGATCGAAAAGGCGAAGGAACACAGGGACAAATTCTTTGCGTATTACCGCTCCCATGATCCCACGTGGGAGCCGGTGCTGTAGCAGGCTAGAGTAGTACCTATAATGGAGCATGTGTGGAGGGGGTATGGCTGATAAGAAGTATGTAATTGCACTGGATTCAGGGACACAGAGTGTCAGGGCGATTCTCTTTGACCGGCAGGGGACCGAGCTTGCCATAGCGCAGGCCCAGCATGAGCCGTATTTCTCCCTGCATCCGGGGTGGGCGGAACAAAGCCCGGACGACTACTGGGCAAAACTCTGCCAAGTCACCAATGATCTCATGAAAAAGATCTCCGTCGATCCGAAAGAGATTACCGGTGTGGGGATCACCACCCAGCGCGGCACCTTTGTCCCGGTCGACAGGCAGGGCAATCCATTGAGACCTGCCATCATCTGGCTCGACCAGCGCACGGTCTCGGACCCACCCCCGCTGAGCACTGCTGCAAAGGTTCTCTTCGGTGTTGCCGGGATGAGCGAAGCAATACGGTATGTGAGGAAAAACTCCAAGTTCCTGTGGATCAGGCAGTATGAACCGGAGATCTACAACAAGGCATACAAGTTCATGCAGATATCGGGCTGGTTCGTGAACCGGCTGACAGGGGAGTTCAAGGACTCGGTGGGAATGGTCACGGGTATGTGGCCCCTGGATTATAAAAAACTCGCCTGGCATTCCCTCAAGCAGGCCTATGAGGCCTTCGGCCTGGAGCGCGAGCATATGGTCGATGTCTTCACACCGGATACTATTCTCGGTCATATAACCCCGGCTGCATCTGCCGAGACCGGTCTGCCCGAGGGCCTGCCTGTTGTAGTGGGGGCCGGTGACAAGCAGTCCGAGCTGCTCGGTGCAGGTGCCCTGCACCCGAGCATCGGGGTGATCAGCTATGGTACGGCAACCTGCATGGAGGTGATCACCCGAAAATATATTGCTGACAAGGAGATGAAGTTTTTCACGTGGCCTGCGGCACTACCCCATGCATGGGACATCGAGATGTTTATCTTCCGCGGCTTTTGGATGGTCACCTGGTTCAAGCAGGAGTTCGGTCATCGCGAAGCCATAGAGGCGCAGAAACGGGGGGTTGCCCCGGAGGTGATCTTTGACGAGGTGATACGGGATATCCCGCCCGGGTCAATGGGACTCATGTTGCAGCCCTACTGGTCGCCCATGGTCTATTCCAAGCATGCTAAAGGTTCCATTATCGGGTTCGGGGATGTGCATACCAGGGCCCACATTTACCGGGCCATCCTCGAGGGGATCGGCTACGAACTCAGAAGAATGTCTGAAATCGTCATAAAGAAAAACGGAACTCCTCTGAAGGAGATACGAGTGGGTGGTGGAGGATCCCGCAGCGATGTGGCGGTACAGATTGCGGCTGACATATTCAACCTCCCGGCATCGCGCATGGTCACCTCGGAGATCTGCGGGCTCGGTGCGGCAATTGATACTGCCGTGGGGACAGGTATGTATGCCTCGTTTGACGAAGCTGTCTCCGCCATGACAAAAAAGGGTAAAACCTTCGAACCCAGTCCCGAAAATCACAGGATTTATAATGATCTCTACCAGGAGGTGTACAAGAACACCTATAAGGCAATGGAGCCTCTGTATAAAAAGATAGCATCCATCACCGGGTATCCTGCAGAGGATTGATGGCCACGTGTAAAGTCTGAAAGTATGTCATTAGCCTCCTTGCAAGGATATAGGGGTAGGGGGTTGCTTTCTGCGAAGCTGTCAGGATTGACACGACAGAGAAAAACGGGATGCCGGTACCGAAGCTGCGTGGACCATATACTGCTGAAGAAACTGCAGCGGCAGGGAGAAAGTGCTTCTTGCAGAGGAACCTTTCAGATAAAAATACGTAGTTATTTTGATGGACTCCATCGACAGATAGCTGTATAGTTGCAGATGTATTTGTGTAAGTATTGAACAAAGACTTGTTGAATACTGTGTCTTATATTGGGAGGATCTATGACGTAGTCCTTTTCTGCCAATAATATCCGGATAGTATGCAATATGTGTGGTAAAATTATAGCAGCTGGACCCTGTTTCCTTTTATTTCACGGGAATGATTTGAGAGGAGAAAATGTCATGAAAAGATGTTTGTTCATGGTAATCAGTGCAGTTTTTGTTTTGACCCCGGCAGTCATTCAGGCAGAGCAGAAAGCTCTTCTTGGGACCGGCAACTTTGCGGTGAAGATAGATTATATGGCTTTTTCCGGCGATTTTTATGATGAGATACACGATGATGATAGCGCGTATGTCGGTATTGAAGGATACGGCAGAATCGCCCCGAATATTTACTTCGGGGGAGAGCTTGGTTTCGGTTCGGTATCCTCGGAAAATATTTTCAGTTCGATCCTGTATGGCTTGTTAGATGCTGAACATGACGAGGTAACCGCAGATTTCACCTTCTTAGAGCTGAATGCAAAGTATGCAAAGGACCTGGGGCGGTATTTTGTTTTTGATGCCGGGGGCGGGCTGTCTCTGAATAATGCCAATGTCAGCTTCGAAACGTACGATTGGGTTGATGTGGGAGGGACCAGAATATCTACGCTTACCGCCAAGAGGGAAGAATCACAATGGCTCTTTGGCGGACAGATCTTTGCAGACCTCACCTTTAAATTTCACTGGTTCATGATGGGTGTCAACGCCAAGTACCAGGTAACAACGGATTTCGAAGACTCGGCCTCCGGGTACAAGTTCTCTTTGAATAACTGGCGATTCGGCATGCAGCTGGGTGGACTATTTTAAAGGCTTCTCGTGGTGCCATGGTTTCAGTGAGGAGACGGTTCTCGCGCTCGATTTAATAAAACGTAAAAAGAAGGTGTGCCATGAAAAAGGCTGTTGTTTTCATTATTATCTGCTTGGTGTTGTCACTCCCTGGCCAGGCCTTGTGCTCTGCGGAAAAGGACCCCGGACGCTGGAGCGGGAACGTAAATCTCTTTCTGGGAGAAAAATTCCTGGACGAGGACAACTGGGAACCCGTGGATCAACAGTTTGAAATGGGCCTCCTAATGGATATAGACTTCAAACATCGCTGGATCCCGTTCAGTCTTGCCCTCGATCTGTTGTATTCCAGGGGTGAAGATGACGTTGGAACCCTTGATCTGGGGGTTGGGACCTTTTACACGAACGTGGATTCCCGGATCATTGAACTGGATCTGGGTATCCGTAAGATCTGGGAGGCCCCGAAACATATCAGGCCGTTTATTGGTGGAGGGCTTGCCATCATCAACGGTGAAATGAAGGCAGAATCGATCGGGGTATCGGTCTCTGACGATGAGACCGGATACGGAATGTGGGCGGACATCGGCGTATACGTTATGCTCTCAGAACGCTTCAATCTGGGCATCGACGCGAGATGGTCGAAGGCCGAGATTGATCTGTTCGACAGGGAGGCCAAGGTCGGCGGATGGCACATCGGTGCTCTGGCAGGCCTGCACTGGTAGGCTGGCGACTTGAGAGAAACCTCTCAAAAGGAGAGATGATTATGGTTCGACGAGTGCTTGTTTTTGGCTGTGCCTTAAGCGTTTTTTTCGCCTCGTTCATCTGTATCGCGCAGGGGCAGGCTCTATCGCAGGAGATAGCGCAGGACGAGGTCTTCTATAACGAACAGGGATTGAGTTTTTTCAACCAGGGATACTACACGTCGCTGCCCCAGGGGCGCCCGCAGGAGGCGCAGCAGCTTTTTGAACAGGCGATTGCCGCATTCAAGCAGTCAATTGCCATAAATGAGACCTATGCTGATGCGCACCGCAATCTGGCCCGTGTCTACTATGTGCAGAAGCGGTTTGCTGATGCTGCCCAGGAATATGAGAGACTCATAGAACTGATGCCCGAAGATATCGATATGTACGTCAAGCTGGCTACTGCACATGCAAATCAGGAAAAATACCCCGAGGCAATCGATGTGCTGGAAAGGGCAAAAGAGGTCGCGGACGACGAGCGTGTTGTTAGTTTGCTGAACGAGTTCCTTCAGCGGCTGCAGCAAAATGATTAAAGTCCAGCGTGTAAAAAGGGGAGGGTTGAATATGTTTTGGACTATACGATCGAAAGAATCCATGGCCGTATGTGCAGCCTTCATCTTCATGTTTTTCGTCTGTATTCCCTGTCCGGTGCATGCCAGTGACCCTTACTGTGCATCTTACAGTACTGACAATGAAAAGATATTCTGGTTCATCCAGACCTCTGACGTCCATATCGGTGCCAAGGGTTTTCCCGGAAGCGAGAATCTGGAATGGTTCGTGAGTGAAGCCAAAAATGTCATAAACCCCTCTTTTATTGTCGTGACCGGAGACCTGACCGATTGCACCAACTGGAATGATCTGGGGTATCCGGACGGCCCGCATATCGAAGAATGGCAGGAATACTGGGACATTGTGAACGGCAATGGAATGACTGCAGATTTTTTCTACGATCTTCCGGGCAACCATGATCATTTTGGCGATCAAATCTTTGCTTATTATCTGGATAACTCGATACAGGGCAGGGCCACGGGGCAGACCCAGTTTTCATGGACGCGGACCTTTGACTTCGGGACGTATCATTTCCTGGGTATCAACACGTGCGGGAATGATGGCGCTGATTTCAGCATGTTCCCGCCCACCTATGGGGACAATGCAGGGCTGGATACACTTGAGCTGGAGTTTATCCAGAACAACCTCGAGGCGAACAAGGATGCGGACCTCACCATGATCTTCGGCCACCATCTCATCTGCAAGCGGGAAACGGACTGGTCATATGTTACCGGCGATGCCCTTGAGGAGATGACCATGACCGCGCTGATCTACGGCGGCGAAGCGTTTACAGCGCTGATGGAGTATTATCATCCGCTCATGTACTCCTACGGCCACAGCCATGTGTACCGCGAAGAGTTTTTTGTCAAGGACATGTCCGAAGGGGTCATCTACCTCAATGTGGCATCACTTTCGAAGAATGATGATAAAAATTACAATATCATTGCCATTGACAACAACGGCATTTCAACGACGCCTCATACTGTGGGAGTATGGCCTGCGGTCATCATTACCGCTCCCCTGGACAAAAATCTCGGCATGGAACAAGATCCCTACACAGCCGATGCCGAAGATCTTACCGGGGATTCAACTCCGGTCAGGGCCCTGGTTTTCGACACGAACCCGGTAACACGGGTCGATTACAGGATGTATAAAATAACAGAAGATGTAGGTGATATTGTGGGCACCGGTGTGAATATTATCGGCGGGCTCGTGGAAAGCGAGGACATGTGGTGTCCCATGACCCAGGTGGCCCCTACCCATCCAAGCTACCCCTACTTATGGGAGGCGGACTGCCCGAATCCCCTCGAGGGGGGTGATTACACCGTCGAGGTCCGTGCCATGGGTTCTACAACACAGAGAGATGCAGTCCCGACGGCCTTTCCTGAAGATCCGGTGGATGATGAGGGCATATGTTTCATTACTGCTGCGGGGAACGGCAGATAATAATGAGACCATAAGGGCATAGTTTCATGACAGGGTATACAAAAATCAGCAAAAGGAATATCCGGATGACCTTGGTACTCCCATTGATATGTGGGTTTGGTGTATTCATACTATGCATACTGCTTCTGCAAGGCTGTACCTTGATTCAGCCGAAAGAAAAGATAGATGGATCCCTCTCAGGTCGCGCGCGGGTGCTCGATGCCCTGGATCCATCGGATATATGTGTCAATGTTGCGGGCAGGTCAGGTCTGCTCTCCACGGCGCTACCCAGCAGCAGGCTCAGCTTGTGCAATCCTCTGAGAGAGCTCGATCCGGATGGGTCGCACGGCGGAAGGCCCTTCAGCATGACTCTGTCCGACAATACCATTGTGGGGGGTGTGTTTTTTGAATACAATGACGGCACGTCCAATCCCAAGCCCCTGCTCATGGCCAGCTTCGGCTTCCTGCAGGACCGGTGGGGGACCGAAGCGGCAAAGTTTTACAGCCTTTACCTGAAAGACCCCAACGATCGGATTCCCGCCCATGTCCTGATCCTGGACCACCCAAGTTCGGGGCCGTTTCTTGCGAAAAACACTTATCTGAGCGTGGGTTCCTATGACGATGCCAGGATGTGGATCGAGATCGCACAAAGGTTCAGGAATGATCTGGCGTTGAGCCGGATTCACCTCTTCGGTGTCAGCATGAGCGGCCAGACCGTGGTGCATGCGCTCATTGAAGACCAGAGGCTGGGACTGAATCTCTTTGCCTCGGGCATTGCTGTCTCCATTGCCCCCGACTTTCACCGGGCACCGGGGAAGCAGCTTGCCCAGCTGAAGACACCCAAGGGAGTCGAGAATCCCTGGGCTGAGTATTTCCACACAGTCCCGGAAAAAACATTCGTTGATATGATCCAGCGTCAGGGGGTGTGGATGCTGGTGAAGGAGCAGTTTATCCCCCACTACCGCCTTGCCGGTCCTGCAGATAAAGCGTTTGCACTCCGATCGAAGGACATGGCGGTCTTCTTCAGGCAGGCTTTTGAAAACCGGATCATCTATCTTCGCGATCACAGGGCTGAAAGCTGGAACAGCAACTTCAGCCTGGAAGATCTCAATGCCTTCATGACATCCACCCGGATAGCAGGGGTGATCGGCCGTGTGCATACCCCGCTGGTCCTGGTGAGTGCGTACGACGACCCTGCGGTACAGCGTAACATGTTCCAAGAGGTGGCCTCGGCAGTGGGTGACAACTCGTGGATTGCTGCCTTTGAAACCGAACAGGGCGGGCACTTCGGTTTCAATCTGCCTTATGGAAAAGACTATCTGGGCAGGGTGATGCGTCTCATGATGGATCCGCAGGTCCTCCAGTCGTGGAACAGCCGGTAGCAAAACAGTGCAGACCTGTCCGAACCAGGTGTCGTTTACAGGAATGTTTGTATAATAACAACAAAAGAGTGTATAGTTCCTCGCCATGAATGCCGTTCGTCTTCGGGATATGCATACTGATGATGCACAAGAACTGCTGGTGTTGAACGAGGCCAACCTGCCCCATGTAAGTTCCGTCTCGCTTTCGGATATTGAAAGCTTCCGCAGACAAGCATGCTATTTTACCATTGCAGAGACAGACGGCACGATAGCGGGATTTCTCCTGGCATTCGATCCGGCTGCAGATTACGGCAGCCCGAACTTTCTCTGGTTTAAACAGCGGTACGCTTCCTTTGTCTATATCGACCGCATCATCATCGCCCCGCATGCACGAAAGAAGGGGATCGCAACCCGTCTCTATACCGACCTTGAATGCTTCGCCCTCAGGCAGGGGATCCCGCTCATGACGTGTGAATACAATATCTTCCCGAGCAATGAAGAATCACGGTTGTTTCATCTCAAATACGGATTCGAGGAGGTCGGTACACAGGAGACCACCGGCGGCAGGAAGACGGTATCACTACAGATCAGGCAGGTGAACAGGGCAGTGCTGAACAGCCCTCTGCAGGATATGGGCCGATTGGAACGGGTATCAGGCATCGAGAAGTAGAACCTATGGAGCTGATCCTGGTCACTGATATCTATGGATACACGCCTCATGTTGCAGCCATTGCTGATGAACTCTCATGTTTCTTTTCCGCAACCGCAGTAGTGGACCCCTATGAAGGCCGGTATCCAGATTTCAAATCGGAGCAGGAGGCCTATGAACAGTTCCAAAAGCTCTGCGGCATCGACAAACTCACCGGGCTGCTTGAGCATGCCATTCAGTCATGCGGCAACAGCGTCATTGCCGTGGGATTCAGCGTGGGGGGAACGGCGCTCTGGGAGGTCGCTTCAATGGAACTATCCCGAAGAATAGAGATGGCCATATGCTTTTACGGCTCGAGGATCAGGGAGAAAACATACATTGATCCCTGCTGCGAGACCATTGTTGTATTCCCCCGGCATGAAGATCAGTATGATGTCAAGGCACTACATGAAACGATTTCAGGCAGAAAGAACGTTACCTGCATCAAGACCGGGTACCTGCATGGGTATATGAATCATCTCTCGAAGAACTTCGATAAGCAAGGATACCGCACCTGTATGGACTGGATGAAACACTGTGTAGGCAGAAAAGCGGTAGGTTGAAAACAAAGAACGTGACGGGAAGAGTACAGTGATTATGGAACCTGACGCATTGATTCAGGTCCGTTCGTACGGAAAGCAGGGTCCGTATGTGGTCCTGCTGCATGGAGGGCCCGGAGCTCCCGGACAGGTTTCACCGGCTGCGCGGTTCTTATCCGGCCGGTACCGGGTGCTTGAACCCCTGCAGCGGCTCAGCGGTGATGTCCCGCTCACAGTGGCCCGTCATGTGAAGGATCTGCACGACATACTTGAAGCTCCTCTCCAGGAGGGGCCAGTGCGTCTCGTGGGATTCTCCTGGGGTGCCATGCTCGCACTGACCTATGCCGCGCGTTATCCAGATGAGATAGAGCGACTCGTTCTGATCGGCTGCGGAACATTCGACGCTCAGGCACGACAGGTGTATCAGGACAGCATGGAAGAGCGCATGGATGTGCATGACCGCAAGCGTATCGATGATCTCGAAGACCTGCTGGCATACGAAGTGGACCCCGGGCGCCGCAACGAATTGTTCGCGCAGTTCGGGGCCATCTATACCCGGCTCCAGTCCTGTAACCCCCTTCCGGGAAGCAGTGAGGTGCTGGTGTATGATGAGGCCGGCTTCAGGCAGACCTGGATCGATGTGCTCACTCTTCAGGAACAGGGTATCCAGCCTGCGGAATTCAGCGCGATAAATGCTCCTGTCACCATGATCCACGGAGAAGATGATCCACACCCGGGAGAAATGATCTACAGGTCTCTGGTGCCGTACATCCGTGATATTGCCTACCACGGGCTGCCGCGATGCGGCCACATCCCGTGGGTTGAACGAGAGGCACGCGAAGCGTTTTACCAGCTCCTGCTGAAATGCCTCGGATAGAAGAGACTCCGGCCAAACCAGGCGACGAACCGGGCTTGTTTATACAAGTACTGAGTGAGGCGGAACCGGTACATGTCCGGCGATTTCAACGCGGAATCAGCACCCGCAGCCCTTACTTCTTGTTCACCAGGTATATTCCACCTGCGACGAGAACCAGACCGAGCCAGAGTATGGCCGGGATGGTCTCGCCCAGGAAGATCCCGCTCAGAACGACCCCGAACAGGGGGGCCAGGAAGGTGTAGATGGCGAGCGTGCTCACTGCATACCGGTGGATCATCCAGAACCATACCAGGTAGCTCATAAACGCAACGATGACGCACTGGAACAGGAGAGAGAGTATCACCGGGGTGGTGATGGCCACAGGCCTGCCGAGCTCGAACACTACGGATGCCACTGCGAGCAGCGGGATCGAGAAGAAGAGCTGGGCAAAGAGGCTCTGATAGTGATTGATGTTCATCCTCCCCGCCATCTTCTTGACATACAGCGTGGTTAAGGCCCAGAAGATCGCTGCCCCTATGAGCATGAGGTCTCCGATCCAGTGGAGGGGGCCAAGCGCCGGAGGCCGGGAGAGGTACACGGGAATGAGTCCTGCAAAAGCCAGCACCAGGGCCAGACATTTCGAGCGGTTCAACCGGTCGCCTTTCAGGAGAAAGTGAGCCCCGATTGCCGTCCAGAACGGTTGTGTGTAGAGGAATATCACGGCACGTGAGGCATGTGTATACTGGTTGCCCCAGTAGAGAAACAGAAAATCGAGGGCAAAGAGAATCCCTAGTGTGACCGCATGGCGAAGCTCATTCCTCGGGATGAATACCGTATACCCTCTTATGCGGCAGTAGAGCACAAGCAGGATTGTTGCAACGCTCGAGCGCAGTGTCGCGGTAAGAAGCGGAGGGACACCAGTTATGCTGATCTTGATTGCCACTACATTGGCACCCCAGAGAAAACACAGGAGAACAAGGACGAGCATGCCGGGGACGGGGATTCTGGATGCGGA
>ERZ795057.1748-NODE-1748-length-17962-cov-9.178701_pt1 | contig 17962 bp, 14 predicted proteins | sample MGYA00375141_ERZ795057 | MGnify/ENA primary metagenome ERZ795057 (study PRJEB30186, sample SAMN05720163) | activated sludge metagenome | isolation source: Anaerobic digester | place: Hong Kong | collected 2015-01-26 ... | reverse complement strand
CCCCGTTTTCAGGAGAAAAAGCGCGCCGGAATTCGAAATCACTTCTGATGTATTTAATACCCCTGGTGGCAAGCATCAGGTCTCTGCCTTGTTTATTGATGCGCGCGGAGACGGGTATTATCTTTCTGCGACCGACGTCAAGCAGATGCACTTCAGCTGAATTACTGTCAAACGTAAAATTTGAATACTCCTTGCTCATATTTTCCTTGCTGTCTAAATCGGCAAGCATAAGTTTATCGCCGCGCCTCAATTCCTTATGCTGATAGTGCACCTTGCCTTTTACCAGAACTACTTCATAAGGCATGCCTGCAATCGCTGCAAAAGGGCTGAATCCAAAGGCGCATGACAATGCCACTGATAGAATGAACCATGTTTTCATATTTCTTAGGACTTTATTTAGCTAATTTAAAGTATTTGTGAATGAGCAAGATGCTATTCGTCAATTATTTTTTTCAAATCTTTCTTGAATTCAGAAGCAATCATAATATTCAGATTGACGTCCCCGCAAATTTATTCCTTGATGAAAATACGTGCAGAAAATTATGATTTCATGTTTTATTGATGTTGAAAATTGCTAAAGATTTAAATATAAATATCATACAAGATTAGAGGATTCTGCACCAATAACTACAGCAGGCAAGTCTTTTAAATAAAAGCAAAAGCAATGATTCCTGATATTATTCTATGAAACTGCCATCAAGCAGGCCTGATTTCTTTCAGATTGTGGATTTTTACGGATATGCAAAAGGCCTTCCGGTATTGCCGCCGGAAGACCTTTTAAGATTAATCCCTGAGTATGTCTATTTATTTAATTTTGCTTCCCTTTCAGCTGCCTTGGCTACCCATTGGGGAACAACATTGGTAAGCAGTTCTCTTTTGGTTTGCTGCATTTCGGCAATATTCAGACCGATATATTCCTGGGCTTTTTCTTTGGTTGAAATATCAGGAATCTCCACAGGGGTTTTGATTCCTTTTTTTACAAAGATTTCGGTGAGCAGAATGCGTGCTTCGTTGACCTTCTGAATGGAGGTCCCCAGTACCCTGAGCGCTTCGGCAGGGGAGTGGAACCCAACCGCGTTGGCAGCAGCCACCCAATCCCAGCGCCACTGGGCATGACGGATAAACTGCAGTACCGGTTTCATCTCTTCTTCCGTTGCGCCGTTGTCCCAGGCTATTTTCGCTTCTATATGCACCCTGGCCAGGTTTTTTTCAGTAATTCTGCGTAGCTCTTCTACCTTGTGCTGGCGATCAAGCACGTTGGCCAGCAGTTTGGCTTCGCTCTCACGGTGACATACCTGGCAGGAGCCGGAAATGTTGGCCAGCGGGCTTTGAATTTTATGATCGGTAAACTTCATTCCGCCATCGCGTTTATACGGCATATGGCAGTCGGCGCAGGCTACGCCACGGTCGGCATGAATCCCTGTCATGTAAAGCTCATAATCAGGATGCTGGGCTTTCAGCATGGGAGTTCTGCTCAGTTTATGTACCCAGTCAACATGTTGTACTTCGTCGTAATAGGTTTCCATCTCGTCTGCACTGAATCCCTTGTCCCACGGGAAGGTGAGGTATTTTCCGTCGCCTTTGAAATAATATTCAACATGGCACTGGGCGCATACGAGGGAGCGCATTTCCTGATGGGTAGCCTCATTCACATCTTTGCCCATGCGTTGAAACGCCTCGGCCAGCGCAGGGCGGGTAATGCGCAGATTCATGGTTTTCGGATCGTGGCAATCCTGGCAGCCGATGTTGTTCACAATTTCATGTCCAAGGTCAGACCATTTGGCTGCATAAAAGTTCTCAACACCGATCTCGTTCATGACCCTTGGTACATCGGTGCTTTTACAGGTCCAGCAGGTGCCCGGCTGAGGCACATCAGTCCTCAATGTTTGGCGGATATCCTGCACCGCATAATAATGGCCGCGGCCCTGGTTGTAATCACGTGAGAATGCATACCCTGCCCACATCACGACCAGTTCGGGGTATTTTTCCAGGTAGTCGATCATGGCTGATCCGCCGTGTGGACTCTGAAAAGAAGTGTCAAGAGTGCTTTTGTAGGTTTCAAATTCCCTGGGGAAATTCTCTCCCCATACTTCGTTGCGGGGTTCCCATTCCGGGATTTCAGTGACCATCTGGAAGTAGAGTTTTGATTCGCTGCGGCGCTCAATAACCGAATTGGCCAGTAAACCCAGCAGAAAGACAACGATGACGGTTGCGATAAACAATAACCAGTTTACCCAGGGTTTGCGTTTAGGTGTAGTGTTTGTTTCCATGTGTGTGTGTTTTGCTATTTTTCTTCTTCTTTAAGATACTTGTTAATCCATTCAGGAGTAGCCGATTTCAGCTGGGGAACCAGCGAATGCGGGAATGAAGCCAGACTGCGGACCGTTCCGTGCGGGGTTTCGCGGTGACAGTCCCAGCAACGGAAACCGGCTCCGGTCTTATGGTTTTCACCCGTTACCTGAATGACCTCTACCATACTGACAAGCTCCTGGTGGCAGCGGATGCAGTTTTCCTGCACAACGTTGATCCCTGCCTGCTTGATCCTGATGACCTGAGGCTCTGCCCTGGCCGTAAAGATGGTTGCATGCCTGAGTCCGTCCATGGCTTTGAAATAATACTTCCTGAAAAAGTTGTCCTGCGGAACATGACAGTCGTTGCAGGTGGCAACTTCCCTGTGGCTGCTGTGGTTCCACGACGCGTACTGCGAATACATCACATGGCAGTTGATACAGGTTTCCGGTTTGTCCGAAAGGTATGAATGTGCATTGGATGCCCTGAAAAGAAGCAGTACAATCCCGGTCATCACCCCGAGAATAATGATCACGGGCAGTTGCCATCGGCCTGGCGGTTTCAGCATTTTCAATATTTTCATTATCATCGGATAGGGTGTTATTTGATTTTGTTAATGCAGTAATGCGGTACTTAAATAAGAATATTATACAAATATATAGCTAATGGAGCTATTGCGCAATACCCGGCAAGAGAAAAAAAGTAAAATAGAATCCTTATAAATAAGGAAGATGTCGATCGGGAGAATTATTAAAAGAATCTTTATCTTGAGATTACTACCTTCCGGCTCGCGATGGTTTCATCGTCAGCAACAAGTTTAAAAAGATAGAGCCCGGATCTGAGTCCGCTGGTATTGATCAGCATTTGCGAATAGGGTTCCGTGAGTTTCATTTCCAGCGCAAGACTCCCGGAGCTGGTGTAAACGCGTAGTCGGCACTCCCTGAAATTCTTTTCGGTAAAATAATCGAGTACCACAAAATCACCGGCGGGGACCGGGAAAATCCTGAATCCGCTGCCTTTGATCACTACCGGAGGAAGTCCTGGAGTGGTATCGGCGACGGGCTCACCCGGAAGTATATAGGGCTCGTTGTACACAACCATGCCGAAGTACCTGAGGATATTCAGGGAATATATGCCTGCAGTGCCGCCAAGAAGCTGAACAATGGCCAGGCTGTCGCCGGAGGTTGGCCGTTCTGTCCAGGCTCCCGGGTAAAAATATCGCTGATTCATTTGCAGCAACGTTTTAAAATCTGCAATTTGTTGCTGGTCTATGTCCGGAAATCTGAGTGTCAGCTGATCCGATATTTCAAGCGCATCCGTATGATTTTCCGTTTTCTGGGCTACGGAAGCTGCCATTGTCAAGGAAGCCGGCCTGTCATCATTTATCAGGAAATGCATTAATGAATCCTGACTGCCGGATGCATGGGCGGATTCAGATAGTCCGGCTGTAATTCCGGAGAATATTTCATCCCTCGCGGCCCTGAGGTAATCTGCAGAAGATGCAAGCCGCTCATACGCTGAATATACATTGTATACATCGGCCAATGGCGCGTAAAGATATGGTTGAATTTCAGGTTTTCGTTGTTCCAGTTTTTGAAGTATTCCAGGGATTCTGAAGAAATGAGGATTGCTTTTCAGGATATCCGTCAACAGATTATTCGGGAAGTTTCCGTTAACCGTCAGTGCGATGATGGCTTCATCCGACAGATAGGGAGATATCCGTTTCAGCTTTGAGTACAAAGCCGGGGCATCGAAGCCGGTGTGATGCTTGATTTCGTTGATCAGGCTGAAAGAATCGCCGTCATCTGTAAGGCTTTCGCTTAGTCCCCGGGCAATAACGGCCCTTTCACTCCATTTTGCATAGGCATCCGACGGGTCTGTTGATGCATCCCTGAGAAATTCCGGCTTGTAACTGCTGTCGGTGGTGGCCGCCATCGGGTCAGGGACTGTATAAATGCCGTAAGAGGTTATGCGTGGCTGGCGGTTCAGCCCTTCTGGGCCTGGCGGATAGTGATAATAAAGGCGCTGACCGGCATTGTGTATATCGCCATCGCGGTGAAATCTGCTGTAGCTGAAGCGGTTGCCGGCCACTTCTGCGCCCTCGCGGCCCGATGCGCCCTGGTGGCGGGCGATGCCGTTATGTGATGAAAGCGAATCGCGGGTAACGCAGAGATCATATTCATTTCCTGTAAACCAGTTATTCAGGATACGAAGACCGGAGGTGCCATTGGCGTTCAGGTTCCGGTTCTGGGCTAGAATGCCGTAATTCAGATTTCTTATTGCATTGGATATGATCATATTGTTGTCAATACCGCTTTCATGCACTACAATTCCGGCCGATTTTGATTGCGGCATAATGCTTCCCACCGGACCTGCAAACGTATTATCGCTGATCCTGAACATATTGCAATGGTCAAGGTAGAGGCCTGCGCTCAGCGGTTTGATCGGTTCAGGGACATTGGCGGAGCCCATGATAAAGAACGACCCGGTTACGCTGAATGATCCTGCCCCGGCAGTGTAAATGCCTGTCAGGTTTCTGTCGAACCTGGTTTTGCTGATATTGATGAAATATCCGGGAAGTGTGTGGATGCTGCTGATGCCGGCCGACAGTTGTTTAAAAACAGGTTCGGCATTCTGCCCGAAAGGAATTGAATCCGTATTGAATCGGTTAACCAGCAGTGAAGCATTGATGCTGCGGATACCTGCACCCCTCTTCCAATATGGTAAAACAGAGACCGGAATGTTATTTTCGAACTGACAACTGCTGAAGGTGATGCCTTCGTTTCCCCGTAAAGTTACCATGTCACCGGGAGATGTACCTTCAGGTGGCATCTCATCGGTAATAAACTTCGACAGTTTGAAAAATGACGGATTGTTTCCGGATGCAGGATTGAATACAACGGCTTTGAGGTTGTTGACAAAAAGGGCGTTGGTGGCAAATATCCTTCCGCCGCCCGCACCGGCGACCGTATTTCCCTGTTCATCCATTCCGAAGGTTTCCACACCGGTAATGGCGTTTCTGATGCTTCCGCCGTAACGGATGTTAAGGGTTGCCTGTTGTCCGGAAGGGGAAGAATAGTCAGGGCTGCCATACAATCTGATGCCTTCCCAGCGGTCGGCGCAGTCGTTTGTCAGGATGCCCCCGTCGATATTGAGGGTCCCCCCGGGTAAGACCTTAATGGTTCTTCCCCGGCCCATTTCCACGCGTTTGCTGATGGTAAGTTTTGCCCCGGGATTTATAATAATATCCTGCAACATTTTCCGGTCGCTGTCCCATTGGATGGTGTCAGAAATATTCAGGGCGTTTTCGGTTACCGGCAGGCAAAGGTCGGTTTCCCAAAGGCCCCTTCCGAAGGTGCCCGCGATGATTTTTTTTCGTGAATAGCTAATGGCAAGGTCCGCCACAATGGTGAGCGGAAGCCCTTCCCCAAAAGGAACCCATTGCGTAAGGTTTGCATCGCGGTAATAAACGCCCGCATCCGTGGCGGCAAGGAGGACATCATATCCAGCGCCCTTCACATACCTGATCGTATTTACCGGCAGATCGGGCAACCCTTCGGAATAGTTTGTCCAGGTTGTTCCTGCATCTTCCGACATATAGACATGCCTGTTTTCCCACATTCTGTCAAGCGAAAGCCAGATTTTCTGGGGATTTCCCGGGTGTATGGCTACATCGCTGATTCCTGTGTAATTGAGGTTAAGCTGCCCGCGGGGGGTAATGTCGAACCACCGGTTACCTCCATCCGGGGTAACGAACAATTTGGGTTGCGAAGGATCGCCCCAGTCGGGATTCTGAAAAGCGGCATAAATCACCGAACTGTTTGACGGGGCTACCCTGATGGTAATCAGTTTGGGTTCTCCCTGGGCGGGAAAATCGCTGATGCGTGTGAAACTGCCGGCGCCGTCTTCGGACTTCCAGACATTCCGCACACCAACGTAGAGGATATCCGGATTCTGAGGGTCCATTTCGAGCGGTTTATCCCAACGGCCCACTTCTGTGCTGTCAGGGATGCCCAGGGTAGTAAAATTAAGACCTCCGTCTGTTGACTTTTTCAGGAATATATGGGGTTGGGTGTATTTCGGAGGCACTCCTACAAGGTAAACAATACCCGGATCATTGTAATTAATGGCGCCGTCGTAGGCATCGCTTATTCTTGCATTTCTGGACCATTCTCCGGTCTTGAAATTGTAAAATGAGAGATTGGCATCCTGGGGGCCCCCGAACATCATGTCGCTGTTTTCACCGATGGTGATGTTATGCAGCTGAAGGATCTGCATCCCGTTCCGGGTGATGTCCTGCCATGACTCCGCTCCGGTGTTGGATAAACTGACTCCTCCGTCATTGGCCATATACAGCAGGTCTTTATCCCCGGTTGCATAAACATGCAGGTCGCGCACGTCGATGTGATATTTGTGGTCGCTGCATTCGATATACAAGGCCGAATCTCCTGTGATCCGGTATTTGAAAAGCCATATGCCGCCCAGATAAAACTCCTCATTGTCGGCGGGGGAAAGCGCAAGTTGCATTTTCCAGTAGCCGGCAAAAGGCTCCACTTTCATCTTCAGGGTTTCAAATGTGGTGCCTTCGTCAAAGGAACGGAAAAGGTATTTCCTGGTGCCACCGATAGTTCCGGTACTGTCATAAGCTTCGCAGAAAGCGAGCATCAGCCCCGGCGTTTGCGCAGAGAGCGAAATGGCGACCCTGCTGAGTACAAAATTGGTGTCCAGCGGGAGAATACGGGTGATATCGTTCCAGGTGGCGCCTGCATCGGTGCTTTTCAGCAGGTGATTGCCGCAGGCAAACACTGTATTGGGCTCGCCGGGTTTGTAATTCAATGAAAACAACTCGGCTTTCGGCTTGCTGAACACCTCTTCCCAGCTTGCAGTGCCGTCGGTAGTGCGGTAGATATAACCCCGGCCTGAGAATTCCGTATTGAGCAGGGCCAGCATGGTGTCTGGTGACGTGGGGTGCATGCCTGTTTTCTGAACGACAAATGAAGCGGATATTATATCGTTGTCCAGTGAAGTCTGCTCCCAGCTTTCTCCCCCGTCGTTGCTGATCATTACGCCCATGCCATAGGAGCGGTTGAAACCGTAATGGCCGGTACCGATAATGATCCTGTCTTTATTGCGGGGATCCACATGTATGGATAAAACGCCGGTGGTGAATGTATTGTGCGAAAGGGGCTGCCAGTTTTCGCCTCCGTCGCGGGTCCTGAAAATGCCGCCGGTATTGCTGCCGGCATAAATCGTTTTAAAGTCGGCGGTATCGATCCATATAGAACTGACCAGACCCAGGTAGGCCGATACCGGATGCGTGGTCTTTGACGGGCCGAGCGGAACCCATTGTGCATAACTCTGGTTGCCGGGATTTTCACGTTCAGACGGTTTGAGCAGATGCTGCTGCATGGCCCTGGTGTAGGCTTTCAGACTGCCGTTTTGATCGGCACGGGCCGAAGCAAACCATTCCGAACGGATAAATTCCTTGCCCGTATATGCCGGATGCCATGGCCCCTGAGGATAGGGCGTCTGGGCTGAAAGTGTCAGCGGGGCAAAAAATAATATGGTGATGAGTCTGTATAGCGTCTTTTCAGAAAAAAGCATAGCCGGTGGAGTTTGGGATTCCTTAAGGGCAGGGCACTTACGCAGAAATTCACCAGACATTCGCCTTATGCCTGAAAGTCATATCACTGCATAGTAAAACCAGCCTCGCCCGGGAAGATTAATATCCCAAAGTTAGATAAAAACGGAATATGCTTTTGGTACAGGATGTAATTTCGGTGCCACTGTGTTAATTAACCGGCAAATTTCAGCTAATTGCAGTCAAATGTTATTGCTGCAGCTTGATCACCATGACCTTGAAATCGGATACCGAGATATTGTCAAACCCCCTGTTGGTACCTCCTTCAACGAAGATGCACTGGTCCTTCTGAACGAGTGCCCTTTCATCATCGGTTTCAATCATGGATTTCCCTTCCAGAACAAAAAAGAAAACATCGTTGGGATTGATGTGTTTCGCGATCTGCTGGCCGGGTTTCAGGGTAAGGTGGACAATTTCGACGCATGACGCGCGGGCTATGATATGACCGTCCAGATTATAAGGGACTTTGGGGGCCTGGTGCAGCTTTGTGATTTTCATGGTTTTGTCCTTCCGGAATTTTCTTATTTGATTTTTTCCTTTTGATTTTCAGCCAGATCCATACGCCTGTGATCAGGATCAGCAGTGTGGTAAGACCCATCAGCGGGACGTACAGGATATAAAAATCACCTAAAATTACGGAGAAAATTCTTCCCGTATGTACTTCCAGGGCCAGATTCCACAATGAAACAGGCAATTTTGCGATGAACCCCGGCATTTCAGGTTTTTTGATGTCTTTTACCAGCGGGATCCATCCTGCATTGTAATCAAGCATGGCAACCGGTCTGCCTGCCTGATTGATTACTCCGGCCACGGCTACCGAGCCAAAGGGATTTCCCCTTCCTGAAGATACGGCAGGCAATCCTGTAATATAATTCAATACAAGGTCACGGTGCGGAAACCACTGATAAATCCCGCTGAAGGAACCCACGATAAAGCTGCTGTCATTCAGGGCCTGAAATGCCGTGATACCCATCACGCTGACTTCAGGCTGAACGCCGTAAGGATGGGCAATCGTATCTTTGCCCGGCACAAAGCGGTAAAATCCTTCGCTGGTTGACAGGATCAATTCTCCTGAAGCCGGTTCTGAAACCATATCCCTGAACTTATCATGCCAGCGGTTGGAGTGGTCAAGCACAGATCCCGGGATGGGGTTTACCCTGGCATATGCAACCGGGATCAGCAGGGGAGGGCGCAGAAACATACCGGTAATGGAGGTAATCGTCAGAAACAGGATACCATAAATCCCAAGGTTGTTGTGCCAGTTGATGGAAAAACGGTTGATTTTTCTGAGCTTTTTCCTGAGTCTTTCTCCGGAGCGGCGTGCCAGGGATGGCAGAAAAGTATAGTAATACCCGCTGAGTACGATAAATATCAGCGAAAGCCCCACGAGATCAACCAGAATTTTTCCCGGCAATCCCATCAGCTCTCCGCTGTGGATAATCCAGAGGGTGCGGAAAAGCCCGGCTTTCCCGTCGTCATCGCCGGCGCGCGGAACAGGTATTTCCGTTGCAACTTCGGATTGGCTTCCACGGTCAGGTAAACTGTACAAATGCGAGCGGGTCAGGATCAGGAGTCCCTCTCCGTTCTGTGCAATCTTTACCACCCGTGGCGATTTTTCGGGCAGCGCAATCTGCTCCCAGCGTTTACTGCTTTCATTACAGGTATAAAGACCGAAAAGCGTTCCGGCATAGAGGTTTCCGGCTTCAGAATGCAGCAGAGTAAATACTTTCCGCTGATCCATGCCACCGCCGAACCCCGTGTTAAAGTCGCTGAAACTACTGAATGACTTATCGGTTTTCCAGATGCCGATGTTTCCGTAAATCAGCTGATTGTTGTCATCCAACGGCACATTGCCTTTTACAGCCGCAAGGTTCCAATTCCGATAGCTGTATTCCGGCGGCATGAGCTTACGGTGAAAATTCACCCCCGAAAACCAGTTGCGGTGATTCATTACGATGCCGGAAGCGGCGAAAAGGATCAGAAAAAAGCCAATGATAAGGGAGGGCCATTTGTGATATTTCCGGATGCGCTTCATTTTCCGAAGTTTAGTGTGTTGTGGCGGTGGCAGATGTTGCAGAACTGAACCAATGCAACTGCCGGGTTTCCGCAAATCAGATTCAGATAGCTTGCGGGAGACAGCTGCAATGGTCTGCGGTAAACAGTCCGGTTATGCTTTGATCATGGTGAGCACCATTTTGAAGCGGGAAGTTGTATTTACGGCATGCGGCACATTGGCCGGCATAATGATGGTCTGTCCGGCTACCAGGTGGTTGATGATACCGCCGATGACGATTTCAGCCTCCCCTTCGGTCACCTGTATCATGGCATCGAAGGGAGCCGTGTGTTCGCTCAGCTTCTGGCCTTTGTCGAAAGCAAAAAGACTTACATTCCCCGCACTCTTCTCAAGCACGCGCATACTCACGATTCCGCCGTCGGAATAGGTTATCGATTCATTGAAACTGAACGCCCTGGCGTTGTTGAATTTATTATTTTCCATGATCTGATTTTAGTTTTGTTTTGCAATGAAATAAATGATGTAGCTGCCGTCGTCCTCATTTTTCATCCAGTGCGCATAATTCATGCTGCTGGCTTTGTCGATAAGGGGCGCCGGCAGAAACGGAGCCGTCAGTTTGTAGATTTTGCCGCTTTCAAGTATTTTCAGGTCGGCCATTACCTGGTTTACCGGATGCTCTCCGGCTGCAAGCATGGGCCTGGCGTCCAGTTCAGCCGCAATCAGCGATTCGTTGAACCAGGCAGGTGTTTCGGTTACATACATGTGGTTGTCATTTTGAGTGATTAGGTCCTGGCCGATTTCAGTCCTCAGGCGGTTGATGAGGTCTTCTACCTTTACATTGCCGATTGCGGCAGCCTGCTGAAGGGTGGCAATTTTTGCAACGGTACGCCGCAAGACGGGATTCTTCAGCTTTTCAAAAGCCGGGACATAACCGATCAGGATGTCTTCGAGTTGCGGGTAGGCTTCGATGGCCTGTAGTACTTTGGTTTTGGGAGTTATGATGAGTTGGTCGTTCATTGGGTTGATCGTTAGGTATATGAAAGAATTCTCTGCTCGCCCTGTAGTTCACGGTAACGGGTGACATCATGCGATACTTCAAGTACACCCAGGTATTCGCCCTGTTCGCCGCGGAGTGCAAAATATTCAATATGAACCATTTTGCCTCCCATGTTGATCCAGAACGGGGCACGGCTCTGCCGGCCCGATTTGAAATCGTCGATGATTTTATCAACGATATGGGCGCTTGCGGGCGGATGACAGAGTCTTACATCGCGGTTCAGGATGGCGCGGTTGCGCTGAAAAACGCGTTCGGCGCCCTGGGTAAAGTATTTGACCTTGTCATCTTTATCCACAAAGGTCATGTCGACGGGAATGGTATTCAGGATGGCCAGCAGTTCGGCGGCGCTGAAACTGCCCGACGGCAATTGAATGTGGCTTCCCGATTTCTGGGCGTTGTTCACGCCGGTTTCAGCTGCCCATAAAGGTTTCCAGTTTACTTTCGGATCGTAAAGGCAGAATCCTATTTCGATGGACTGTTTGCTGATTTCGTACCATTCGGTGTCGGTGAGTTTATCCATGGCCATGGGGAAGAGTATCTGCTCTTCTTTCACCGTCATATCATCGATTCCGAAAAGGGCTTGTTCAAAAACAATTTCGGCCGAAGCCAGCAGCTCTTCACGGGTTATGTCTTTCTGTTGCAAAATTTCAATGCTTCCCCTGATCAGTTCCCTGATCTCGTCCTGTTTGCCCCACATTACCTTGGGAGGCCCGGTAATTCCCTTGTTTTCCAGATAGGGAAACAACAGGTATTCCTTGCGCTGGTAATGCTTGTCGGCATCGTACAGGTTGTTGAATAATCCCCTGAGCTTCAGCACGGAAGCTTCAGAGAATGCTGCACTTCCATCCTTTATTCCATTCAGCATGGCCCTGGCTGCTGCGGTGGTCTTCAGCAGTTCCTCATTTTCTTTTTTGAATACATCCACCGGATGACCTTCAGGGATTTCCTTTGATCCGCTCAGGTCAATGTTGCCCTGTAAAACGGCTGAGTGAGCGTCGCACAAGCGAAGTACTTCCTCTTCAGGCAGCCCTTCGGCAATCAGTTCCTGTTCCACTTCCACCACTTCCCCGTAAGGGATCTGGCTGAGGGTTTCCATCAGCTCGCGGCGAACCTCTTCCTGATGGCCGCCTTTATGCAGTTTGAGGATAATTTCCTTGAGTTGTGATTTCCGTTGTTCCGAGTTGTTGATCAATTCGCTCATGGTTGCAGGTTTTTCTGTTTGTGATTGGTAATTCCCGGATGTGCCTGCCGGCTTTTATCAGGCCGGCAGGCATCACGGGATTCAGGTATTGATTAATTCAGGAAAAGTTTCATGTCTTCGTCCACGGTTCCTATCCCTGCGATTCCAAAGGTTTCAACCAGCACTTTTGCCACGTTGGGTGACAGGAATCCCGGAAGGGTGGGGCCGAGGTGAATGTTCTTGACGCCCAGGTAAAGCAGCGCCAGCAGCACGATCACGGCTTTCTGCTCATACCATGCAATGTTGTAGGCAATCGGAAGTTCGTTGATGTCGTTGAGCTCAAATACTTCCTTCAGCTTCATGGCAATCACGGCCAGCGAATAGGAGTCGTTGCACTGTCCTGCATCCAGAACGCGGGGAATTCCTCCGATATCGCCCAAAGGCAGTTTATTGTAGCGGTACTTGGCGCAACCGGCGGTAAGGATAACGGTATCCTTCGGCAGGGCTTCTGCAAATTCGGTGTAGTAATTGCGGTCCTTCATGCGCCCGTCGCATCCGGCCATCACAAAGAACTTGCGGATGGCGCCTGATTTTACGGCATCTACCACCTTGTCGGCAAGGGCAAAAACCTGTGCATGGGCAAATCCTCCGATAATCTCGCCTTTTTCAATTTCCACAGGCGGGGCACATTTCTTTGCATGCTCTATGATTTCGCTGAAATCCTTCATCTTGCCGTTTTCACGGTTGGCGATGTGTTTGAAACCTGAGAAACCTGCAGCTCCGGTGGTATAGACTTTGTCCCTGTATTTTGCATTTACGGGCGGAGGTACGATGCAGTTGGTGGTGAAGAGGATGGGGCCGTTGAAGGTTTCGAAATCTTCTTTCTGTTTCCACCATGAACTTCCGTAGTTGCCCACGAAGTGACTGTATTTCTTGAAAGCAGGGTAGTAGTTGGCCGGCAGCATTTCGCTGTGGGTATATACATCCACACCTGTTCCTTCGGTCTGCTTCAGCAATTCTTCCATATCCTTCAGGTCGTGGCCGCTGATCAGGATACCGGGTTTTGTGCCTACACCGATGTTGACTTTGGTAATTTCAGGATTGCCGTAGCTGCTGGTGTTGGCTTTGTCGAGCAAAGCCATGGCGGTTACACCGTATTTTCCGCATTCCATCACCAAGCCTACCAATTCATCGGCTGAAAGATTGTCGTTGAGGGTGGCTACCAGGGCGCGTTGCATAAAGGCATAAAGCGCGGGGTCTTCGAAGCCCAGGTTATAGGCGTGTTCTGTGTAGGCTGCCATCCCTTTAAGTCCGTAGGTCAGCAGTTCGCGCAGTGAACGGACATCTTCATTTTCAGTGGCGAGTACCCCTACCAGCGGCGCTTTGGCGTCAAATTCAGCTTCGGTGGATGCAAACCAGGTAGCGCACTCGGGCAGCGTTCCGCTGAATGAAATACCGGCTTTTTCGCAGACTTCCATAACGGCGGCACGGATTTTCAAACCCTCGTTGATGCGTTTGATGAAAACCGCACGGTCGAAGTTGGCATTGGTAATGGTGGTGAACAGGCTGTCGGTGATAAACTTGTTCACTTCAGCATTTTCAATTCCTTTCTCACGGGCTTTCTCGCTGTAAACCGAGATGCCCTTGAGAACAAACATCAGCAGATCCTGAAGATTGGCAACATCTTCGGTTTTTCCGCAGACACCCTTGATGGTACAGCCCGTCCCTTTGGCTGTCTCCTGACATTGATAGCAAAACATGCTCATGATTTAATTTTTTTTGTGTGTTAATATTGGATTGATTTAGGTTTTCTCCTTTAAAACTTTTTTGAAATCCGGCCGGAATTTATTTCGCCGTGTTCAGAAATTGTGGCTTGAAAGTGAGCGAGGCCCATATCCAGTTGCTGGTTTCATCCTTGCTGCCGCCTTTAAGCGCGATGGTTGATTCAGTCGCAAAGTATTGTGAATAACCGGCATTCAGCATCACATTATCAGCCAGTTTATATCCCAGGTAAATGTCTAACTCCTGGCCAAGGTTTTTATCCATCGTTTCGGCGGGGTTTTCCGGATCGATAATGTCGGCAGCCGCGTTAAAGAAATGAAGATCTGCGCCCAGACTGAGACGGTTTTTGGCGTAATTCACTTTCAGGTAAATATTCTGCAACCCTACACTGTTGATGTGGTTTCCCACATAATAATAGTCCATATTACCGTTGAATTTGTGGTTGGTGCCGTAAAACGGGTTAAAGCTGTTGTTTTCGTTGAAATCAGGATCTGCCGCATCTTTCTGGCTGGTGCCCGAGAGGTGTTCAAGTCCTGGGGTAATACTCAGTGTTTTGGTGGCTGACCACTTCAGACTCAGGGCGTACATCAGGGCATCGATTTCGACTTCAGGCACGTCCTTGCCGGTTTGCTTATAGATAGATCCACTGAGGGTAAGAGGCTTCAGTTCCCAGCTGCCGGTTCCGCCGAAAGTCTGGCTGAAACGGGTGTTGTAACTTACGATCTCGCCATTTTCCTCGGTGTTTTGTTTGCCGTTGTTCAGAAACAGGAAACTCAGGCCGAGGTTATCCCATTTCCGGTTGATATAGAGTAACTGCAGGGATTTGTAGTTACCGGCGACGGTGTATATTCTGTTTTGCAATTGCTCTTTGTCCTGATTGAATGCAAACCCGGCATGTATTTTCCAGGAAGCAGGCTCCCATTTGAGCAGGCCGATGTCGTGGCTGCGTCCCTGTTGCGCCCAGTCTACATTCCCAAGCATGCGGGCGTCGTCATAGACCAGTTCCATGCGTCCGGCCTTAAGCGACAGGGTGGGGGTAATAAAATACTCTCCCCAGGCTTCATGTACCGAAAAGCTGTTGTCAGAAAGGTTCAATTGCGGAACATCTCCCCATACCCTTACATCCTGAAAACTAAAGCCAATCTTCATTTTTTCATTTTTGTAAGCCAGGTTAAGCCGGCTGCGCTGTGAAATAAAAGCGGCAGCAGTCATGTCTTCTTCTGCAGGTGATTTGAATCCATGCCTGTATTCAACGCGCGGACGGAGTTCGCCACTCATTACAAACTGTGCGTTGCTGATTTCAGGAAGCGCCACTGACAGGGCCATAAGAATTAAAGTTGTACCAATAGTTCGTTTCATATTTTGTGGTTTTGGTGTTTCCGCATTGATGACTGTTAAACCCATTCTTCCGACAGCACATTACCCTGCACGCCAATGACGCTCTTTTTTACAGGGATATTTTTCCCCGCTTTTTGCCTTGCCATTTGCGCCATCTGAAGCAATCCGCCGCAGCAGGGTACTTCCATCATTACAACGTTCAGTGTGTTGATATTACTTTCTCTGATCATTGTCGTAAGCTTCTCCACGTAAGATTCCTTGTTTGAGTCGAGTTTCGGACATGCTATGGCAAGCGTTTTTCCCCTGAGGTATTTGTTGTGGAAATTTCCCATCGAGAAGGCCACGCAATCGGCGGCCAATACCACATCGGCATTTTTAAAGTATCCCGCCTGCGGATTCAGAAGATGCAACTGAACGGGCCACTGCCGGAGTTCCGAAGGCGCATCACCGCCTGAAACAACTGTTGTGTCGGCTTTTGCCTCTGCTACAGCATCCTGAACCTTTTTCAGGTCAATATTGAAGTCAATGGGTTTTGATCCGGGGCAACCTCCTCCGCATCCCGATGCTGCCGGAGCTACTGCCGCCCTGGCCTCGCTCAGGTTTCCGAATGCCTGAGGACGGGAATGATGGTGGGTGTGATTGTGTAAGGTTTCGCCATTTTTCGGACTCATATCAATATTGTTTTCCTTGATGTAATTGATGGCCTGTTTGAGCAGTTCGGTTTCGTTGTGATCGCGCAGATGCTCCAGATGAGCCAGAATTGTGTTGCGGCCTTTGGGAACCATCAGCTCCATTACCTTGATTTCATCATAGGGTTCTGCCTCACGCTCTTCCATGGCAATGGCTCCCTCGGGGCAGTGTCCGATGCAGGCGCCCAGTCCGTCGCAGAACAGGTCGCTGATCAGCCTGGCTTTGCCGTCAATTATCTGCAGTGCGCCTTCATGGCAATTCGGTACACAATTGCCGCATCCGTTGCACAAATCTTCATCAATTTTAATAATGGTCCTTTTCATCGTAAATATAGTGATTATATTAATTGTGACAAAGTTGTATTTCTCAGGTAGTTGGTGAATTCTCTGGAGAACTTGTCGGCCAGCCCTCCGAATACGCAGGTTCTGAACGGACATTTCTGGTCACCGATTCCACAATATTTGTGTTCAAGCGTTCCTTCAATCAGCTCGTAAATTTCCAGCAAGGTGATGCCGGCTGCATCTCCTTTGAGGGTGAAGCCGCCTTTGGGGCCCCTGACCGATTCAAGGTAATTGTTCTTAACCAGGGTTTGCATAACCTTGGCCAGGTGATTTCGTGAGGCATGGGTCAGGTCAGCAATCCGGTTAACGTTCAGCATTTCCTTACTGCCTGCAATAAGGGCCATACTGTGCACCGCAAGTGAAGCTGCCTCGGAGATATGAACCACTTTTGCCATCTTGAATACTGTTTGTGTAATTCGGTATTTGAATACGCAAATATACAATTAATTTTTGCGCCGCAAGCTTTTTCCAAAAAAAAATAGAAAATTTTTCAAAGCGTTGGTATGCAATGATATAATTGCTGAAATAATTGATCAGGGCTATGACAAATAGCGGTCAGGGATGGAGTATCAAGCTAAAAATTGCTTGTTTTGTGATTGTGTGGTGTAAAAACTGTCTGCAAACCATTATCTTTTTTCAGGTTGACATCACCGTAAAATCTACCCTTAGTCATAGATAAGTTACTGATCAGCTGTCAGCCTGCTGGTATGCAAAGTTTCTGAAACGGTTTAATGATTGTGTGCGGTCTTTCAACAGGCGTGAAGGAGCCGGAGAAAACAATTAATGTTTGATATAATCAGAGAGTTTTTGTTCCTCCATATACTTTCTGAACTCACGGGTCATCTTTGTAACAATGTTGCCCATCAGGCATTTGTCGAAAGGGCACACCGGGTGGTCGAGGGGGCAGGATGTTTCGCTGAGTTTTCCTTCTATGGTTTCGAATATTTCCATGAGGCTGACATCGCTGGCGGGTTTCTTAAGGGTAAAGCCGCCGGCAGGGCCCCGGTTGCTGCTCAGGTAACCTTCCTTTACCAGACGTTGCAGGATTTTGGCTACATGATGCCGCGAAGAACCCATCCTTTCAGCGATTTGCGTTACGTTAAGATGATCTTTTGCACCGGCAATCAATACCATGCTGTGGATGGCGATTGATGCAGCTTCGGAAATAGTTATGATTTTGGACATTCCGGTAATCAGATATTTGAATGCACAAATTTCGTAAATCTATTTCATTTTTGGTAGGTAAAAAATGTATTTCATTGCTTTTTGCGGTTTTTGGGGCTTTTTATTAATTGATGTGCCTGAGGGTATTCAGAATTATTAATCTACCAAAGACCAGAATGTCTCAGCCCTCTTTGCCTGACTGCTCAGGTAATGCACAAAATTCATCCAGGTCCGAATGATCCTGCTGTATCATTCAAAAAGGGGCCTTGCCAACGCGGGGGCTTTAGCCCAAAATGCGGCAAAAGTTTATAGGCAACCCTGCAATAGTAAAAACCGGCAAGCCCGGAACTTTCCCTGTTCAGGCTTCTCCCGGCTTTACGGCTAAAGCCGTTTGGTCCGGGGGGATCTGCGTTTTCCCCTGGCTGAAGCCCGGAGTAAAGCATGCAGAGTTATCTTACTTTATATC
>ERZ795057.1744-NODE-1744-length-18002-cov-5.342564_pt1 | contig 18002 bp, 15 predicted proteins | sample MGYA00375141_ERZ795057 | MGnify/ENA primary metagenome ERZ795057 (study PRJEB30186, sample SAMN05720163) | activated sludge metagenome | isolation source: Anaerobic digester | place: Hong Kong | collected 2015-01-26 ... | reverse complement strand
GCGTGCGCTGGTTGATGATGCCCACGGTGTTGGAGCCGAAGGGGTTTTCCCAGATGGCGACAAAGTAGCTCGTCAATTGGATGGCAACGTAGTTCATCATCAGGGTGAACAGCGTTTCGTTTGTGCCGTAGCGCGCCTTGAACAGGGCCGGAACAGCGCCCCACACCGCGCCCGCGATCAGGCTTGCCACGAGGGATACGGCGAGCAGCGCCCAGGTCGGCATGGATTTCCCCAGGTACAGCATCACCGCGGCGGTCGCGATGCCGCCAATCAAAATCTGCCCCTCCGCGCCGATGTTCCAAAAGCGCATCTTAAACGCGGGCGCCAGGCCGATGCCGATGCACAGCAGCATCGCCATGTCGCGGAAGCTGACCCACATGCGGCGGCTGGTGCCGAAATTACCCTCGAACATCGCCTCGTACACCTTGAAGGGGTTCAAATGCACGATGGAATAGATCACAATCGCGCTGACAAACAGCGCCAGCACCAGCCCGGCAAGCCGGATCAGCCAGCCGTGCCAGAACGCGAGCGAGTCCCGCTTGGCGATACGGATCCACGGTACTTTATGCGTTGGATTCATCGATTTTACCCTCTCCGTACTTCGTCATCATCATGCCGACCTCGTTTTTGTCCGCGCCCCGGCCATCCACAATGCCCGATACCTTGCCGCCGCACAGCACCAGAATTCTATCGCACAGCTCCAGCAGAACGTCCAGGTCCTCGCCGACAAAGATCACGGCAACGCCCTTTTCCTTCTGCTTGTTGATCAGGTCGTAGATGGTATAGGACGAGTTGATATCCAGCCCGCGCACGGCGTAGGCCGTCATCAGCAAGGTTGGCGAGGACGATATTTCACGCCCGACCAAAACCTTTTGCACGTTGCCGCCGGATAGCTTGCGCACCGGGGTGGAAAGCCCCGGCGTGTTGACCTCCAGCTCCTTGACCACATGGTGGGCCAGCTTGCGCGGTGTTTTGCGGTCGGTGAACATGCCCTTGCCCTGCCGGAACGAGCGCAGCATCATGTTGTTGGTCAAATCCATATTGCCGACCAGCCCCATGCCCAGCCTGTCCTCGGGAACAAAGGAAAGCATAACGCCCATGGAAAAGATCTTGCGCGGGTCAAGCCCCGCAAGGTCTGTTTTCTTGCCTGTCACAGGCTCGATATAGGTGATCGCGCCGGCCCTGAAGGGATGCAGCCCCGCGATGGACTCTAACAGCTCCTTCTGCCCGCAGCCGGAGATACCCGCGATGCCCAGAATTTCGCCGGAGTAGGCCGTAAAGGAAACATCGTCCAGCCGCTTGATGCCATCCACATCCGTGAACGTCAGGTGATCGACCACAATGCGCGGCTCGCGGTTCTTGGGCTCAGGCCGCGCGATATTCAACGATACGGCGCGCCCGACCATCATGTTGGTCATCTCGGCCGCGTTGGTGTCCTTAGTCAGCAGTTCCCCGGCATTCTGCCCGCGGCGCAGCACCGCAACGCGGTCGGAAATCTCCTCCACCTCGTGCAGCTTGTGCGAGATGAGCACGATGGCCTTGCCGTCGTTGCGCATGTTTTTAAGCACCCGGAATAGCTTTTCGGTCTCCTGAGGTGTCAGCACGGCGGTGGGCTCGTCCAGAATCAAAATCTTCGCCCCGCGATAGAGCACCTTAACGATCTCCACGGTCTGCTTCTGGGAAACCGACATATCGTATACCTTTTGCTCCGGGTCTACGTCGAAGCCGTAAAGGTCGCAGATTTCGCGCACCTTGTTTCCGACGGCTTTCAAATCCAGCTTGCCGGTGCCCGGCATACCCAGAATGATATTCTCAGCCGCCGTAAGCACATCCACCAGCTTAAAATGCTGGTGCACCATGCCGATGCCAAGCTCGTAAACGTCCTTGGGGCTTCGGATGGTCACCTCTTTGCCGTTGACCGCAATGTGCCCGGCATCCGGGAAATAGATGCCCGACAGAATGTTCATCAGCGTGGTTTTACCGCTGCCGTTTTCGCCCAGCAGCGCCAAAATTTCGCCGTTATAGATGTTGAGGCTGACCTTGTCGTTTGCGGCCACCGGACCAAAATGCTTGGTGATGTCCCGCATGCTGACTGCCGCCGTGCCTTGCTGCATTCGTGTTTGCCTCCCTTGGACTGTGTTGTGCCCGCGCCGGGCAACTGTATAGTTATACCCCAAAACGGGATGAATTTCAAATGGTATCCGGCACTAAACCGGAGCGCTTGCAGGCCGTGAACTCAGGCTTGCACAAGCGTTAGCTGACGGATTGCCTCGATCACCGTGCGCACATCCTCAAACCCGGCCTGGTTCATCGAAAAAAACAGCTTTCCATGGCAGCTTTGCCTGCGTTTGCCATTGAATTGGTACGCCGTTCTGGCAAGACAGCGCGGATAACAGCCAACGCAGTCGTCCAGCTGGTCAAACAGGCGAAGCGCCAGCGGCGGGTTCGTTTCCTGCAGGCGGCTGATCATCGCTTCCATACGATCGTCTTTTCTGTGCCAGGTTTCCGGCGGACCGCTGGTAATCAGATACCATTGCAGGGAATGGGCAAACAGTTCATTGCTGAGGTAGATCGCATAGGAAAAACCAAAATCCGGGGACACATAGGTGATCTTGTTCCCGTTCTTTTCCAGCTGGCGCTTGAAGCGGAACAATTTCAGGGACTTGAGATACACATCCAGCGCGATGATACCCTGCCGCGCTTCCTGCGGCAGGCGGCTGATGCAGGCTTCAAACGTGGGCTTCTCCCCGGCGGGAACCGCTTCGTTTCTGCTCAGGGGAAGCGGAAGGGCTGTTTGTGTATGCTTGATACCGCAGCTTTGATCAAACTCGGTTACGGTAATCGATTTTACGGTCAGATGCGAAAGCTTATCGCACGCAAGCCGCAGCCTAAAACCTTCGCCGCTTGCCGCGTTGACCGTACGAAACAGCGGCGAGCGCATATAGCGCTCCTTGTTGGAATCATACCGTTCCTCGCCATTGACGAGGATCTGCATTTCGTGCAGATCATACAGAATGCAAAGTTTCGTCCAGACTCCCATCGGCATCCGGTTGTCAAACATCCGCGGTTTCCGATCGGGCGATGCGATGTCGTCCAGCCGTCGGTTATCCGAGCAAAGCGTGCCGAAATTGATATGGCCGCTCCCAAGCATCACGTACAAACCCGGCATATCCAGCATCACCGTAAGGTCGATGCGAAGCGGCAGCCGATACGCACCTGGAACCAGAATGCAGCTGCGAATCTTCAAATGCTCGGCGTCAAACCGCTGCGTAGGGATGGATTTGAGCGTCGAAACATGCAGCATGGAATCCCGCACAAGAGCAAGCGCATGTCCCTTGGGGATACAATCCTCCAACCGGATATTGTGAACCTGCATCGCAGTTCCTCCTGCCGGATACGGGTTGCCTGAAACATTGGGGAAGAAAACCTGCCCGAATGAAGGGAAAGGACCACGTTTTACGGTGGTCCTTTCCGATGTTTGCCATTCAGGGTTCCGCTTAGTTCAGCTCGGTAATGCCGTCGATGCGAAGGCCGAAGTACGGAGCGCTGCGGAGGGTGGATTCGTGGAACACGCCATCGGAAATGGCTTCGCCGGTATCGCCAGCCCAGTCGCCGTCGGTGTCGATGGCGAGGTAGCTGGTCACGGTTTCGCCGCCCACGGTGAAGGTGGAGGTATCAAACACGTTGAGCGTGCCATCTTTAATGGCGGCTTCGATTTCCAAAACTTTTTCCTCGGTGCCGGCAGCGCAGCTGGCGCCAAGCGCGGAGATCATCACAGCGCCTTCGTTGTAGCCAGCGGCCCAGTCGGTGGCGATCTCTTCGCCCTTGACGATGGACTCAAACACGTAGGTGTAGTAAACGCTCCAGTCATTCTGCGCGCTGGTCAGAGCGGCGTTGGGAGCGACGGAGAGCATATCCACGTTGTAGCCAACGCAATACACGGTGGTGCCGCCCTGGAGCAGCGATTCACACGCGGAGGGTGCGCCGGTGGAATCGGCATGCTGGCTGATGATGATTGCGCCGGAGGCTACGAGCGAATTGGCGGCTTCGGCTTCGGCGGTCGGATCATACCAGGAATTGGTGTAGGTCACGTCCATGACAACGTTGGGCACGATGGATTTCACGCCCAGGTAGAAGCCGGTGTACCCGGATACCACTTCGGCGTACGGATACGCGCCGACATACCCAAGCTTGATGTTGCCGTCGGCATCCATGTTGCTTTCCAAGACCTTGCCGTCGGCCACGAGCTCGGCAAGCTTCATGCCGGCCACAACGCCGGAGACATAGCGGGACTCAAAGGTGTAGTTGAAAGCATTCTTGAAGTTAGGCAGCCCGGACAGCGCGGCCTGGTCGCCGGTCATGGCGATGAACACCACATCGGGGCTCTCGCTGGCGGCCTGCTGCATGTAGCTCTGGTGGGCGTAGCTGTCGGAAATCACGTAGGTGCAGCCCTGTTCCACAAGGTCCATGGCCGTATCGTAGCAGACTTCATTTTCGGGAATGTTGTACTTCCAGACGATCTGATCTTCGGTGAAGCCGACTGCCGCAGCAGCGGTTTTGATACCCTGGATATGTGCGAAGTCATAGCCTGTATTTTCATCGTGAACCAGAATGACGCCGATCTTGGCGGGTTCCGCGGCGACCTCTGCCGTGGGCTCGGCTGTCGGTTCTGCGGTCGGTTCTGCCGTAGGTTCGGCTGTGGGTTCCGCAGTCGGTTCTGCCGTGGGCTCGGCTGTGGGCTCCGCAGTCGGTTCTGCCGTGGGCTCAGCCGTCGGCTCCGTGGTGGGGGTCGCCGTCGGGGCGGGGGTATTCGCGTTGCACGCCGTAAATACGAATACGACCGTCAGAGCGAGCAGCAATACGATGATCTTTTTCATTTTTCACCCTCCATGTTATGCTTTTGTGTTGCTTGGGCAAGGGGTCACCGGGCTTGGTACGGGGTCCTGTTTGCCTTACGCGGTTAGGAATCCTAAAGAGTTTTTACAATCATCAAGATACTGTGTTTACAGGCGTTTGTCAATACTACATGTACCCTTTCGTCCATCTGCTGAAAGAATCATGCCATGCTTCGTCGAATCTGCCGGATGGACGGGTTTTTGCACAGGGAAACACCCCAAAACGCTTGTATCGCACCAGCGGGGCGTGCCTGCTGTAGATGCGCAGAAAAACTATACGTCGGCCGATATTGACGGCAAGGCAAAGGCTCATCCGCGTGTGCAGACACGGATGAGCCCCATGATATACAAAATAAAAACAAACGGAACGGTTAATCGTGCGGATCCATGACCTCAGCGTGCGCCGGGGTAATGGGCACCTTGCGGTAGCTTATCATCAGCAGAACGGATAATGCCGCCGCCAGGTAATACGGGGTGCGCGCATCCTGCCAGTGGAACAGAGCCTGTATTGCTTCGATCAGAATCGGCGAGATGAACTGGCCGAAATATATCACCGCGGTGGTTATCGCCATGGCGGCGGTAACGTATTCCTTGCTGGCGCGCCGCGCGATTTGCGATTGCAGCACGGAAACCATCACGCCGATGCCCGCGCCGACGCCAAACAGCCCAAGCGTTGATAAAACCACGCTCCCTGTTGCGCTCATCGTAAGAAACGAGACAACAAACAGCAAACCCGCAAAAAGCTGCGTATACTTGCGGGTGAAATCCACAATCCGGGCCGCAATGAGCCCCGTCAGGAACGCCGCCAGATTCATGGTGGACATCAGCACGCCGATCACCGCCGCGGGTACCAGCGCGTAATGGGTTGCAATCATGGAAAAGCTTGCCGGAACAACGCACAGCACTACCATTACCACAAACATCGACAGCAGATGCGGTGAGATTGCCTTGAGCATTTGCTTTGGAATCCCGTTCGTGGTGCGCTTGATTTCGGCTTTGGGCAAAAACAGCACGACCATCACGATGATCACCAACCCCAGCAGATAGATGGCGAAGGTGTGCCGCCAGTGAAACGAGATCAACAGACCCGACAGCAGCGTGCCGATCACACCGCCCAGGTTGTTGATCGCCACGGAATGGCCGATGAGCCGGGCATGCTCCTTACCGTCGATATACAGCGCGATCAGCGCGGTGGAAAGCGGCATCACCAGCCCGACCCCCGCACCCAGCAGGATGCGGAAGACGAGCATCACATAGATGTTGTTCACCAGCCCGGCGGCACTCCCCGCCGTAAACAGGATCAGGCCCAGCAGGGCGACCCTTTTGGATTCATATTTCTTGATGACCAAATTCACCAGCAGCGATGAGACGATGATCGAAAGCCCCGGCAGCGTGACGATAAGCTTGATCAAAAGCGGATCCGCATCGCTGAAGTGCTGGGCGATCAATCCCAGCGCCGGGCTGACGGCCGCCGCCGCCAGCACCGTAATCAGCGACAGGGACAGGATGGTAAACTTGAGTTTGCGCATGCGTTTCTCCCATCGTTTCCGTATTATATCAGTACATATCCGGATAAAAATATAGACCGGACAAAGCATGAATATACAGGGCTTTTTCAGCCGCGTCAAGTGTATGAAAGAGCCGCCCGACGGGATCGGGCGGCGGAAGTCGAGCGAAAATCGATGGATGCCTATTCCCACTCAATGCTGGCGGGGGGCTTGGTGGTGATGTCGTACAGCACACGGTTAACACCGTGCACCTCGCCTACGATGCGGGTGGCGATTTTGCCAAGCACCGCGTAGGGAATCTCCGCAACGTCGGCGGTCATGAAGTCGTCGGTCGTTACGGCGCGGATGGCCACGGCATAGGCGTAGGTGCGTTCATCCCCCATCACGCCCACGCTGCGGGCGCCGGTGAGCACCGTGAAGTACTGAGAAATACCTTTATCCAGACCCGCCTTGGCGATCTCATCGCGGAGGATAGAATCCGACTTGCGGACGATTTCCACCTTATCGGGGGTCAGGTCGCCGATCACACGGATGGCCAGGCCAGGGCCGGGGAAGGGCTGACGCATGACCAGGCTTTCGGGCAGGCCGAGCGCGATGCCAAGCTTGCGGACCTCATCCTTAAACAGCATCCGCAGCGGCTCCACCAGGCTGGTAAAGCCCAGCTCCTTTGGAAGGCCGCCCACGTTGTGGTGGCTCTTGATCACCGCGCTGCCCTTGGTGGACCCGGACTCGATCACATCGGGGTAAATGGTCCCCTGCGCGAAGTAATCCAGCTTTCCAAGCTTCCCGGCTTCCTGCTTAAAGACATCCACAAAGTTCTTGCCGATGATCTTGCGCTTTTGTTCGGGCTCGGTTACGCCTTGAAGCTCGCGAAAAAACTGCTCCGCCGCGTTGGCGTGAACGAGCTTCACGGGGAAGGTATTGGTAAAGACCTCCACCACCTGCTCGCTCTCGCCCTGGCGCATGAATCCGTGATCCACATAAACGCAGGTAAGCCTGTCCCCGATGGCGCGCTGCAAAAGCGCCGCCGCAACCGAGGAATCCACCCCGCCGGAAAGCCCCAGCAGCACGGTGCCGGTTTCCCCCACCTGCTCGCGAATCTGTCGCACGGCGATATCAGCGTAGGATTCCATGTTCCAGTCGCCATGCAAATGGCAAATATCGTACAGGAAGTTTTTAAGCACCTGCATGCCTTCCTGGGTATGGGTGACCTCGGGGTGAAACTGCACGCCGTAAATTTGCTGTTCATCATTCGCCATGGCGGCGTTGGGGCAGCAGTCGGTATGCGCCAGGCTTTGGAAGCCCTCCGGCAGGCCGACCACCTGAAAGGTGTGGCTCATCCAGCAGCTGCTTTCATCCTGCAGCCCGGAAAGCAAACCGCTGTCGCGCTTATCCATCACGGTGTGCGTGCGTCCGTACTCGCGCTGCCGGCAGGCCGCCACCCTGCCATCCAGCAGGTAGGCCGTCAGCTGCATGCCATAACAAATGCCAAGCACCGGAACGCCAAGGGAAAACACGGCCGGGTCGCACTTGGGCGCATCCTCGGCCAGAACGCTGGCCGGGCCGCCTGACAAAATCAGCCCTTTCGGCTCTTTTTCCAGTATCTCTTCGATGGTTGCCGAATACGGCAGCACCTCGGAAAACACACCGCACTCGCGCACACGGCGGGCGATGAGCTGGGTATATTGAGCACCGAAATCCAAAATCACAACACATTCCGGTTTCTGCATAGGCCCCTCCTTTGAACTCCGTAAGGATACAATATATTGTGCCATAAACCGGATGGTGCTGCAAGTACGGCAGAGATGAATTTACGGGAGAACTTTTATTGACGGAAAGCGGACATACAGGTATAATGTGCACAGTTTCCATTTGCGAAGGGAAGGAAAAGCATGAGCCGCCGCCTGTTGATTGTTATGGTTGCGCTGCTTTGCGCGCTGGGCGCGCTGCTTTTGCTGTCCGCGCTTATCATCACGCCGGAAGCCCTGCCGGATGCGGCTGCCGAGCCTCCTGTAGCGCACATGGTCACCACCTTGATCGCCATGCCACCCGTGCCGACCTCCGCCGCCACAGCCTCGCTGAGCGAGTGGCTGAGGGTATCGGCGCTGTTCGCTGTTATATTGCTGCTTCTCCCCCGGCTCAATTGCACCTGCGACGCCAACGGCCGTGTGCTTTGCGCGCGCCGCTACGTTCGCAGCTTTTATCCCGTATTCAAGCAGAACCTCGCCTGCGGCTGATACAATACTATCCTTTGCGAAACAAGAAACCGCTTGTCACGCGTTTCTTTGATTTTTCATGCCCAATATAAGAAAGGAAGAAACTGATACTATGAAAGTCACCAATCGTCGGCGTATCAAGCTGAACAAGCGCACATCCTCGATGATCGCGCTTGCCGTGTTGCTCGTCGTCACCGTCTTTGCGGGCTATGTCGGGCTCAACGGTATGAACCTGGACAGCCGCGGCCTGTACAAGATGCTCCCCTGGATTCCCCAAACCAACGTAACCAAGGATACCTGGCCCGCCTCCATTGCCCTGGGCTTGGACCTGCAGGGCGGCGTATTCGTAGAATACGAAGCGACCATGTCCGATGAGCTGAAAGAAGAGGGCTACAACTTCGACCAGCTTCTGGATAATACCATGGAGATCATTGGCCGCCGCCTGAGCGACAAGGGCTTCACAGAAGCCACAGTCTCCCAGCTGGGCGTGACAGGCATCCGCGTGGAAATCCCGGACGTGACCGATCCCGCCGCGGTGCTCGACCTGATCGGCTCGCCCGCCAAGCTTGAGTTCCTGGATTATAACGGCAATGTCTTCCTGGAAGGCCGTTACCTGAAAACCGCGACCCGTACGGTTGACGAAAACAGCAAGCCCGCCATCAGCTTCCAGCTGACCAGCGAGGGTGCGCAGATTTTCGGCGACATGACGGCCAAATCCATTGGCAAGACCATCACCATTCAGCTCGACGGGCAGGAGCTGATGAGCCCAAGTGTGCATGAGGCCATCTATGGCGGCAGCATCCTGGTGACCGGCAGCTTTACCGAAGAGCAGGCCGATAACTACGCCCTGCAGCTGCAAAGCGGCTCGCTGCCCCTGGACCTGCGCCAGGACCGGCTGGATACCGTATCGGCAACGCTTGGCGACGACGCACTGGGTTCGTCGGTCAACGCGGCCATCATCGGCATTCTGCTGGTTATGCTGATCATGGTCTGGCGCTACCGCCTGTCGGGCCTCCTGGCCGACTGGGCGCTGTGCCTGTATATTATCCTGCTGTTCCTATTTATCGCGGTCGTGCCTGGCATCCAGCTGACCCTGCCGGGTATCGCCGGTATTATTCTGGGTATCGGTATGGCGGTTGACGCCAACGTCGTCATCTTTGAGCGTGTCAAGGAAGAAGCGCTTGCGGGCAGGCCCATCCTGCACGCGGTGCGCATCGGCTTTAAAAACGCGATGAGCGCGGTGGTCGACGCCAACATCACCACCATTATCGCCGCCATCGTGCTGCTGTTCTTTGGCACAGGCTCGGTACAGGGCTTTGCCACAACCCTCCTGCTGAGCGTTGTCGCGTCGATGATCACGGCGATCATCATCACGCGCTTCCTGCTGACGCATATGGCGCGGATCCTGAAAAACCCCAAGCTCTATATGACGCCGAAAAAAATGTCGGCGAGAACCGCAGCGACGGACGTAAAGGAGGCGAAGTAAGATGATCATTAAAAACCGCTTGAAACTGTGCGCGATCATCTCCTCCGTCATCATGCTGACCGCACTGGTTATGACAATATTTGGCTACGGCATCAACTTTGGCATCGACTTTGCCGGCGGCCTTTCCATCGAGTACAACATGAACTCCGCCTTCCAGCAGAGCGATGTGGAAACAGCGCTTTCCAACCAGGGGCTGAGCGATTTCAAGGTCAGCACCTCTGGCGCGGACGGCACAATCCTCAACATCCGCATCCCCAAGCTTGATTCCAATGAAGAAATTCAGGTTCTGCAGGCCGGGCTGGAAGCGGAACTCCTGCAATCCTACCCCAATATGGATGTGGACACCTCAACCGCCAGCTACGTCGGCCCCACCGCCGGCGCGACGCTGGTGAAGAACGCCATCCTGAGCGTGTTGATCGCATCGGTGCTGATGCTGATCTACATCGCGTTCCGCTTTGACCTGTACTCGGGCATGGCGGCCGTCATCGGCCTTCTGCACGACGTGCTGATCATGCTGTCGTTCATGGTTCTTCTGCGCAACGTGATTCAGATGAACTCGTCGTTCATTGCCGCGATGCTGACGATTGTGGGTTACTCCATCAACAACACGATCGTGATCTTCGACCGTATCCGCGAAAACAACGCCAAACCGTCGTACCACAGCCTGCCGCGCGATGAGATTGTCAATATCTCCATCTCCGAAAGCCTGGGCCGTACGGTGAATACGACACTGACGACGCTGGTGACCATCGTGTCGCTGTATGTGCTTGGCGTGGCGAGCATCCGCGAGTTCAGCTTGCCGATCATCGTGGGTATCGTTTCCGGGTTATACTCGGCCAACATGATCAACGGGTATGTATGGGCCATGCTGGTGGAACACAAAACCGCTCACAAAAAGAGCAAGAAAGCCAAAAAGTAACTGGATCAGCAAGCGGCCGCATGAACATCATGCGGCCGCTTTTGTTGTTCAATCCATCGGTTTCCGGGCAGAAAAAAAAGCCCCTGAAAAGCTGGGGCTCGGCGGTCAATACCTGTCTATTTTTCCTTGGTAAGCTCCCGTATGCACTTCTCGCATACAAGTTTTTCCTTGAAGAGCCGTACTTCCCTTGCATCATTGCAGAACACGCATGCCGGGTGGTATTTCTTCATGATGATCTTATCGCCTTCGGTAAAAATCTCCAATGTATCATTGATTTCTATGCCGAATGTTTTGCGAAGTTCGATGGGAATGACGACCCTTCCCAGGTTGTCCAGTTTACGTACTATGCCAGTCGACTTCATACGCACGCCTCCTTTGAGAAATCTCAATAATCAAATAATGGAAGCTAACAGCCGTAATATTACCAGATTATTCATTTGTTGTCAACGTATTATGTATAACACGAATAAGTATTTTCTTAACAATCTCTTTACCATCAACGTTTCCCGCTACTTTATCCCCTGTATATTGTCTTGTATAATATGGCATTATTGGTAATTATTGGTTACCTTGAAGCCCCAACCACTTGCCATTGACAAGCGGAGCAAATCCGATATAATGAAGAGGCAATGAACGGAAGAGTACCGGAAGCGATCCGCCAAAGAGAGCCGCAGCGGGTGAAACGCGGCGCGGGGAGCCAGGGGAACATGGCCCGGGAGCATTCCTGCCCGATACTGTAGGGCAGGGCGGCAGGCGCCGTTACCGCCGCAAGCAAGCGATAAATCAAGGGTGGTACCGCGGGCAGAGCCCGCCCCTTCCAAACCGGAAGCGGCGGTTTTTTTGTATCGCTGCGTACAAAATCCCCTGCACCAATAAGGAGGCATTTCCATGTCCAAACCGGAGCCGTTTTACATCACAACGCCTATCTATTATCCCAGCGATAACCTGCACATCGGCCACGCCTACTGCAGCGTTGCCGCCGATACCATGGCGCGCTATAAAAAGCAGGAAGGCCGGGACGTATACTTTGTAACCGGCACCGACGAGCACGGCCAGAAGATCGAGCGCAAGGCCATGGATAAGGGCGTAACGCCCCAGGCCTACGTGGACGAGATCGTCGCGGGTATCAAAAGCCTGTGGAAGCTGATGGACGTGGAGTACGACGACTTCATCCGCACCACGGATCAGCGCCACGCGGAGTGCGTGCAGCGTATTTTCAAGCAGCTTTACGAGCAGGGCGACATCTACAAGGGCTCGTACGAAGGCTGGTATTGCACCCCGGACGAGACCTTTTTCACCGAGCTTCAGCTGGTCGACGGCAAGTGTCCGGATTGCGGCCGCCCCGTGGAGCGCACCAAGGAGGAAGCCTATTTCCTCAAGCTCAGCAAGTATCAGGACTGGCTGATTCAATACATCGAAGATCATCCTGATTTTATCCAGCCACCGTCCCGCAAAAACGAGATGCTTAACAACTTCTTAAAGCCCGGTCTCAACGACCTGTGCGTCAGCCGCACCACCGTGAAATGGGGCATCCCCGTTGATTTCGATCCGGCGCACACCGTGTATGTGTGGGTGGACGCGCTTTCCAACTACATCAGCGTGCTTGGGTACGGCTCGGCGGACGACAGCCTGTACCAGCGGTACTGGCCCGCCGACATTCACCTGGTTGGCAAAGAGATCATCCGCTTCCACACCATCATCTGGCCGATCATCCTGCAGGCGCTCGGCCAGCCCCAGCCCAAGCAGATTTTCGGGCATGGCTGGCTGGTGCTGGACGGCATGAAAATGTCCAAATCGCTGGGCAACGTGGTGGATCCCGTCGTGCTGTCCAAGCGGTATTCTCCCGATGCTATCCGCTATTTTCTGATGCGGGAAATGCCGTTCGGGTCGGACGGGCAGTTCAGCTATGAAGCGCTCTTAAAGCGCATCAACGCTGATCTGGCCAACGATCTGGGTAACCTTTTGAGCCGCACCGTGGCGATGGTGGAGAAATACTTCGGCGGCGTTGTCCAACAGCCCGGCGAATATGAAGCCGTGGATACGGCCCTGATTGCGTTGGCGGAGGAGACTCCGGAAAAGGTGAAGCAGGAGATGGACGGCCTGCAGTACTCCGCCGCGCTGGTGCACATCTGGGCGCTGATCGGCGAGGCGAACCGCTATATCGACCTGACCGCGCCGTGGGTGCTCGCCAAGACCGACGAGGGCAAGGCGCGTCTGCAAACGGTGATGTACGTGCTGTGCGAAACCCTGCGCTATATCGGCGTGCTCATCGCCCCCACCATGCCCCGGACACCGGAGAAGCTGTTTGCGCAGCTGGGCGTGGTGGACGATGCGCTGAAAACCCTTGCATCCCTGACAACCTTTGGGAAGCTGCAGCCCGGCTCGAAAGTCGAAAAAGGCGAAGCGCTGTTCCCCCGCATCGACGTGGAAAAAGAGCTTCAGGACATCGTTCCCGAGCCAAAAGCTGTCAAAGCAGAAAAAGCGCCGGAAGCAAAACCGGAGATCACCATCGACGACTTCGCCAAAGTGCAGCTGTGCGTCGCGCGGGTGCTGACGGCCGAGAAGCTTGAAAAGAGCGATAAGCTGTTAAAGCTCCGCCTGTCGCTTGGCAAAGCCGAGCCGGAACGCACGGTGCTCAGCGGTATCGCGCAGTTCTACACGCCTGGGGAAATGGTCGGCAAGCAGGTTATCCTGGTCAAGAACTTAAAACCTGTCAAGATTCGCGGCGTGCTCAGCGAGGGCATGATCCTGTGCTCCTCCGATAAGGACGATACCGTTTTGAAGCTCGTCACGCCGGAAGCCGGCGCGGCGGACGGAGACACCGTGCGATGATCGATTCCCATTGCCATCTGGAGGACGAACGCTTCGCGGGCGAGGTTGAACAAATACTCCAGCGGATGAAGGAAGCGGGCGTGGACCGCTGCATCCTGGCCGGCAGCGACGAGGCATCAAGCGAGCGCATCGTTCGCCTGACAGAACAGTATGCAAACGTCTTCGGCGTGGTCGGCGTGCATCCGCACGAAGCGCGTTTCTTCACCCCCGCCACGCTGGACCGCATGGCGGTATGGCTGACCACAGCGCGCATTGTGGGCGTTGGGGAGATTGGGCTGGATTATTACTACGATCACTCCCCCAGAGACGCACAGCGCGAGGCGCTGGCAGCGCAAATCGAGTTTGCCTACCGGAAAAACGTGTCCGCAGTGTTCCACGTACGGGACGCGCACGGCGAGTTTACCGATATGCTGCGCGCGCAAAAGAGCAGCCTTCCCCAGGGCGTGATGCATTGCTACACCGGCAGCCTGGAAAGCGCGAAGGTTTATTTAAATATGGGCTTGAATATCTCGTTTTCAGGCTCGGTGACCTTTAAGAACGCTAGAAACCTGCAGGAGGTCGCGCGCTTTGTGCCGCTGGACCGATTGCTGATCGAAACCGACAGCCCCTACCTGGCGCCCGTACCGATGCGCGGCCAGCGCAACGAACCGGCCTACGTGCGGTATGTGGCGGAGAAGATTGCCGACCTGCGGGGCATGGATGTACAGGAGCTGGCCGAACAGGCTGCCCGCAACACCGAAAGGCTGTTCAGCCTTCCGTTATGATTTTTTGATTCCAAATGCGACTGGGCACACGGCACGGCAGTGGTTACAGACTGTCGTGCCGAATCCTTTTGCGGTTTTCTGCCCGTAGGCGTGTTCCCTGCAAAGCTTTTGTATCACAGTCCCATTTTGGATCGCTCCCACAGGGCAAGCGTCTGTGCACAGTGTGCAGCCGTTAATGCAAACGCTCTGCGCAAGAGGATCGGACGAGAGCGCAAGGTCGGTGAGAACAACCCCGATGTTGAGCATGTTGCCGTACTCCCTGTTGAGCAGCAGGGTATTCTTGCCCATCGTGCCCAAGCCCGCCTGAACCGCCGCGTGCTTCATGGATAAAAGTCCCCGGCCTTCCATGTGCTCCGCGTCCCAGTACTCGTAAGGATTATCGCAGGGTATCGGTACGGCATGGCAGCCAAAGCGCTGTTCCAACGCCTTTGCAAGCTTCAGCGATATCTGATCGATCATGTGATTGGCGACCGATTCGTTGAAGTGTTGATAGATCAGCCTTGGATCAACCTGCCTCAGGCCCTTTGGCAGCGCGACGCCAAACGCGATGACCGTTTGGCAGTCATCATAGAGATCCAGTGGGGAAAAGCCTTTTGGGGCATCCTCAAAACGCCCCTTCTCCGCAAAACCGCATACATCCGCGCCAAGTGACAGCACCAGCTCCCGAACGCTTTCCTTCACCACTGTCTACCTCCGACATCTTTCTATTGGTTGGTATTATAGCACAAAAAACAGCCCTGTCTAAGGGCTGTTGATTGCGTTTGAGCGACCTTACGCTTCCGGCGTGGTCTCGGCCGATTTGGTCGGCAGCGCACGCTGCACGTTGCCGCTGCGCAGGCAGCGGGTGCAGACATTCACGCGTTTCACCTGACCGTTCATCTCCACGCGGACGCGCTGCACGTTCGGTGCCCATATGCGATGGGTCTTGCGATTGGAGTGGCTGACCAAATTGCCGCCCATCTTACCCTTCTCGCAGACTTCACAGAACTTGCCCATTTGCTACACCTCCTAACGGGAGAGTTAAATCTTTACAGCCTGACCATTTTATCATCGATTTTCACGTTTGACAAGGGGTTTGTTGTAGTTTTCTTGCTTCAATATTTCAAATGCAGGCTATGCCCCATACGCAATCCCGGAAGTTCTACCTCTTCCTTCCATTTCGCTGTGTCACGGACTTATAAATCGTCTACGGTTAGGAGCTTGCAGCCCTGATTCTGATAATACGCAAGCATCTCAGGAATCTTGCGTTTATCATAGCTTGTAACGCAATCCGACAGGACGGTTACCCCGTAGTTTAGCTTGCGCAGGTTATAACAGGTTGACTTCACACACGCTGTGGCATCAGCCCCGGCAATATAGAAATTTCCAATCCCGTTTTGGTTGATAAACTCCGCAAACGCCTCGCTGGTCAAAGCGTTGCCCTTGGATTTGGTAAATATGTTGTCCGATACGATGTTCATGTCCACAACCAGTTCAGCCCCGCGCGTGCCGGGTTTGAACGTTCGCGTACCGGCCGACAGGTTTTCATGCCTGATGTAAACCACAAAAACACCGTGCCCTATCGCCCATGCAATTGCCTTGTTGATATTGCCGATAACGTCCTTATAGTTCTTTGTGATGTCGTTTTGAATATCGATGATCACCAATGCGCGTTTGTTCATAGCTTCCTCCTGGTGGATAGGGATGGTTGACCGGTACAGTATAAAACAGAATTGATGACACCATGGTGTCATCAATTCTGTCAAACGATTCATCAAAGACTATTCAGATTGATTTTCGCTGTTGCCGCTAAGCAGCTCTCCCAGGGAAAACGGGAACTGCAATACCCCTTCCACCTCGCCGGCGATGGTCCCAGCCTGGATAAAAAAGACGAAATTCCCGTCCGTGTCAAAGTAGAAGTCGTCCTGCGGTGAAAATGCCAGACGGAATTCGTCCTCCGTTAGATCAGGAAAATAGGCGGTCTTCATGGAGCCGATATCATACTGGATGATTTGCCATACCAGCCCGTACACCAGCTCTGAGGCGGTATCCCCGGTTTGGCTGCCGCTGCCCTCCTCCAGCCCCATAGCCTGTGAAAGCGTAATCGGCTGCCCGGCGTAGATGCCCGACAGCGCGAACACCACGGACACCCATTGCTCCACCAGCGTGTTGCCGAAAAACTGCTGGCTGATGAGCAGAACGCTTTGCTGGTCAGCCGTTCGGGACGCAACGCGGTAGTCGAGGTTTACGTAATACTCCGGCTCACCCGGCGCGGGAAGCTCTCCAAGCGTGGCGAGCGTCGCGGGGATTAAGGTTTCCACAATATCGGCCGCATAGGACGCAAAATACCCGTTGAAGGCCTCCGCCTGTGGCCGATCGGCCGCAAGCTGCGGCAGGCGGTAGCGGAACGCAAACGATGCCGATTCCTCCGTTGCGCCGCGCGGGAAATACACCACGCCCAGCAGAGAAGAATCCTCTGGTTCGCTTTGCGCCGCCGCGCCGGATATCAGCAGTGTCATGGCCGCCAGCACACACAGAAGCCGTTTCATGTTGCGCACCTTACCCCACGCTGACCTCGTTGACGACGAAGGAGTTTTCAAGGTACATCGTGTACATGCTGTAGGTTACAGACTGGTTGGTGGGATAGGCCAGCTGCGCCATGTAAATATAGTCTTCTGTGACAACATACACGGAGAACACCGTGTTTCCGGCTGCCGTTTCGTAGGTGACGGTCGCATACTGGAACATATCGTTGATGTTCAGCCTCGCATCACCTGCCGCCGTGCCCATTTCCAGGGCATAGGTTTGCAGGGTGGCGTTGTTTGCGTTATCCATGCGCTCAACCTTGAAGCTCGCGCTGCCGTCGGGCAGGGTCGCGATGGCGCCGTCGGCCGTCTCCTTCACGTATTGATCGGTGAAGAGGCTGGGATACAGCACCGAGAAACCGAGCTTGGTGTTGATGTACTCCATCAAAATAGCGTTGGTGTAATCCTGCAGCTGCATTTCCAGCAGCAGCTCCGAACCCACAGAGAACCCGTTTACCCGGTAGCCGCCAAGGGCGGTATCGTCGGGGTGGAGGGTATAAATCGCGCGGTCCTCCCACGAAAGCGTCTGGTAATCCGCAACGGACATCTGCTCAATGGGCATAGAGCCGCGATACAGCTCGCCGATCAGGTAAATGTCGCCGTTATCGGCGGTATCCTGCATCACAGGCAGGAATCCGATGTATTCATCGGTGGTTTCCACGGTTTCAATCGCGGACAGCTCCGGCAGCTTGGCCGAAAAGATGCTGCTGAGGACCTGCTCCTGCTGGGCCGTATCGGTCAATGCGGCGTCGGTAAGACCCAGCATGGACGCTTTCAGGCCGTTGATGAAGAACACTGTGATGAAGTCCTCTTCCAGC
>ERZ795057.1743-NODE-1743-length-18033-cov-10.477250_pt1 | contig 18033 bp, 9 predicted proteins | sample MGYA00375141_ERZ795057 | MGnify/ENA primary metagenome ERZ795057 (study PRJEB30186, sample SAMN05720163) | activated sludge metagenome | isolation source: Anaerobic digester | place: Hong Kong | collected 2015-01-26 ... | reverse complement strand
TATATTTAGCCATTGCATTTTCTGGATTTTGAAAATTATATTCACGATGAGCATAAAGGACAACAGTAAAAGCCAGAATTGCAAAAATTATACTTATTGAATTTGCCAAAGTTTTCATGGTTGACTCCTTTCCTTTTGTTGTTAAACATAACAAAACACGAATCGTGCCAACCTGTTTATTGTGTTGATTATTATTTAGTTAACCTTGATATGTGTGTTTTTATCCAATCAATTTTTTGAACGATTATGAAACATTACTGTACGTATTCGGACAAAAAAGATGCTGCAAGTGCAGCATCTTATTCTGTAATATTTTATTGTTCAATTATATTTCCCATTCAAAACCGTCTTTGGTATCCTTTATCTTTACCCCTTTTTTGGTAAGCTCATCGCGTATTTTATCCGATGTTGCAAAATCCTTATTCTTTTTTGCCTCCATACGTATATTTAATATCATTTCGATAAGGCCTCCTGTAAGGTTATTATCTTCTGCGGTATCTTTAAATCCAAGGATATCAAAAACAAAAGTTTTATAAATATATTTTAACTCCTCTAAATCGGTTTGATTAATTTTCTCTTTTCCGTCGTTAACAGAATTAATAATACGCACCGCCTCAAACAAATGAGCAATCAGGACAGGGCTGTTAAAATCATCATTCATGGCGGCATAGCAGTTTTCTTTCAACTCTTGAACATTAACCGTAGATTCATTTCCGGCTAAAAGTTTCTCCAGGGTTTTACCTGCAGCCATCAGTTTAGCATATCCTTTTTCAGCTGCCTGCAATGCCAGGTTCGAAAAATCGAGAGTACTGCGGTAATGCGATTGAGCCATAAAAAACCTCACAACCATTGGCGAATAACCCTTATCTAACAATGGATGGTTTCCGGTAAATAATTCGTGTGGTAAAAATCCGTTCCCTGCACTTTTCGACATTCGTGTACCATTAACCGTAAGCATATTGGTATGCATCCAATATTTAACAGGAGCCGTATTATTACAAGCTTGTGATTGAGCAATCTCGTTCGTATGGTGTGTTGCCTGCAAATCCATTCCACCACCATGTATATCAAAGGTTTCGCCCAGGTATTTTGTGCTCATGGCAGAACATTCAATATGCCAACCAGGAAATCCCCAACCCCATGGCGATGGCCATTTCATTAAGGTTTCGGGCTTTGCTTTTATCCATAATGCAAAATCAAGCCGCCCCTTTTTTTCATCTTGCCCGCTTAACTCTCTTGTACCTTCCAAAAGATCTTCTAATTTTCTGTTGGTTAACTGGCCATATGGATATTTTTGATTGTACTTTTCCACATCGAAATATACCGTGCCATCTTTTTCGTAAGCATAACCATTGTCCAATATTTCTTTAACCATTTCAATTTGTTCTGAAATATGGCCTGTAGCTGTTGGCTCGATACTAGGCGGTAGGGTATTAAATATACGCATCACTTCATGAAACCCCAAAGTATATTTCTGGACAATTTCCATTGGCTCTAATTGTTCCAGCTTAGCTTTTTTGGCAAACTTATCTTCGCCTTCATCCCTGTCGCCCTCCAAATGCCCGGCATCGGTAATATTCCGTACATAGCGCACCTTGTATCCTAAATGCAATAAATAACGATAAATTAAATCGAACGAAATAAAAGTGCGGCTATTTCCTAAATGCACATCGCTATAAACTGTAGGCCCACAAACATACATTCCAACGAATGGCGGGTTAATAGGTTCAAAGAGTTCTTTTTTTCGTGTTAAAGTGTTGTAAATGTATAAGTTATTATCCATCGCTAAAAAATTTACAATGGCAAAAATACTAATAATATTGTCTTTATCTGTAATTTAAGATATGTTTTGTTTGATTAATAGAAAAGCCTTTAATACAATTTTAATCTAAATACCTAGTTTCTCGATAAACTTCACTAATTTTGAAAATTATTTTATTCATTAATACTATGATACTATGAGTTCGACAAGGCAAAGTAAAATAGAGAGGCAATTACAGCGAGATTTAGGCGAAATATTCCAACAGGCAACGAACTCGTTGTTAAAAGGCAAAATGGTAACAGTAACAGCTGTTAGGGTTTCACCTGATTTATCGGTAGCAAGAGCCTATTTAAGCCTTTTTCCGGTTGAAAATAAGCAAGAATTTATAAATTACATTAACAAAGAACTGGAAGGGCAGATCCGTTTTGAACTGGGGAAAAGAGTAAGGCATCAGTTACGTATTATTCCGGAACTTAAATTTTTTATTGACGATACCTTAGATTATATTGAGAATTTGGACAATCTATTGAAATAGGATTTTAACTAATTGGATGATTTAAATATTCAATAAATAAATTAAATAATATATATTATCCACCGCTAAGACGGAAAGATGCTAAGAATTAATAATTTAATACACATTTTTGCCTTTGTGCCTTTGCGGTTAAGAAAAAGAAAATATGAAATACGATCCAATAAAACGAAGCCTGGGAAATATTTTTAACAAACATCCTTTTTTACGTAAATTATTTTACCGATTGCTTGATTTGCTTCTCTTAAGGGCATGGCATATCAAAAAGGTTATACGAAGTTGGAAAAAAGGGCACCGTGGTGCAACTTCTATTTTAGATGCCGGTTCAGGGTTTGGGCAGTACAGCTATTATCTTTCCAATCAATCTAAAAAATGGAAAATAACAGGGGTTGATGTTAAAACAGAGCAAATTGATGATTGCAATAGGTTTTTTAAACAAATCGGGAAATCAGAACAAGTAGTATTCGAATATGCTGACCTCACAAAGTTTGATAAACCCGGACAGTATGATCTAATCCTCAGTGTTGATGTAATGGAACATATTTTAGAAGATGTCGAAGTTTTTAAAAATTTTTATGCCGCTTTAAAAGATGGAGGAATGGTTTTGATTTCAACCCCATCGGACCAGGGAGGTTCTGATGTGCATGAGCACGACGGCCATTCTTTTGTTGAAGAACATGTTAGGGATGGATATGGCGTACAGGAAATAGAAGAAAAATTAAAAATAGCAGGATTTAGTAAAACAGAATCAGCATATTCGTATGGAACCCCGGGAAAAATTTCGTGGCGTTTGTCGATGAAATGGCCTATACTTATGCTTAATACAAGTAAATTGTTTTTTATTATATTACCCATTTATTATGTATTAGCTTTTCCGATATCTTATGTTTTAAATTGGATGGATGTTTGCAGTAAACATAAAACCGGCACAGGATTAATCGTAAAAGCATATAAATAGGTAATTTTAAAATATTCAAATAAAAGGAATGAATTTCCCATTCTACATATCCAAAAGATACTTGATTTCCAAGAAATCCAAGAATGTAATAAATATTATTTCGATGATTTCTGTTGTAGGAGTTACTATTGGAACAGCAGCACTTATTGTTGTTTTATCGGTAATGAATGGTTTCGACGGATTAATGAAAAAAATGTACAACTCTTTCGAACCCGATTTAAAGGTTACTCCTGCTGTTGGTAAAGTTTTCGCTATAGAACCGCAAAAGCTGGATCAAATCAAAAACCACCCTGCGGTTTTTGATATTGCCCTAAGCCTCGAAGAAAATGCCCTTTTAAAATACGACGAGCAACAATATATTGCTACCGTAAAAGGGGTTAGCAGCAACTTTTCCGATGTTACTGGCATTGATACGATGATATCAATAGGCGAATTTACACTGGAACACGATAATAAACCCTATAGTGTGGTTGGGCAAGGTGTAGCTTATTTCTTATCGATGAATATTAACTATATAAATCCTATTGTAATATATGTCCCTCGGCGCGATGCAAGTATTTCGATGAATCCGGAAAGAGCTTTTAACCGCGATTATATTTTTCCAACCGGCATTTTTAGTATTCAACACGAGTTCGATACAAAATATATTCTTGTGCCTCTCGATTATGCAAGGAAATTATTCAGTTACGAAAATGAACTAAGTGCACTCGAAATAAAATTAATACCCGAAGCCAATGCCGAAAAAGCCCAAAGAGAAATTACTGCGATTCTGGGTAATAATTATGTTATAAAAAACCGTTACCAACTGCACGAATCTTTTTATAAAATCATGCAATCCGAAAAGTTTTATATATACCTCATCCTTACTTTTATACTCATAATTGCTTCGTTTAATATAATTGGCTCGCTTACTATGCTAATTATCGATAAGAAAGAGGATATTGCCACATTCAGGAGCTTGGGGGCTAACCTGCAAACCATACGGCGGATTTTTTTAACCGAAGGCTGGCTTATAACTATTGTAGGTGCAATAATCGGATTAGTTTTAGGATGGTTTGTATGCTGGCTGCAAATTACATTTGAGCTGGTGCGTTTACAAGGCGATGGTTCATTTATAATTGATGCATACCCTGTAGAAATCGTTTGGGCTGATTTTGTGCTAATTTTTATTACCGTAGTAGCCATAGGTTATTTTGCAGCCTGGTATCCTGTGCGATACATAACCAAACGCTTTGTTATTCAGGAACTTGAAGAGTCATAACAAACAACATATTATTAGCTCAAAAAAGGAAGTTATTAACATTTAAGCAGTTCGGCGGGCCACTGCTGACTTCTAATTGTTGAAAAAAAACACTTAATATAGCGGCACATGTAATGATTTTTGAAACAAATAACCCATGCATACCGTAAAAAATTATTAACATTGCAGATATTTTATTAACAATTGGCCAAAAATATACACTCATGTCGACACGTTTGAGGAATTTTATAGTATTGCTTTTAACTGTTTTTTGCATTGTATCTATCACAAAAACAGCATTTTCTGATAATCGTTACTGGGTAAATGGATCTGGTTCGTGGCACGATACAAACCATTGGTCTGAGGTTTCGGGAGGTAAACCAGGAGCTTCGGTACCTACTTATGCCGACAACGTTATTTTCGACAATAATTCGTTTTCGGTTAACGGCCAACAGGTTATTATTAAAGAAATAGCCGAATGTAACGATTTCCGTTGGGAAGTTGAAAATGTTACTGCTGAACTAAAAAGTAAATCTTTTCTATTTAAAAGTTTAACTAAATCTGAAATCCAGGTACACGGTTCATTAATTATTAATGAAAATATTTCAAATAAATTTTTTGGCGATATTGTTTTAAAAGCAGATGAGAACAAATCAATTTATATAAAAACAGAATTGAACTCGGACATCATTCTTGATGCAAAACATGGTGAATATCAATTAAATGAAAATCTATCAACATTAGGAGATATATACTTAAAGGAAGGAACTTTTATAACAAACGATAAAAATATTAATGTTAGAACTTTTATAGGTTCTGGAACAGGAACAAGAGCTCTTTATTTAGGAAATTCAGAAATATCAATAGATATTTGGGATTTCCAGAATGATGAAAATCTTAGCTTTGACGCAGGGAATTCAAATCTACTATTTAAAAAAGGATACGCTGATGAAGCATTTAAACCGGGTAATCTAACTTATAATACCTTTTCTAAACCTGGTGCAAAATCGGCATTTGGTTATTCGATTAATGTAACAGATGTAACATGTTATGGTGAAATAAATGGAGAAATAGAAGCTGTTATAACATCGGGAGGAACTCAGCCATTTACTTATGTATTATATGAGAAAGTTGGCGCTGCTTATAGTTTACTTGAATCCTCAGGTGCTACAGCAAGTACAAGTTATACATTTAATCCAACTAAATACAGCCCTGGCCTTCCTGCAGGAACTTATCTTGTAGATATAACAGATAATGATGGAGATGTAGGTGGTGGAATTGTTTTAGTTAGTCAGCCAGATGAATTAATAGCAGATTCGGTTGGTGTAAATGTTGGATTAACTTGTTTTGGCAGCAGCGATGCCGAGCTGGAAGCCTATGCATCGGGAGGTACCGAACCTTACTCTTATCAATGGCAAAAATGGAATGGCTCAGGCTGGGACGATCTGGGAATTGCAACAAAAACGATTAGCGGTGTTGATCAGGGATGGTACCAGGTAATTATTACAGATTTTAACGGTTGCGGCCCAAGCGGATTTGTTTCTACAAATTTAATTTTTATCCGTGGTTACGATAGCGATGAATATATACCAGAAGAGGTTACATTTGATAATATTGATTTTACGAATTCGTGTACCGGTGCTAATAATGGAACTATTACATTAGAAGCTTCTGGAGGAATAGGTGATATTGATTATTATTTAATACGCCAAAGTGATTTAGTCGTAATACCTGCCGGGCCACCTTATGATGAGGATGGAGTAATTACCGGATTACAGCCGGATACTTATGAAACCTATGCAATTGACGAAAACGGTTGTGTTGAACAAGGAACAGATGTAATAATAACTAATTTGTTAAATCCAACCGCATCCATTATTCCTGACGATCCGATTATTTGCCCGGGAGCAACAGTAAACCTTAATGGAAATCCAACATTTAACGAACCGGGTTCTAGTGCTGTAAGCCATGCATGGACAGGCGATATTGCAGATTTCAGTCCTACAAATGCTCAGCAAGGGACATTCACCGGCAATACTATTGGATCGTATAATTTAACGTATACTATTACTGATAATAATGGTTGTATTGGTACAGACAATGTAACTGTTACCGTTGGCGACACCGATGCCCCAACTGCTGTGTGTAGAAATATTACGGTACAATTAGATGCAACCGGTAATGTTTCTATAACAGCCTCACAGGTTAATAATGGTTCTTTTGATAATTGTACAGCTCCGGCAAGCCTTGTCTTAGCTGTTACTCCTAACACGTTTGATTGTTCTGATATCGGAATAAATCCGGTTACTTTACGGGTTACCGATCAACTGGGAAATTGGGACGAATGTTCAGCAAATGTAACGATCGAAGATGTGACTGCTCCATCTATAACATGCCCTTCAAACGTATCTGTAAATAATGATGCAGGATTATGTACAGCGGTTGTCAATGGATTAGCTGCTACTACAAATGATAATTGTGGCGTTACATTAGTAACCTGGTCGATGACAGGAGCCACAGTAGGCAATTCTCCTGGTGCCGGTATAAATGACATATCAGGCACGACCTTTAATAGTGGTGTAACAACCATTACTTATCATGCCGAAGATGCATCTGGAAATTTTAGTGAATGTACATTTACAGTTACTGTGAATGATACTGAAAGCCCAACTGTAAATTGTCCTGCAAATGTTATTACAAATAATGATGCCGGATTGTGTTCTGCCATTGTAAATGGATTAGCACCAGTAACATCAGATAATTGTGCTGTTACTGTACAAAGATGGACTATGTCTGGAGCAACTTCCGCAAGCTCTCCTGCAACAGGAATAAACGATATATCAGGAACAACATTTAACAGAGGTATTACTACGGTTACATACCATATTGAGGATGCGGCCGGAAATTCTGATGAATGTAATTTTACCGTTACAGTGAACGATATTGAAAGCCCTTCCGTTACCTGCCCTGCTAATGTAATAACAAACAATGATGCCGGTTTATGTTCTGCTGTTGTAAATGGACTTACACCAACTACTTCCGATAATTGTGGCATTACCTTACAAACATGGTCGATGCTGGGAGCAACAACAGGAAACTCAGCTGCTACGGGAATAAATGATATTTCGGGAACTTCCTTTAACGTAGGAACTACAACAGTTACCTACCACGTGGAAGATGCACAGGGAAATTTCGACGAATGTAGTTTTACCGTTACTGTTAACGATACAGAAAATCCTACAATTACTTGCCCAACTAATAAAACAGTAAATAGTGATGCAGGTGTTTGTACTGCTGTAGTTAACGGTTTAGCCCCAACAACAGATGATAATTGTGGAGTTACATTGCAAACCTGGTCGATGACCGGAGCTACTATTGGGAATTCTCCTGCTGGAGGGATTAACGATATTTCAGGAACCACATTTAATTCAGGGATAACTACTATAACTTACCATATTGAAGATGCAGTAGGTAATTTTGATGAATGCAATTTTACAGTTAATGTTATTGATAACGAACCCCCAACTGTTAATTGCCCTGCAAATGTAAATACTATTAATGATGCAGGACTATGTTCTGCTATAGTTAATGGCTTAGCTCCAGTAACATCGGACAATTGTGCTGTTACCTTACAAAGATGGTCTATGTCTGGAGCAACAACAGGAAACTCTCCTGCAACAGGAATAAATAATATATCAGGAACAACATTTAATGTTGGTGTTACAACAGTGACTTATCATATAGAAGATGCTGCTGGAAATTCAGATGAGTGTACTTTTTCTGTCACTATTGTTGATACCGAAAATCCCACTATTTCCTGTCCTGCTGATGTAATTACAAATAATAGCGCAGGATTATGCACTGCAGTAGTTAATGGATTAAGCCCAACTACAGATGATAATTGTGGGGTTGTACTTCAAACCTGGTCTATGGCTGGAGCTACAGTAGGGAACTCGCCAACAACAGGAATTAATGATATTTCTGGGACATCCTTTAATTCTGGAACTACAACAGTAACATATTACATTGAGGATGCAGAAGGCAATTCTGACAATTGCAGCTTTACAGTTACAGTTAATGATACTGAAAATCCATCAGTAACATGTCCTACAAACAAAATTGTTAGTAGTGATCCCGGAGTTTGTACAGCTGTTGTGAATGGATTAACTCCAACAGCGAGCGATAACTGTGGAATAACTCTTCAAACCTGGTCAATGGCAGGTGCAACTGTAGGAAGCTCTCCTGCATTTGGAATAAATGATATTTCGGGAACTACTTTTAATTCAGGAACCACAACGATTACATATCATATAGAAGATGCCGCAGGTAATTTTGATGAATGTAGTTTTACAGTTACCGTAAACGATAATGAAAATCCATCAGTAACATGCCCTGGCAATATCACAGTAAACAATGATGCCGGAGTTTGCACGGCAGTTGTCAATGGCTTAGCTGCTACAACAAATGATAATTGTGGCGTTACACTACTCACATGGTCGATGACAGGGGCTACCGTTGGTAACTCTGCCGCTGTAGGTATTAACGATATATCAGGAACATCTTTTAACAGTGGTGTTACAACCGTTACTTATCATGCCGAAGATGCATCAGGAAATTCTAGTGAGTGCACATTTACAGTTACTGTGAATGATACCGAAAGCCCAACTGTTAATTGTCCTGCTAATGTTATTACAAATAATGATGCCGGATTGTGTTCTGCCGTTGTAAATGGATTAGCACCGGTAACATCAGATAATTGTGTTGTTACTTTACAAACATGGTCCATGTCGGGGGCAACATCAGGAAACTCTCCTGCTACAGGAATAAATGATATATCCGGAACAACTTTTAACAGAGGTATTACTACCGTTACATACCATGTTGAGGATGCGGCAGGAAATTCTGATGAATGTAATTTTACCGTTACAGTGAACGATATTGAAAGCCCTTCCGTTACCTGCCCTGCTAATGTAATAACAAACAATGATGCCGGTTTATGTTCTGCTGTTGTAAATGGACTTACACCAACTACTTCCGATAATTGTGGCATTACCTTACAAACATGGTCGATGCTGGGAGCAACAACAGGAAACTCAGCTGCTACGGGAATAAATGATATTTCGGGAACTTCCTTTAACGTAGGAACTACAACAGTTACCTACCACGTGGAAGATGCACAGGGAAATTTCGACGAATGTAGTTTTACCGTTACTGTTAACGATACAGAAAATCCTACAATTACCTGCCCTGCAGATGTATCCATAATAGAAGATGGAAGTTGCTCTGCGGTTGTAAATGGCTTAAACCCAACAACAGATGATAATTGCGGAGTAACCCTGCAAACCTGGGCTATGGTTGGAGCTACCGTTGGAAATTCAGCTCCTGCCGGAATAAATGACATTTCAGGTACAGTATTCAATATTGGCATCACTACAGTTACATATCATATCGAAGATGCTGCCGGAAACTTTGCCGAGTGCTCCTTCGATGTTGAAGTTTACGACGAAACTTATGGTGGTTTAATTGACGCTGATCAGTCTGTATGTTACAATACAATTCCGGCGCCATTTATAGATGAAACCTCGGCTTCGGTATGCGGTGGGTTAACTTACCAATGGCAAAAGAAATCGGGTACAGGAACCTGGGAAGACATACCTGGCGCTACCAATGCAACATATGCCGAACCAAATCCTTTAACAGAAATTACATATTACAATAGAAAAGCAATCTCTGATTTAGGTTTCGGAACTGCTTATTCTGATACAATTACCATTACGATTATTCCCGCTCCTGTTGCAGATGCAGGTCCAGATACATTATTATGTTATGATACGCCTTATTATAATATAGATGCTGATACTACAAATGCAGTTAGTGTAACATGGTCTACCGACGGAGGCGATGGTAGTTTTGATGATGTTAACCGTATTGATGCTACATATACACCGGGAGCTAATGATTTACTCGTTGGTTACGTTGATTTAGTTCTGACAGCCCAGGGTAATGCACCTTGTATTAATGTTACCGATACGGTAAGAGTTAACTATTTGTCTATTTTAAGGGCTTCTATTGGAAAACCAACTCCTTATTTTATAGATTCACTTTCAACTGAAATAGAAGTTTATGTTCGAATATCCAATCACAGGTATATTGGTGATTTAGGTATATACTTAGTTTCTCCTTTAGATTCAGTTGTAGAACTTAAACCATACTGTTTAGGCCTTCCATCTGCAACATCAAATATTACTTTAAACTTTTTTAATGATGCACAGGGAACAATGGGTTTATCTACAATATCTACTTGCAGCCCAACCACTGGATCTTATAAATTTTCAGGAGACTGGAAAAAGAAACTACACAATCAAGATCCTGCAAATGGTGCATGGAGAATCAGGATAGTGGATGCATTAAACATTTCGGGCCCGGACGGTTTCTTAGAAGAAGCCGCAATTAAATTTACCGATTTAAATCAGGATATGATTCTTGAAGACGTATTATATGCAGATTCGTCTATTCATATGCCAATAAAAGAATACTCCGGTTCAGGGCCTTATGCAAGAACAGTATACGTTTTACCGATTACCGGATTAACAACCTCTTGTTACGATCTGTGTGATGCAACTGCAGTAGTAACCGCATCAGGAGGTCAAAAACCTTATGTTTCATACGAGTGGAGTACTAGTTTAGACTTTAGTTCGCCATTTGCAACCAATGATACGGTAGACTTATGCCCGGGCAAATTTTATGTTCGTGTAACCGATTCGCATGGTTGTACAGCTATTGATTCAGTTACCGTTGGTTCGCCACCAGAAATTAAAATTACCAATGCAACCGTAGTAAATAATGTTTGCCACGCCGATTCTATAGGTGAGGTAACCCTTGAGTTTACTGGAGGCACAGGCGCCTTAACATATACTTACGATACTTATACTGGTGCACCTAAAAACAGCGGAGAAACATTCGATAAGCTTAAAGCGGGAACATACCTGTTTACTATTACCGACATAAGTGGTTGTACCAAGGATACTTTAATAACTATTACCGAACCATTGCCAATTAGTATAACAACCAACGTAACCGATATCAGTTGTTACGGTCAGGCCGATGCTTCAATAGAGATTATTGCTACCGGAGGTACACCTGGAATTCTTATTCCATATCAGTACTCCATTGATAGCGCAGATACCTGGCATGCCAACAACATATTTACTCCATTAGATGAAGGGCGTTATATTATTGTTGTACAGGATAGTTTAGGTTGTTTAGGATATGGCGACACTATCACATTGGTGAATCCCGCCCCAATTTCCATCGATTCGGTTAAAACAACAGCCATTACTTGTAATGGAAACGGAGCCGATGGTACCATAACCGTTTATGCAACAGGAGGTACAGGAACGCTACAATACTCACTGGACAAAACCAATTACCAGGCTTCTAACCTATTTACCAATTTAATTCCCGGAACATATTCTGTTTATGTTATTGATGATTGTAATATCGATTCGTTAATAGATGCAGCAGTTATTACTGCTCCTGTTCCAATTACAATAGATGCGGTTAGCATTACCGATGCAACATGTTATGGAGATTCTGCAGGGATTATTCAGGTTACAGCAAGTGGAGGAACCGGTGTTTTTGAATATTTACTGGATGGAGTATTAAATAACCCATCAACAAATAATACATTTATAAAAGTTACTCCTGGTAACCATACCATTACTGTACAAGATGATGCCGGATGCTTGAGCCCCGACAGTATAGTAAATGTTGGCCCCGAAGAAATAATAATTACGAACAGCACCGTTGTTAATGCATTATGTTATGAAAGCGCGAGCGGCGAAGTAACCCTTGAATTTACAGGAGGTACCGGAGCATTAACTTATACGTATGACACGTACACAGGAACTCCTAAGAACAGTGGAGAAACCTTCGAAAACCTGGCTGCAGGCAGTTACCTGTTTACCGTTACTGATGCCAATGGTTGTACAATTGATTCATTAATTACCATTACCGAACCATCGCCTATTACTGTAACAACCAACGTAACTGATGTTACATGCTATGGACAAGCTGATGGTTCAATAGAAATTATTGCAACTGGTGGTACACCGGGGACTATTATCCCTTACCAGTACTCGATAGACAGCGCAGACACCTGGCATACCAATAACATATTTACTCCATTGGATGCAGGCCGTTATATTATTGTTGTACAGGATAGCTTAGGATGTTTAGCCTACGGAGACACCATCCAGGTAGTAAATCCCGATGCAATTTCTATCGATTCGGTTAAAACAACAGCCATAACCTGTAATGGAAACGGAGCCGATGGTACAATAACTGTTTATGCAACAGGAGGTACAGGTGCATTGCAATATTCGCTTGATAAAACCAATTACCAGGCATCTAACATTTTTACTAATTTAATTCCTGGATCCTATTCAGTTTATGTAATTGATGATTGTAATATAGACTCATTAATAGACGGTGCAGTAATTCCTGATGTTGTACCTGTAGAAATCAGCCAGGTTGATATTAGTGATGTAAACACCTGTTATGGCGATAACACCGGGCAAATTGTAATAAGTGCCATAGGTGGCTCAGGAACCTACGAGTACTCTATCAATGGAGGTGCAGGTTACCAAAATGAAAATACTTTTAATTTCTTATCTGCCAGGCCCTATACTTTAAGAGTTAGAGACGATGATGGATGTTTAAGCCAGGATAGTATAGTAACTGTAGGCCAACCAGACTCGTTAATAATACAAGATATAATTGTTGTTCATAACTCTGAATGTAATACATCACAAGATTTAGGGAGAATAACTATAAATGCTACTGGGGGGACTAATCCATACACTTATATTATGGTTACTGAAAGCAATTTAGATTCTGCAACTAATACAGTAGGAATCTTTGGTGGATTATCTGTTGATAATTACAGATTATATGTGGTAGATAATCATAATTGCATAACAAGCAGATTAGATACCTCAATTATTCAGAAACCAGGAATGAAGATCGACCTAAGTCCTATCAACATTAGCTGTTATGGCTTTGAGGATGGTAAGATTTTTGTTAATGTGCAGGATTCTACAGGAAATTGTAGTTATGCCTGGACAGGGCCCGATTCATACTCTTTATTAACATCAGCAGATAGTATTACAGATTTGACCGCTGGAACATATACAGTAACGGTAACTGACAGTAATTTCCCTGAGGCATGTAAAGTAACAAATTCAATTGAAATTATTGAACCTGAAATTTTAAGAGCTGATGTTACTGTTAAAGATAAATTCTGTATTACAACCGAAGCAATTGACCCTGTTCTGGCACAAGGTGCACTTAATGCCGACGGTATAGGAGGAACACCTACCTACAATTACTACTGGGCCGATTCTGACGGGTCTGTTATCTCATCATCAGACTACTTAACCAATCTGGACCCTGGCGTTTACAATTTAACCATAACAGACAGCAATGGGTGTACAAAAGATACTTCGGTTACTATAGCCTCAAATAATAGCTATGATATAACGAACCTAACTATTGCACTGGAAGATAATAGTTTATGCTGGTATCAACCCGCTAGTTTTATCATTAATTTTGATGGATTTGCCGATACATTATCTTATCAAATATGGTATGATAATTTTGTACAGCCTGCTGAGGAGGTAGAAATTACATCTAATCCGGTGGTATTAAGTAAATTCTTATCGGAAGAATATAGTTACACAACGGCAAGATTCAGAAGTTTCAAGTTAACCAATGATTATTGCATAAAAGACGCCAACGATTTCACCATAAGTTACTATCCTGATTTTAACCTGGATATTATCGATGATGATTTTAATCCGGTTGATGATACTTTATATTTAAAAGGAGCACGTTCAGGAAACCTGGCAGCATACGTAACAGATGCCACTGGATTCACATTTAGCTGGCTACCGATAGAAACTGTAGTTTCCCCAGGACAGCAAGCAACGGTTATTCAACCCGACTCGTCGCGATGGTATACCGTTATAGCTACCTCGTCAGATGGTTGTATAGATACATCACGTATTTTCCTTGAATTTATTCCGGCCATTACACCAAACGATGCATTCTCGCCAAATGGTGATGGCATTAATGATTACTGGAGGATAAAATATATTGATAAGTTTCCGAATAATATTGTTAAAATATATAGCCGTTGGGGAATAGAAGTATTCGAACAAAAAGGGTACAACAACAACGACCCATCGCTAATGTGGGATGGTAAATCGAAATCGGGGCATGATTTGCCAAGCGGAACCTATTATTATATTATTATACTAAACGAAGCAGGGTTTGATCCGATTACAGGCCCGATAACAATAGTAAGATAGCTATGAAAAAAGGAAGAAATATACTTATTGTAGCCCTCTTGTGGATTATGGCATTACAGCTTAATGCTCAACAAGCGCCATACTATACACAATATATGTTTAACGATTACCTGATAAATCCAGCGGTAGCCGGAACATATAACTTTTTCCAGATCAGAGGGAACTCAAGGGTACAATGGATTGGGATAAACGAATCGCCAACAACATTTAGCCTGGCGGGTTATGGCCCTCTTAAAAATAAACCCATGGGTTACGGAGGTTATATATACAACGACATTACTGGCCCGGAAAGCCGCTTATCGTTAGGAGGCTCCTACGCATACAACATAGCTATTAATGATGCTATCAGGATTTCAGGAGGGTTGTCGATTGGCATATTACAATATAAAATTGATGGTACCATTATGCATATAGATGACGAGATTTACGACCCTGCCTTGCCGCAAGGTGTTGAATCAAGGATAATACCCGATGCATCAGTAGGTTTCTATTTATATTCGATGTACTACTATGTAAGTATCTCGGCACATCAATTATTAGGCAACAAATACAATGTGCACGAAGAACTTGACTCGGTTACAGGCATAAGCCGCTTAACACAACACGTGTATTTATCGGGAGGCTACACTATACCAATAAACCGCGACTGGGCAGTTACACCATCGCTAATGATTAAATATGCGGGGATGCAGTTACAACCTGAGCTTAATGTTAAAGGAGAATACCAACGAATGATATGGGGAGGGTTAACATACCGATACGGGCATTCTCTTTCTGTTTTAGCAGCCTACAACTACGAAAATAAAGCGTATATTGGTATTGCATATGATATGGCTCTTTCTGAACTGCGCAGGTATACCAGCGGTACCATTGAGGTTATGATTGGTTACCGGTTTAATCCTATAAAATAGCACAATTTAAATAATAAAGAAAACCGGCAAAAGCCGGTTTTTTATTTAACTTTGCTACATTAAATACTTTATAATAATTTGGATTTAAAATAGATGAAACACATACTTTTACTCATTATCGGAATATTATCTTTCACATCGTGCAACAAACACAAACACCCCGACTATGTTATCCCACACGATCAAATGGTAAACATTATTGTTGATTTACACGTACTCGATGGAATGCTAAACGAAAGTGAAATCAGAAGAGAAATAGTGCGCATAGATACTAGCAATATTTATAATTCGGTTTTAAACTATTATGGCTACTCGAGGCACGATTTTGATACATCGCTGTTCTATTATAGTAAAAACATTGCCGAGTATGATGTAATATACCAGGAAGTGCTAAACAAACTGGGCGAAATGGAAGCCATAGTAAAAGAAGAAGAAGAAAAACAGAAGGCTTTACAAGATAGTCTTAATCTATGAGGCGTTTTTCGGCAAATTATATATATACCGGGGTTTTTCTTAAAAACGGGATTGTTGAAACCGACAATAATGGTACTATAATCAACATTATTGATACAAAAGGGGATTTACGGGAAAGCAGCAAGCTGGAATTTTATAACGGAATTATTGTACCGGGTTTTATAAATACTCACTGCCATATAGAATTATCGGCCTTTAAAAGCAAAATAGAAAAAAAAATAACCTTACCTTCATTTATTAAAAAGGTTGTTTCGTTAAAGAAAGAAATACCGCCCATCGATTACCTTAAGCCAATTGAAATAGCTGACACACTAATGTTTAAAAATGGAATAGTGGCTGTTGGAGATATTGCAAATACATCATACACAATTACTACAAAAAAGAAAAGCAAACTATATTACCACACTTTTATTGAAGGTATAGGCCTAAATGACAATGCTGAAAAGATTTTTGAAAATATAAAATTGCTATTTGAGGATTTCCGCAAAGAATCACTTCCGGCATCGATCTGCCCTCATGCCCCCTATTCTGTTTCAAAAAAACTCTTTGGGCTCATTAAACAACATGCTGAAAAAAACCATTCTGTTCTATCAATCCATAACCAGGAAGCAGCTTCAGAGAATGAGTTGTTTCAATCGGCATCGGGAGGGATGGCCCAAACATTTTATGCTATGGGTGTTGATATTCAAAATATACAAAAAACAGGAAAAAGTTCACTACTATCAATCTATTCCGATTTACCTCAAAAAAACAACATTCTTTTTATTCACAATACCTATTCATCAGTTCAGGATATAGATTTTGCAGTGGCAAATTTCGAAAACAGCTTTTTTTGCTTGTGCCCTAAATCTAATCTGTATATAGAAAACCAGCTGCCAGATATAAATCATTTTTTAAAATACCCCCATAAAATAACGATTGGTACAGATAGCCTTGCATCAAACGATAACCTGTCTGTACTTGATGAAATGTTTATTTTGCAATCATACTTTACCCAAATAACCTTATCTCAACTTATACAATGGGCAACAATAAACGGGGCAAAAGCATTGGGTATTGAACAAAATTTTGGAAGTATCGAAAAAGGTAAAAAACCTGGATTAAACCTGATTCAAAATATTGATTTCGACACTATGAAATTAAAAGAAGAAAGTACCGTTTTAAGATTAATTTAATCCGCTTCGTTTAAGATATTCGACAGCTTCTTTATCGTACTTTAAGATATGCTCGTTAAACCACTGTAATAAATAAGCATAAATATCTTCGCATAATCCCGGCTTTTTTGTTTCCATTTCTTTTTGGAATTGAATAATACGATCGATAAAAAGATTATGGGCGATTTTATGTTGTTCGAAATTAGGATATTTAAGATCTTTAAAATAAATCTCCTCCTTAATAAAATAATGATCAATAAAATACGCTATTTGAAAAAATATCTTTGGAAGTTTATCAACACAATTTTTATCCTGTATAATTGTATATAAATCATTTATAATGCCTACGAATTTCTTATGTTGTTCGTCAATAATAGCAATATTAACAGCATATTCGTCTTTCCAGCTTAACGCGGCAAATTTTATTTTATCCTTCATACTTTTGGCATCAAATTAATACTACAAATTTACACGCATCCACTTTAAATAAAATGACAAAAATCATTAAAGACAGCTTGTTGCAATATCAAGAAAGCAAAGAAACCTGCATATTTAGCATATATAAGCTAATTAAAATTCTTTTTTATACTTTTGAAAAAACATCCGTTTTGAAAAAACAAAAAACAGCACTT
>ERZ795057.1742-NODE-1742-length-18044-cov-7.671799_pt1 | contig 18044 bp, 17 predicted proteins | sample MGYA00375141_ERZ795057 | MGnify/ENA primary metagenome ERZ795057 (study PRJEB30186, sample SAMN05720163) | activated sludge metagenome | isolation source: Anaerobic digester | place: Hong Kong | collected 2015-01-26 ... | reverse complement strand
CATTTTTACAGCCGGAGACAGAAAACTATTGGAATCGATTGCCAATCAGATTCATTTCAGCATAGAAAACTTCATTTACCTGGAGGAGAAGATTGAGCAGGAAAGGCTGAGAGAACAAATCAATATCGCCAAAGAAATCCAAAGAAGTTTGCTGCCTTCAAAGATCATTCAGCCTGAGAGAACACAAATAGCTGCCAGTTTTTCACCTGCAGTAGAAGTTGCCGGCGATTATTACGACGTTTTCTTACTGAGGGAAAAGACCTTCTTAATCGTTGCCGATGTATCCGGAAAAGGCATCCCGGCTTCGTTGTTAATGAGCTCCTTTCGCTCAGCTGTAAAAATCATGGTTCACGATTCTCACTCGTTGCCTGAACTGGTCTCGAAAGTAAATGATCACATCGCTCAAAACGATATCGCCGACAGATTTGTGACATCCATGTTTGTGTTATTAGATCAAAAAACAGGCGTTTTAACGTATTCAAACGCCGGACATGACCCGATAATTCTTTACCGAAAAGAACAAGACAAGTTTTTTGAAATTAGTAATAACGGCATTCCGATTGGCATTTTTGAAAATCAAAGCTATGAGGAAGACACATTCTTGCTCAAATCCGGGGATGTGTTTATAATCTACACCGATGGCATTCCGGAGGCGAGAAACGAAAAGAAAGAAGAATTTGGTTTTTCGAGAATGAAACAGGTCATCAAAGAAAATCATGAACGAACGGCAGTGGAAATCAAAGATGCACTGTTGGAATCCATGGAACAATTTGTTGCACATGCCAAGCAGCACGACGATACGACATTTATTGTTGTTAAATACTTATAAATTAAAAACCGAAGGAGGTTTTATCTTTGTCTGGACATAATAAATGGGCAAACATTAAGCATCGAAAAGGGGCTCAGGACAAAAAGCGTTCCGCTCTCTTCAACAAAATCATCAGGGAATTAACCGTTTCTGCAAGAGAAGGGGGTGGCGATCCGGATTCAAACCCCAGATTAAGGGTGGCAGTGGATAAGGCCAGGGATGCCAACATGCCAAAGGACACCATGGAAAAAGCCATTAAAAGAGGTACTGGAGAACTCGAAGGTGTAGAATATGTTGAAATTACCTACGAAGGCTATGGTTCTGCTGGCGTTGCCATGTTAGTCACAACCGTTTCCGATAATAAAAATCGAACAGCTCAAGAGGTTCGACATGTTTTCAGTAAATACAACGGAAATATGGCCGAATCTGGCGCCGTTGCTTGGATATTCGAAAAAAAGGGTACAATGACAGTTGATAAAGAGCTGATTGCGGATATGGATGAATTCATGATGACCGCTATCGAAACCGGTGCCGAAGATATCGATGACAGTGCCGATCCGGTTTCTGTAACAACCGCACCTGAGGACATGATGCAGGTTGCAGATGCACTCAAAGCGGCGGGATACACCCCTAAGGATATTGAATTTTCCTATCTTCCCAAAAATACCGTAGCCGTAGAAGGAAGAGATGCGGAAAAGGTTTTAAATCTCATATCAAAATTAGAAGATCTTGATGATGTTCAAAATGTTTACGCCAATTTTGATATTGACGATGCTGAAATGGAAAGGATCATGGAAACTCTTTAAACATCAAGTGAACGCTGTTCTTGATTTACATTTACACACAACCTATTCTGACGGGGAGCAATCCCCGGAAGGATTGTTGAAAATGCTCAAGGCTAATCAAGTCACTCATTTTGCCTTGACAGATCATGATAATATGGCTCCGTTTGATGATTTAAGAAGGGCAGCTCTCGAAGACGGTATGCATACGATACCTGGGATTGAAATTTCTTCGATTTATAAAGATGTGGAAGTTCATATCTTGGGTTATTGTTTTGATTGGCATTTTCCTCTTTTAAAGTCTTTTACAAAAGAACGTATCATATTGAGAAAAGAGAGAGCCCTTTTGATCATTGAGATGTTAAAAGATAAGGGTTATTTTTTTTCAGCCGAAGACCTTGAAAAACTGATGAACATGCGCTACATCGGAAGGCCACAAATTGCACAGCTGCTCTTCGACTATGATTATGTAACCGATCCAAAAGAAGCGTTTACAGAAGCGTTTATTGGGGATACCAGTTGTGAGGCTATTACGTATCAGCTGAAAACGGCAGAAGAAGCAATAAACATCATCCATCAAGCCGGAGGTCTGGCGTTTTTAGCCCATCCCGGTTTGTTCAGTTCGGATGGCAGCCAAACAGACGGCATGAACAAATACGATATGATGCGTTTTGTAGAGATGGGGATAGACGGCATTGAAGCCTTTCATCCCAGACATTCAAAATCACAGATTCAAAGATACATCAGTTTTATTGCAAATCACCGGTTATTGCTCAGTATGGGTACCGATTATCACCGGGGATGCTATAAGCCCAATACTTACGCATTCAATTGGAGCAACTACACAAAGGATGTTTTGTCATGGATAGTGTAAAAAGCAAAGCGCTTTTTTTCATGTTTCTCCTGGTTTTGTTGCCAATGATGAGTGTTTTTTCCCAGGAAGATCCTTTCGAGGATTTAGACTGGCAGTTGCTTTATCCGGATGAAATATTAAAAGAGGCCAGTACCGAAATCGATTTTTCCGCCGGTTTTTTTCTTTCCGGAGACCCTTCTTTTGGGTCCTTTTTTCAACTGAATCCTCAAATGCATTTTTTAATCTTTGACGGTAAGTTCAACCTTACAGTTGAACAAAAATACGATGCCTTTGGAACGTATTTTGATTTGGCAAATGAAGAAGTATCTGATTATTTTGATTATACAAAGGTTAAGTACAAGAATCTGCTTTTTTACTTTGGCTTGGACAACAGATTGAATTCCAAAATGGTTTTTCTTCCAAGAATGGACTTTAACAGGAAATACATCCATTTTGATTATCGCAATCTTGGCTGGCAATTGGATATCAAATCGCCTGAATGGAGCGCTTGGGCTTTTGATTTTTCCACCCCGTCTCTCTCTTTTGGTGATTGGGGCATTCGATTGGATGCAGATGCCTTTATTGACAACTCAGCATCCGCTACCTACGCCATTTCAGCAGGACCGGGTATCAGCTACAAAGAATTCTTTATAACCCCTATTGTTGGGTATGAGCATTTTGGCCTTCAAACTTCTGAATTGGAAGAATACGATCCAATCTTTGATGCAGGTTCCGACCATTTATTTCTTGGAATGATTGGAACCTTTGAAAAGGACGAAATAGCTTTCAATGGCGGATTTAAATACTCCTCTGAACTGAATCCATTTCTTAGCGTGAAATTGGGACCTTTGGAATTCAGTACGGGAAAGGCTTTGTTTTTAGCCCATGAAAAACCCGGCAGGCGTTGGTGGGCTGATGTATACTGGAATTTTGAAATCGATGGTTTTGTCAGCACTATCGGCTTTTCCAATGAAATAAACTACAACGACATATGGGCCAGTTCCCTTTTTGCCGATTTTGAATTTCGAGTATATGAGAATCTATTCTTGGATATCCGTCTTATAAAGGATGAGAATTGGTTGTTTAAAATGGGTGCCAGATATCACACGAAGTTAGAATTCTATTGATAAAATGATCGATAAAAACTGGAGGAAAAGAAATGATCGAAAAAATAACAGATCCCGAATTTGACTGGTTTGTCGAAGAAGTAAAAAAGAAGCTCAATCTTGATTTAAGCGGATATAAACCGCACAGGGTAAAAAGAAGAACGGACATTCTTTTAAGAAAAAACCGAACGGAATCTTATAGAGACTATATGAAGCTAATCTTATCGGATGAAGACAAAAAAGAAGAATTTTTGGATAAACTCACCATCAACGTAACAGAATTCTTCAGAAACCCGGAGAAATGGAAGGCGTTGGAAAAAAAATACATACCCCAGAAATTAAAAGAAACAGGCCCCAGACTCAAGATATGGAGTGCCGGTTGTTCCAGTGGAGAAGAGCCATATACCTGGGCAATACTCCTTGAAGAACTGAACGCCTCTCAGGCCAAGGTCATTGCAACGGATATTGACACAGGGGTACTGGCCAAGGCCAAAAGCGGGATCTATGAAAAGCGTTCTTTAGAAAGCACCGAATCGGTCATTGTGGATAAGTACTTTAAAAAGCTTGATGGCGATAAATACGAGGTGAAACCCTCATTAAAAACAAGGGTACAGTTTAAAAAGCACAATATGCTTCAAGAGGACTTTGAAAGGGATTTGGATTTTATATCTTGCAGAAATGTGGTGATCTATTTTGAGATGGAAACGAAAAACATTCTCTATCAGAATTTTGTCGATTCACTCAAACCCGGTGGCATGTTGTTTGTAGGAAGCACAGAGAGAATTTTCAATTACAGAAAACTCGGTTTAAAAGTGGTTGAGCCGTTTTTCTATCAAAAGATATAGGGGAGAGATATGGGTTTTTTTGATAAATTAAAAAAAGGATTAAAAAAGACCAATGAAGCGACTTTTGGGAAGATTAAAAAGATACTTCGGTTTGGGAAGTTGGATGAAAATACCCTGGAAGAAATAGAAGAGATACTGATCATGGGAGATGTCGGTGTTGAATGCTCTGAAAAGATCATTGAGAATCTTGAGGAGAGAAAAAAAGAATTTGATTCCCCTGAAAATGCCTTAAAAGCAATATTAGTTGAAATGCTCGAAGGGGACAACGAACTTAATTACCCGAATGAAGGACCTTTTGTCATCAGCGTCGTAGGTGTGAATGGAGCTGGGAAAACAACCACCATCGGTAAAATCGCCAAAATACTAAAAGACGAAGGCAAAGAAGTAGTCTTAGCCGCTTCAGATACATTCAGAGCAGCAGCTATCGATCAGCTTCGGGTTTGGGCTCAGGAAAGGGCGGGTGTAACCCTCATTTCCCATCAGCATGGTGCTGATGCCGGAGCGGTTGCATTTGATGCGGTGCAGCATGCCAAATCGAAAAACAAAGATTGTGTGATTATTGATACAGCCGGCCGTTTGCATACCAAGACCAATCTAATGAATGAACTGGCAAAAGTACACAAGGTAGTTAAAAAGGTCATTCCGGAAGCCCCACATGAAATCCTTTTGGTCATTGATGCAACAACCGGACAAAACGGGTTGCTGCAAGCAGAAAAGTTTGCAGAAGCCGTCGGCATTACCGGAATTGTGGTTACAAAACTGGATGGTACGGCCAAAGGGGGAATCGCCTTGTCCATAAAAGAAAGATTTGGCATTCCTATCAAATTCATCGGAGTAGGAGAAGGAGTCGATGACCTCAAACGGTTTGATCCGGAAAATTTCGTCAATGCATTGCTTCAGGAAGCAGATGGTGAATAATGGCTAAAAAAAAGTTTTGGTATAAGAAAATGAAATGCCCTTTATGCGAAGCAGAATTTGAATCCATTAGGGTGTTTTCCAATGCAATATCCGTAGCAAAAAGGGATATCTTTTTGCGCCCCACCTACCAGGATGTGAATCCTGATTGGTTTTCCTTGATTACCTGCCCGGAATGTTATTTTACAGCTTATGAAAGTGATTTTGACAAGATTTTGGACAATATGTCATATGACAAATTAGAGGTGCTGCGTAAAAGCCTGCTAAGGGCAAAACAAAACTTCCATGTGAACTTTGAACCAGATAGAACCCTTGAAGATGCCCATCATATCGAGATTCTCGGTTTGTTAACTTATCTTCAAGCAGACCTTCCTTTCAAAACTGCCCAGTTATTCTTAAAAATGGGCTGGTATTATGTGGACAAAAACGATTTGGAGAACGCCGCCATCAGTTATTCAAAATCGCTCAAACAATTTGAAAGGGCTTACTCCGAAGATAAAAAGGGGCAATACAGCGATGGAATCATGTTTTACATGTCCACTCTCAACATCCAACTGAATCAGGTGAAAGAGGGATTCAAGTGGCTCGAAAGACTGCTAAAAGAGTACAGGGGATCTAATTCACATTATGTCAAAGCGGCAAAAGAACTTTGGGAGGAGGTTAGAGGATCGGAATAATCCGCCGAACAGTTAAATTTACACTTTTATCCATTGTGATCATCAGTGCGTTTGCTTTAACATCTTGTTATCAAAACAATCAAGACGACAAGGATATTTTGCTAAAATCTTTCAGTTCACTCGTTGAAGAATTGCAACTACGCATAGAGGATTTTGGCTGGCAACAGGTTCAAAATAAAGTCAATATCGAAAAAAATGCCCGTTCAATCAACGATTTATCAGAGGCTTTGGATAAGAACAGCGAATTGATTGATTCTTTGTATGCCAGCATGACTTATGCTGATATATTCAATCACGGTGTGAACCTGACCAGCCAAGAACAGATCCCAACTATGGATGAGATAAAAAGGTTGGTCGAAGACCAGGGGCGAAAAAACTTGGAGTCCTTTAAACAATCATTTTGTTCAACAACAACCGTTAGTACAGCAGACAACGAGACGCAAAGGCTGCAAAAAGAGATCCTCATGCTAAAAGAAAACTTCAAACGTTTGAAGTGGCAACTGTATGAAAATGATCCTGAACCCTTTTCGCAAGAGGATTATCTGGTTTACGATGATCAGATTGTTTATCAGGTACAATCCGGAGACACCTTAAGCCAAATTGCAACAGGTTTTGGATTGGGATCGGATGGTGTCAATGAAATCATGTCACTCAACAACATCGATGACCCCAGGGCCATCAGGAGAGGGCAAGAACTTATTATTGATGCTCCTCCGGTGTTTGAAAGAATCAGAATCCCCCTTTTCGGCAGAGATAACCTGATCCCGGATGACATCATGGCCTTTTACGCTGAAAACACTTCTGAAGGATTTTCAAGAGGATTGACCTTTAACACCCTCGACAACCAGCAAATCTGCTCCTGCTTGCCGGGACGAGTTATCGATGCCAGCCCATCCTATATCGTTATCTATCATGGAAATGAAATCAAACTCGTCTATTCAAACCTTCAGGATATTCTGATTGATAAAGGGGATTGGGTAACGGCGGGCCAAATCATAGGCTCATCTTGCCAAAATCAATTTACCTTAGAATTTATTTTTAATTCGGAATATCGAGACCCCATGAAATTATTTTTAAAGCAAATGGGACAATTTCGCATTACGTTTTACACCGAATGGGAAGACGGTAACCTACCCTATTTCCCGTATTTTAGACGGGTAAAGGACGGAGGTTTTGCAAGGGAATGGTATTCCGTGGCAGCGGATCCCCAGTTATTTGAGAAGGGAACGATGATATACATCCCTGAACTAAAGGGAACACCATCAAAGGGTCTGTTTGTAGTAGAAGATGAGGGCAGCGCCATCAAAGGAAACGCCATTGATGTTTATATGCGTGATCTTACCTTGGCTTCTATGCTGCAAACCTATTCGCTGGTCTATCGTTTTCCATAAAAAAATAACGACCATTTAAGGCCGTTATTTTTTGATAGCGCTTTTGATACAAAATCAACTCAAGTATGCTGAATTATCTTCTTATTCCCAGCTTAACAAGCATTTCTTTGTAAACCTCAGGTCTGTTTTCCCTAAGGTACTTCAGCAGTCTTCTTCTTCTTCCAACCAGTTTCATCAAACCTCTCCTGGTGTGGAAATCCTTGGAATGCCTTTTCAAATGTTCGGTTAACTGTCTGATTCTTGCTGTCAGCATCGCAACTTGCACTTCTACTGATCCCGTGTCATTTTCGTTGATCTTGAATTCATCAATGATCATTTGCTTCTTGTCATAATCAAGAGCCATCTGTACACCTCCAAAATTCGCCCCAAACAAAGTATACGGAGGCTCAGCCCATATCCTTGTACGGGGTAATAAACTGACTGATTCTAACATAAATCTCTTAATGAGTCAAACCCTTCATAAACAAATCCTTATGCAATGAATCTGCCGCTTTAAAAGACGATCTTACCATCCAAATAGACGGTGTTCGCTTTGATCCCCATCTGCTCACCATGTTCGGTGATGATCTTTAAAATCAAATCTGCAGGTAATGAACTATTTATCCAAATTTCACGCAAATCGATCTCTTCTTTTTCATGTTCGGGAATCTTCTCAAATGCCTTGCGTACAGCCATGATATACCGGTCAATTTGATCAATGATCCATTCATTCTCCACAGGATCTTTTGCCATGAAGTCGATATCCTCTTCCTTCTTTGTGCTGGTTGTTACTTGTTCCGGTTTTTTAATCGGCTTCTTTACACCCGAATGTTTTTTATAGGGTGGATGCGTAGTCTTCGTGGGTTTTTTTTTGGGATGCCTGCTTGGACTCGGCTTTTTCGAGGCTGGTGTTTTTGGTTTTGGATTATTATTGGTTTGCTTCGTTGTCTCTTCTGCTTTCTTTTGATTCAATTTGCACCTCCATCTTCCTAAAGCCATTGATTATATCAAAAAAAGGTAAAAATTAATATAAACTTCATAAAGAATCTTGAAATCAGATATTTATTCTGGTATAATACATGAGGTTTTGGCAACGTTGCCAAGGGGTCTAAGGCAGAGGTCTGCAAAATCTCTATTCGTCGGTTCAAATCCGACCGTTGCCTCCAATACGATTCATTTGCCGGCTTATTCAAGCCGGTTTTTATTTGTTTAGTATGAAAACAGTTTCTTGGTTTATGAAAAAAACCAAACATGATATAATAACAATGATAAACATTAAGGAGGTTTACCCTTGAAGCAAGAATTGATGTCAAAGGACAAGAATCTTGAACAGATTAAGTTTTACTACGAAAAGCAGGAATTTGAACCGTTTATAACACAGGAAATCCAAAGAGCCAGTTCAGAGTACCAAATCCCAGGATTTAGAAAAGGGAAGGCACCCAAAGGACTCATCAGAAAACTCATCGGTGAAGACCGATTAAAATCCCTTGCTTTAGAAGAATTAATTAAAAAAGATGTAGATGAAATCATCAAGGACAAAGAAACACTGTTGATGCCCAGTATAGAGAACTTGGAATTCACAGATGAAGGCACCGCCGAAGTGACCGTAATGGTCCATCTAAAACCGGAGGTTACACTTCCCGATTACAAAGACATCACCGTTGATCGATATGTTGCAAATGACGAGAACATAGAAGAAATGGTTAATGAAAGACTGAAACAGCTTCAGAGTGAGAACGCCATTCTTGAACCCAAGGAAGGAAAGGCTCAATTTGGCGACAGTGTACGTTTGGCTTATACTGTGACGAATGATGAAGGCCGGGAGCTATTCAATCAAGAAGCCCAAGAATATGATTTGTTAGAAGACGACAAAAGAGAAATCATTCAAAATAGTGTCGGAATGGAAGCAGGAGAAGTAAAAGAGTTTCGAAAAGAATATGCGGCAGATGCAGAAGGAAACAAGACGGGCAAAGAATTAAAATATGTTTACACGATAAAACTTGAAGAAGTTTACAACAAGGTGCTGCCGGAATTAACCGATGATTTTGCCAAGGAGTTGAAAGAGTTCGAAGGAGATACCTTAGAAGAAATCAAGGGTAAAATCCGTCAAGAGGCTATGGAAGCTCTGAACAGTACCCTAAAAAGCACGATTAAAAATCAGATTATTAGTGCTTTGGTTGAGGATTCTGAAATCGAATTATCTGATGATACGATGAAAGAGTTTTTAGAAAGTTCTATTGAGTCCATGAAAAAAGACAACAGTTACGAATCGGAAATTGAAAGAGTGGGCTCTCAAGAGGACCTCAATGAACAAATCATAGATGCCAATGTCTATCAGCTGAAAAAGATGTATGTGATCAACAAGGTTTTCAAAGAATCCGGACAGGAAATTACGAATGAAATGTTCAAAGAGTATGTTGAACGTTTGTCCCCGGCTTGGGGAATGACACCTGAACAGGCTTTGGGATTCCTTGAAAAAGACAAAAATGTCAGCGCCAGAATCCATGAGACCTTAATGCAGGAAAAGGTTGCCGAATACCTGATAGACAAATGCACCATTGTTGAAAAACCGCTACCTACAAGAGCTGAGGAAAAAGAAGCTGAGGAAGTTGCAGACAAAATTATTGAAGAAGTAGAAAAAACAGCTGAAAAAATTGAGAAAGAAGACAAAGAATAACAAACAAGAGGTGAAAAAGTGGAGCCAATCAATCAGATCATACCAACGGTCATTGAAACAACTGGAAGATACGAAAGAGCTTATGACATCTATTCCAGATTGTTAAAAGATAGAATCATATTTTTAGGAACACCGGTCAACGACAATGTTTCCAATATTATCATAGCTCAGTTGCTTTTCCTGGAGGCACAAGACCCCGATAAGGACATCAGCCTGTACATCAACAGTCCTGGAGGGTCTGTATCCGCAGGATTAGCCATTTACGACACAATGCAGTACATCAAACCCAATGTATCCACCATCTGTGTAGGTCTTGCGGCATCAATGGGAGCGCTTTTGCTCATGGCTGGAGAAATGGGAAAAAGGTATTCCTTGCCAAATTCCAAAATTATGATTCATCAACCCCTTGGCGGGGCACAAGGACAAGCAACTGACGTTGAAATTCAAGTTCGAGAATTGATGAATACCAAGAAACAACTGAACGAACTAATCAGTAAACATACCAAGAAGGATATCGAACAGATTGAAAAAGACACGGACAGAAATCATTGGATGACTCCGACAGAAGCGCTGGAATACCAGATAATCGACAAAATTATAGAAAAGAACCAATAAAGACCCGAAAGGTTGTGTGGCATGAAGGTAGAAAAGAGATGCTCATTTTGCGGAAGGCCGGAAAGTCAAGTCCAAAGATTACTTGCAGGGCCAAATGTGTATATTTGTAACGAGTGTATAGAATTATATCACGATACACTCTCGGAAGATCAAGCGATTCATTTTAAAGACATCAAAGAAGACCTTCCAACACCTATGGAATTAAAAAAAGAATTAGATAAATATGTTATTGGGCAGGAACATACCAAAAAAGCCGTTGCTGTTTCTGTTTATAACCATTACAAACGCATCATGTTGGGAAAATCTGAAGGAATAGAACTGGAAAAATCCAATATCATGATGATCGGACCCACCGGATGTGGAAAGACGTTGATTGCAAAAACACTGGCAAAAGCACTGGATGTTCCTTTCGCAATAGTGGATGCAACCCCCATTACAGAAGCCGGTTATGTTGGTGAAGATGTGGAAAATGTTCTGCTCAAACTTATCCGAGCTGCTAATTTCGATATCGAACGGGCAGAAAAAGGGATCATTTATTTAGACGAAGTGGATAAAATCGGCAAAAAAGGTCCCAACGTATCCATCACCAGAGACGTATCCGGAGAAGGCGTACAGCAAGCGCTGCTCAAGATACTCGAAGGCGTTGATGCAAATGTACCGCCTAAAGGCGGCAGAAAGCATCCTTATCAGGATTTCATCAAAATCGATACGACCAATATTCTATTTATGGCTGGGGGTGCCTTTGACGGGTTGGAAGAAATCATTCGTCACCGCATTGAAAGTTCAGCGATGGGATTTGGTTCAAAAATCGAATCCAAGAATAGTAAACGAATCGGGGAAATCCTTTCACATGCCAATCCGGAAGACTTGATTCAGTTTGGTCTTATTCCGGAATTCATCGGACGATTCCCCGTCTTCACGACACTCAACGATTTAGACGAAAAGGCCTTGATTGATATCATGCTGGAACCGAAAAATTCAGTCGTCAAACAATATCAGAAACTATTGGAAATGGATAATATTATCATCGATTTTGAACGTGAAGCCCTTGAAGCGATAGCGAAAAAAGCTCTAGACAGAGGGACAGGCGCAAGAGCTTTAAAGAGTGTTTTTGAAGAGGTCATGTTGGATATTATGTTTGAAGCACCTTCTTTGGAAAATGTTGAACGCATTCTCATCACAAAAGAAATGGTTGAAAACAAACACAGAGTCATAGAAATCGTCAAGCAATCTGCATAAAATAATATTTCTTTATGAGGGGAGGCTAAGTGCCTCCCCTTTTGATTGGAGGGACAGAATGAACAGAGAACAAGCTTGGGAACTGCTGAACGAATACACCCAAAAAGACAGCTTGATCAAACACGCTTTAGCAGTAGAAGCGGCAATGCGTTCGTATGCCAAAAAATTCAACGAAGATGAAGACGCCTGGGGCATCGTTGGTTTATTGCACGATTTTGATTATGAAAAATACCCCACTGCCCAAGATCACCCGTTCAGAGGGGCTGAAATCTTACGGGAAAAAGGGGTAGATGAAAACTGGATTAAAGCGATTCTCGGACACGCCGATTATACAGGTGTTGAAAGAGATACCTTGATGGCAAAAACGTTGTTTGCTGTGGATGAATTGACAGGCATGATAACGGCAGCAACTTTAGTGAGGCCATCTAAAAAAATAGACGACCTGACGGTCAAATCCGTAAAAAAGAAATTAAAGGATAAGGCTTTCGCAGCATCTGTCAACCGTGATGATATACAAAAGGGCGTGGATGAATTAGGGGTCGACCTTTCCGAACATATTCAGTTCGTCATTGATGCCATGAAATCACAAGCAGAAGCACTCGGGCTCTAAGTGCGCTTAATGCACGCTTGACAGAATCTCTAAAAGGTATTCAAAGGCCGGGCGGTTGTGGATAAAAAAATAATCATTGAACTTTAAACAGCTGTTTGAAAGAATCATATAGTTAGACGAAGAAAGAATCTCACAGATTCGATTGGTTTCTATTTGAGGAAACTTCTCCTGCAGCGTTTTTACATTGATACCATTCTTGAGCCGTAAACCCATGAAAAGAAATTCTTTTAAATTTTCTTCTTGTGAATTAAAGATGCGAGAATCATAATGTTTTTCATCTTCAAACACAGCCGATAGGTAGTCATTCAACACTGGGGTGTTCACATACCGAATTTGATTGAAAAAACCACCGGCGGCTACACCCATTCCAATATAGCGATTACTGTGCCAATAAGCATGGTTATGAACAGACTCATAACCGGGTAAAGAAAAATTTGATATCTCGTATTGCTGATAACCGGCTTCTTTTAATCGCCAAATAAATCTCTCGAAGGTCTCATAGGTGTAATCAAAAGAGGGGAGTTCAATTTGACCGTTTCTGTATTTTTTCCCAAGCGGTGTCTCTTTTTCCAACTCTAAAATATACACTGAACAATGCTCCGGAGACAATCTCTCCACAAGATCACCACTTTTAACCATCCATTGTTGAAGGCTTTCGGGTAAGCCACAAATCAGATCAATATTAACATTTGAAAAGTATGTGCGTACGGTTGAATAAGCCCGGATAAATTGTGAAACACTCTGATGCCTGGCGATTCGTTTCATCGTTTCATCAACAGGCGACTGAAGACCCATGCTGATTCTTGTGCAACCGTATTGGCTTAAAAACTCTAAAAATTCAGCCTTAAGACCTGCAGGGTTTACTTCGCAGGTAAATTCTTTCGGGGGTTTAAAAATGCAAAACAATTCTTCCAAAAAAGGCTTATAATAGTGAAAAGGAACAACAGAAGGGGTACCACCCCCAATATATAGTGAGATTAATTGATCATTAGCATTCAGATAACGGTTTTTCCAAAAAAGCAGTTCCTTTTTCAGGGCCTCAAAGTAAGCCGAGAAAAGATCTTCCGCACCCGGAGAAACGGCAAACGAGGTAAAATCACAATAATCACATTTAGAGGCACAAAAAGGAATATGCACATACAGCGATAGAGAACGACTAGTCTGCATAGGCAAATAGGTCATTCAGATCAAAGATATATTTGTTTTCAAAGAAAAACCCTTCAAGGGAGCAATTGAAAATCACCGACAACTGATTTGAAAAATCATACTGACCTTGAAAAGACCAGTATGGTTCACCTGAAACGGGAAGAATCAGTAGCGTATTCAAGTTCAGATTGGAATGGGAGTTGATTGATGAATCGCTGTGGAGGATAAGCGCAAAGGAAACCGAATCGGCTTTTCTGGAATAGCCTGCCGCAATTCTCGGTTTAAAACGGGTATTGAGTTCTTTGAAATCGATAACCGAATAGAAGCCCAATAAATCGCCCATACAGATTCCAAAGGGCCTGATGTCAAACAGCTTGATCCCAATCTCAGTCAACCCGTTATGCCTTTGCCTGTCCCGATAGGCTTGAAAATAAACGTTAAATTCTACGGGACCGACATTCGTATAGCCTAATCCAAAGGTATTCAGAACCGGATTGTAAGCGCTGCCAAAGGTTCTAAAATCATAGGTAAATGTCAATGGAATACTGGCAATAGGAGAAGCAAGACCCATCCATTTCACCAGATTATTAATATCGAAAGAATCGTTATAAACATGCTGAAACCTAAACTCAAACAAAAATTCCTCAGATAATCCCCACATAACTTTTAGCCGCTTGATCTCTACAGTCCGCTGCGCAAAAAAAACCGTCTTGGTTCTCTTATCTTCGGAAAAGACGTACATATAACCTGCCGGAACGACACCGTTAAACCCAATGCCGAAATCAACCGGCATTCCCAGCGTCAAAGGCATTTGAAATTGGTATAATCCGCTGGATGTCATATCAAATTTAAGCGGAATTTCCATCTTTTCTTGTGAAAATCCAAATGTTAAAATGAACAGGACAAATAAGGAAAACAACCCAAGCATTCTTCGCATTTCAATCCTCCATTCATCCGAAATTATATCATGATCCGCTTTATATTTGCATCTGATTTCAAATAAGTGATCCTTTGAAATCAGATCTAAAAAGTGTATAATGTTATGACATAGTTTTTGACCAAGAAAATACGGCAAAAGCCGGATAATAAAAAGGAGGGTTTAGAAATGAAAAAAAGATTGTTGTTTGTTATGTTGATCGTTTGTTTGATTGTCAGCTCGACGCTCATGGCCCAAGATATCAAAAGAGGCGGCTATGTGAAGATGACACCCATGAAACAAGGGGTCCTGGTGCAAAATTTCAACCCCTTTTCACCCAACGCATTAGAAGCCACCGTGGGGCTTTTCTATGAAACCTTGATCTACTACAATCCCATGACCGGTATCATCTCACCATGGCTTGCCCAATCCTATCAATGGGCAGACGACCTGTTGTCCTTGACGTTCACACTGAGAGATGATGTCTACTGGAACGATGGGACACCGTTTACCATTGCAGATGTTTTGTTTACCGTCAATTTGGGGAAGGAAAATCAGGCCTTGGATTATTCCGGAATATGGAATCAGGGACTGAAAAAGGTCGAAGCACCGGCTTACAATCAAGTTACTTTCCACTTTGAAGAAGTCAATACCACTTTGATTGAATATTTCTCCAGCATTTTTATCATTCCTGCACACATCTGGTCAAAAGTGGATGATCCGTTAACTTGGACAGGAAACACCCATCCGGTCGGAACAGGGCCATTCATCTACAGAGACGGCTCTTTCACGGAACTGTCTTACATCGTGGATTCAAACCCCGATTATTGGCAAATAGCCGAAGACGGGAAACCGCTTCCTTATATTGCCGGAATCGAATATATTTCTACGACCAATGAACAAGTTGGTTTTAAACTGGCGAATGATGAATACGATTGGGCCGGTTACTTTGTAGCCAACATCGATGAAGTGTACGTCAAGTCGGATCCGGAGCACCATAAATACTGGCTTCCTGCTGGAAATCTGGTCTTTTTGAATCTGAACAATTTGAAAGAACCTTTCTACGATCCTGAAGTCAGAAGGGCCATTGCCTATGCCATGGATTCCGTCGAAATTTGCAGAATCATGGCGAGCGGAGCTGTTCCTGCACATATTGCCGGGCTGCAGGCGCAGTTTGAATATCTGGCGCAACCCTTTGAGGATGAATACGGTGTCGAATATGATCCGGACTATGCCACGATCATCCTTGAAGATGCAGGCTATAAACTCAACAACAAGGGAATCTATGAGAAGGACGGTGTCGAGCTTTCCTTCAAACTCTATACGCCAACAGGCTGGACAGACTGGGTAATGGGTTGCGAAGTCATCTCGTCCCAATTGAAAGAAGTAGGCATAGAGGCAATTCTGACACAAGCGGCTTGGCCCACACCCTACAAAGACAACCTGTATAACGGTGATTACAGAATGTGCATGGGAATAGCCGTAACCGGAACAAACCCGCATTATCAATATACACATTGGATGCATTCGGATAACTGGGCCCCTCTGGGAGAAAATGCGGCGAATTACTACGGCATGAGATATCAAAACAAATCCATTGACAAGGTTTTGGATCAATACAAACGGGAAACGGAAAAGGCTGTTCAAGATGAACTCATGATGGTAGCCGTTGAACAATTTATGAAAGATATTCCTTCCGTTCCGTTGTTCTTTAACCCGGTTTGGTTCGAGTACAACACCCTTCGGTTTGTTGGATGGCCGGATGCAGACAATCCATACGCCATGCCCAGACCGGGTGGAATGCACAAACTACCGGTTCTGTTCAATATTCACCTGCGTTAAGAACATCAGAGCCTGTTTCACCGGTTCGCTATGACAATAATGATAAAATCCCCTCACAAGAGGGGATTTTATAGATGAATAACCAATCATTTTGCTTTTTTGCTATCCCTTATAACCTGAGGTGAGACATGTTATATTTTGCAAGGAAAGTGGGGCTTTTACTTTTTGCACTTTTTGTAGCGATCACGATAAACTTTTTTTTACCCCGAATGATGCCGGGTGATCCGGCATCGGATCTTGTGGATAAAATGCAAGGGGTACCGCCGGAGGCTCTGGAATCCATCAAGGCTGCTTTTGGAGTTAACACCGAGGATTCTTTGATTACTCAATACGGAAAATACTTGTTAAACCTGCTTAAAGGCGATTTCGGCATCTCTATTTCCAGGTTTCCCACACCCGTATCGGATGTCCTAAAGGTGGCGATTCCCTGGAGTCTTAGCCTCATGGGACTTGCAACAATCATCAGCTTTATCATCGGCACCATCATCGGCATCTCTTGTGCCTGGAATCGGAATAAACCCATGGCAACCTTTACAGTGGGCTTTTTTATCTTTATCCGCTCATTCCCCTATTTTTGGCTGGGGTTGTTATTCATCTATCTATTTGCGTTTAAAGTCCATCTCTTTCCGATAGGCGGCTCTTATGAACCCGGAATCGACAGAACGGGTTGGGCCTTCGTTCTTTCGGTCATAAAACACGGTTTTCTTCCGGCGGCCACGATCATCGTCAGCTCGATGGGCGCATGGATTCTCACCATGCGCAACAACATGATCAACGTCCTGGCTGAAGATTACATCACTGTGGCTTTAGCAAAGGGTTTGCCCATGAAAAGAATCAAAGGCTTGTATGCCGCAAAAAACGCATTGCTTCCTTCCATTACGGGATTCGCCATGTCTTTGGGATTCGTGGTTGGAGGCGGATTGCTCACCGAGATGGTCTTCGGTTATCCGGGGGTTGGTCTCATGCTGTTTCAGGCTGTTCAGGCAAAAGACTACCCTTTGATGCAAGCCATCTTTCTATTCATTTCAGCGGCCGTTTTAGTGGCGAATTTCATAGCGGATGTTGTTATATTGCTCCTTGATCCAAGAGTTCGGGACGGTGGTAAATGATGTTGGGCGATATTTTCAAATTATTCTTTGAAAACAAAAAGGCCGCCATCGGTTTTTTTATCCTTCTCTTTTTCGTTGGCATCGCAATACTCGCACCTGTTTTAGCGCCATATGACCCCAAAGCGAACAAAATTGAACAGGTCGAGATTCTGGAAACGGACCGAGGGAGAAGAAAGACAGTTGAAAGGGAAAACATCAGTGAATTTGAAGAAAGAAGGGTCTATACCCAAGAGGAAACAACCACCTATGAACAATATACCAAGAAGTTTCCCCTCAATGACAGCCCCTCCAAGGAACATTATTTCGGAACAACCCAGTCCGGTCAGGATATTTTCTCGCAAGTGATTTGGGGTACGAGAATCACGCTTTCGGTGGGAATTGGAACAGGCTTGTTTACCACATTCATTGCTCTGACACTCGCCCTTTTGGCAGGGTATTTCGGAGGGGTAGTGGACGATGTCATCTCACTTTTTACCAATGTATTCCTGGTTATTCCGGGACTTCCTTTAATGATCGTTATCGCAGCCTACATCA
>ERZ795057.1741-NODE-1741-length-18049-cov-5.179504_pt1 | contig 18049 bp, 20 predicted proteins | sample MGYA00375141_ERZ795057 | MGnify/ENA primary metagenome ERZ795057 (study PRJEB30186, sample SAMN05720163) | activated sludge metagenome | isolation source: Anaerobic digester | place: Hong Kong | collected 2015-01-26 ... | reverse complement strand
CGCATACTGCCCCCGGAGCGGGCGGCGGCGTTCGACGCGGCGGCGCGCAGGGAAGCGGCATCACCAATCCTTGCGCCGGACCCGCAGCGGCATTTTCTGCTCATGTCCGGAAACCTGTTCCTCACGGCGGGGGAGATGGCAAAGCTCTGCCTGCTCGTCATCCACGGCGGCAAACGCGGAGAGGAAACGTTCATAAACGAATCATCTCTTCACAGCCTGCTGACGCCCGTTGGCGGCGGCGGGCAGCACTGGCCGGGAATATGTCATGGCATGGGCATGTTTTTGCTGGAGGACAAAAGCGTATCAAGCCGCAGCCTGCACGGGCACCAGGGCTTTGCCTACGGCGCGGTCAACGGCTTTTTCTTTGACGATGCGGGGAACGGATTCGTATCGTTCAACAGCGGCGCGAGCGAGCGGCGCGTTGGTCGCTTAAGCTGTCTGAACCGCGACCTGATCCGGGTGCTGCTGCCATGAACGATATCATCACCGATATCCGGGAGCTTCGCTATGGCGTCCGCGTGACTGTCAACGACAGGGAAACGGTCTGCCTGCGCAATAAAAATTGTAAAAACCTCACGCTCCGGGAAGGAGACAGGGTTGATCTCAAGGAATGGAAGCATGACCTGTTGCTCCAGCAATACCCCGATGCGCTCAACCGCGCCGTGCGGTTGCTGGCGGTGCGCGCCAGAAGCGTTGCGGAGATCGAAAAACGCCTGACCGACGCCTGCTACCTGCCCGATACGGCGGAAATGGTCATCACCAAGCTTGTAACCAACGGCCTGCTCAGCGACGAGGAGTTCGCCAGGCAATGGGCGCGGGAAAGAACGGCGCGGCAGATGGGCAAGGCGCGCATCCTGTACGAGCTGCGGCAAAAGGGCGTGGATGACGCCCTGGCCGAGCGGGTGATCAGTGAGCTGGACCCTGAAAAGCAGGAGAGCGGTGCCGCGAAGCTGGCCGAAAAGCTAATCAGGCGCTACCGGAACGCATCTCCTGCGGACGCGCGGCGCAAGGCCATCCAGGCGATGCAACGCAGGGGCTATTCCTACGCGGAAGCACGGCGCGCGCTTTCGGATATGACCGATGATGCGGATGTGTACGACTAAACGGGCGCACCGGACGACGTTATGGAGGACAAACCCATGAAAAAATCCCTGCTCTGTCTTGTGATATGCGCGGCGCTGATCACCGTGGCTGCGTCTGCGGCCGCATCGGAGTATACGGTTGCCTATTCGGAAAACCAAACTACTGGCTATATGTGGCACTATACCGTCTCGGATGATACGGTGCTTTCAGTAACCGACGAAGCATACCAGCCGCCGGAAAGCTCCGGCGATCTGGTCGGCGCGCCCGGAACGCACCGCTGGGTCATCCGGGGGCTGAAAGCCGGAGAGGCAAGCGTGAGCTTCTACTATGCCTGGGCATGGGAGGAAACGCTGCCCGAACCCGACGTGACCTATACCTTTTCGTCGGACGCATCCGGAGCCCTGAAGTTGCTGTCCGCCACCGGCATGCCGGAGCAGTACATGAGCGGCACGGTAACCATACGTCTGATGGAAAACCCGACCACCGGGTATGGCTGGACGGTGAAAGTCGAGCCGGAAGGACTGCTGACGCTTGTGCGCGACGCATACGAGGAAAGCGAAACGGCGGATGGAGCGCTGGGCGCGGGCGGCATACACACCTGGGTGTACCAGAGCGAAGCGCCGGGAACGGCGACCCTCACCTTCCGCTACGTGCGCAGCGCCGGTGCGGACGCGGCATCGGAGCTCAAGCTCACATATGTCATCAATCAGGATATGAGCGTCAATATGATGGGGCTGGACGGCGATTTCAGCATGTATGTTCCCTGATATCGGCAAACACAAAAACACCCCGCGTCGAGAAACGACGCGGGGTGTTTTCGTATGTTCTCTTATCGGAGCCTGCGGATGATGACGTCGACCCAGCGGATGGCAATGGCCAGCATGCTCAGGACAAGCGCTATCACAATCCACATGGTTTCCGATCCGATATCGAAGCGGAAGTCCGGCAGGTAGCGTGTGAGAATGCCCAGGAGCCCCCACAGGATGGCCGCCGGGTAGGCGACGTTGCGTGTATCGCGCGTTGCCGTGAGGGCAATGATCACCGCGACCAGCAAAACGATGGTGAGCCAGATGAACCACGGAACGCCAAAGCCGTCCCAGCCCAGGTGCAGTAACAGCACGGCGATGTTGGCGATGGTCGCCACGGTAATCCAGCCCGCGTAAAGCCCGAAGGGCAGCTCCAGGCTGAAAAAGCTGGTATAGGTTCTTTCCGTGCCTGCGACCAGCGTCAGGATACGCGTCAGGCTGAATAAAAGAATCAGCATCACCAAAGCGGACACAAGGAACTGGCTGTACTGCCATGCGAAGATCCAGCCGACGTTGGCGGCGCTGGATACAATGAACCAGAACGCAATTTTGGAAAGCCGTTCGTCCCTGCCGAGATCCTTGGAGATCAGCTGTACAAGCACATACACAAACAACAACAGATAGATAATACCCCAAATCGCAAAGGTATATCCCTTGGGGGTAAACAGCGTAGGATTCGCATCGGATACGGCGGCGGTGTTGATGCCGTTGATCTTGCCGGTTGTCGCTAAAAAATTGACGACGACGGTGGCGGCAAACCCGATTGCGATCAGGAATTTTGAAACGAGACTTCTGGTCAAGTTCATTGTGTGAAACCTCCTTCACAATCCATGAAACGTCGAGTGCCTATTTATCGTTATAGTTATAGTATGTCCAGAATATAGAAATTATAACAGTTTGTGAATGTACTCCTGCAATTCCTCAGTGTAGGTTATTTGTGAGCCGCTATTATCCTCGTTGGAATGATCTCCGGTGATTTTGTCAAGAAATTCTTTTTCGGTCAGTACGGGTACGCCAAGCTTCTGGGCTTTTTCCAGTTTGCTGCCCGCTTTATCGCCGGCTACTAGGAAGCTGGTTTTCTTGCTCACGGAGGACGCCGCGTGCCCGCCATGGTCCGCAACCAGCGCTTCGGCGTCCTGGCGGCTCAGGGTTGCAAGCGTTCCGGTGATCACAACGGTCTGGTGCATCAGCGCGTCGGATTGTATGCTGCGCTCATATACCGGGGTTACGCCCGCGTCCAGCAGGCGGGCGACCATCTGGCGGTTTTCGTGAAATGAGAAAAACTCGGCTATGCTGCCCGCAACAACGCCTCCCACCTCCGGGATGGCGAGGAGCTGTTCCTCGGTTGCTTCGGCGAGGGTATCCAGCGAGCCGAAGGTATCGGCCAGGTCGCGCGCGGTTTTCCGGCCGACGTTGGGGATGCCCAGGCCGAACAAAAACGCGTCCAGGGAGCACTGCTTGCTGTTTTGCAGCGCCTGAATCAGGTTATCGGCACGCTTTTCCTTGAAACCGTCCAGCGCCAGCAATTTGTCGGCCGTCAGGCCGTACAGATCGGCCGGGTCGCGTGCGTCAAGCTTGTCATAAAGCAGCTCGGCGGTCTTTTCGGAAAAGCCTTCAATGTCCATGGCGTCGCGGCCTGCAAAATGCGCCAGACGGGCAACGGCCTGCGGCTTGCAGCTTTTGCGGTTCATGCAAAACAGGTGCGCGCCGCGCTCCGTCAGCTCCGTACCGCAGGCGGGGCAGTGGGTCGGCGGAACAATCTCCTGCTCACCGGGCTCGGCCTCGCCTACGCGGCCCATGATTTCGGGAATCACGTCGTTGGAACGCCGAATCCACACCTTGCAGCCCACGGCGAGCTTTTTGCGCAGGATATCGCCGTAGTTGTTCAGGGTGGCGTTCTGCACGGTCACGCCGCCGATATCCGTCGGGGTCAGGCGCGCCAGCGGGGTCAGCTTTCCGGTGCGGCCCAGCTGCCAGTCTACGCTTAGCAGCGTTGCGATATCCTCCTCGGCGGCGAACTTATACGCCACGGCCCAGCGGGGGAATTTGTCGGTATTGCCCATCAGCTCCCGCGTGTGCAGGTCCTGTACCTTGATCACCGCGCCGTCGATCAGATAATCAAGCGTTTCGCGTTCGCCTTCGATGGCATCGATGGCAGCCTCCAGCGCCTGCGAATCGGAAAAGGTTTGCAGGGTCACGGTGGGAAAGCCGTTGTCCTTGAGGAAGCGGATCATGCCCGGCTGATCGGTATAGGGCGGATTTTCGATGGTTCCCACCTGATAAAAGAAGGCGGTCAGCTTGCGCGCGGCGGTGACGCCCGGATCCAGGTTGCGGATCGCGCCTGCGGCGGCATTGCGCGCGTTTTTCAGTGGATCTTCGGCGGTTTTATTGTAGGCTTCCAGGGTGCTCAGGCGCATGATGCACTCGCCCTGCACCTCGATCAGCCCCTGATAGGGGATGGTCAGCGGCACGGCGCGGATGGTGCGCACCTGCGGCAGCACACCCTCGCCAACCTCGCCGTTGCCGCGTGTGGCGGCCTGGGTAAGCTGCCCGTTTTCATAGGTCAGGTTCAGGGTTAGGCCGTCCAGCTTGTATTCCACGCCGTAGCTGAGCGGCGGGAGCAGCTCGCCTTGCTGCTCATACAGCTTTTCACAGCGCAAAAACCAGGCGCGCAGCTCTTCCTTGCTTTGCACCTTATCCATGCTCCACAGCCGGTTCAGGTGCCGGTGCGGCTGAAAGGATTTCAGCGGCTCCGCGCCAACACGGCGGGTCGGGCTGTTGTCGCGCTGCACACCGCTTTCTTTCTCCAGGCGGACAAGCTCGTCGTACAGCTTGTCCCACGCGGCATCGCTCATCAGCTCCTGCTGGCCTGTATAGTAGGCGGCGCTCGCCTCATTCAATTTTTGGATCAATTCATCCATGCGTTGTTCTGTGTTCATGGATCCTCCATCTGAAAACAGGACGCTGAGGAGCGTCCTGCTTGCGATCATGGAATACTAGTCATTCACCTTGACAATCGGCGCAATGCTCAACGCAAATTCTTTGACGCCATAGGCCGCGAACGAGATCACGATCCGGGCGTCGCTGCCCTTGCCGTGGATATCCATCACGTTGCCCTCGCCGAACTTCTTGTGCATTACGCGGTCGCCCACCTTGAACAGCGACGCCAGGGCGCTTGCCGGCACACTTGCGGCTGCCGAAGGCGTAAAGCCCTTCTTAACGCCCTTAATGCCCAGCGCCGAGCTCTTGGCGCCGATGCCCGCCCCGCGTGTGACAATCTGGGGCACGCCGAACTGCATGGTTTTCTGCACCTGCTTCTTTTCGGGCTGCCTGCGCATGGGCTGGGGTCTTGCCTCGGTTTCGGGGAAGCTTTGCTCCCGCTTGGCAATCCATGCGTCGTCGATCAAATGCTTTGGAATCTCTTCCAAAAAGCGGCTGGGCGCGTTCATGTTGAGCTGATTATACAGCATCCGCTGTGTGGCGTAGCTGATGTATAGGTTCTCCTTGGCGCGCGTGATGGCCACATAGGCAAGCCTGCGCTCCTCCTCCAGGCGGTCGTCCTCCGTAATGCTGCGGCCGCTGGGGAAAATGCCCTCTTCCAAACCGGCGATGAACACCGTATGGAACTCAAGCCCCTTGGCCGAGTGTACGGTCATCAGTGTGACGTGCTTGGTGCTGGCCTCCGATTGATCCAGATCGGTGATCAGGGCGACGTTTTCCAGGTAGTTGCTCAGGGTCGGCTCGTCGGCCGCCTGCTCGTACTCGGTCACCGCGCCCAGGAACTCGTCCATGTTTTCCAGGCGCGATTTCGCCTCGTCGGACAGATCCCTTTCGTATTGCGTGCGCAGGCCTGTTTTCTCAATCAGGGTCTTCACAAACTCGCTCAGGCCGATGTTTTCATGCAGGCCGACCAGCTCGCTCATCAGCTCCCCGAACTCGCGCACGCACTTGCGCGGCCGTGCCGACAGGGTATCGGGCACGTCCATCAGCGCTGAATAGAGGGGGATGTCGTTTTCCTGGGCAAACAGCAGCAGCTCGCGAATCGTGCTTTCGCCGATGGAGCGCTTGGGCTGGTTGATAATGCGCCGCAGGCTGATATCGTCCGACGGGTTGACGATGCAGCGCAGATAGGCGATCACGTCTTTAATTTCCTTGCGGTCGTAGAAGCGCAGACCCCCGTATACCCGGTAGGGGATGCCCGCGCGCATGAGCATTTCCTCCAGCACGCGGCTTTGCGCGTTGGTGCGGTAGAGCACCGCGATATCGGAATATTTCTCCCCGGACAGCTGCAGCTGCTGGATGCGGTCGCAAATCCAGGCGGCTTCCTCGCGCTCGTCGCCCGCGCAGAACAGGCTGATCAGCTCACCCTCCTGGGCGTCCGTCCAGAGCCTCTTTGCTTTTCGCACCTGGTTGTTCTGGATCACCTGGTTGGCGGCGTCCAGGATATTGCCGGAGCTGCGGTAGTTTTGCTCCAGCTTGATGACCGTCGCCTCGGGGAAGTCCTTTTCAAAATCCAGAATGTTGCGCACGTCCGCGCCGCGCCAGGAGTAGATGGACTGGTCGTCATCGCCGACCACGCAGAGGTTGCGGCTCTCCTGGGTGAGAAGCTTGACCAGCTGATACTGCGCATAGTTGGTATCCTGGTACTCGTCCACCAGCACATGGGAAAAGCGCTGCTGATAGCTTTTTAGTACCGGGGGATGATCGGCGAACAGCTCCAGCGTCCGCACCAGAAGATCGTCGAAATCCAGGGCGTTGGAGGCGCGGAGGCGTTTTTCATATTCGGTGAATATGTCGTGAATTTGCTGGCTGCGGAAGTCCTTGGCCGATTCCATGAACCACTCGTCCGGCGTGAGCAGGCGGTTCTTCGCGTCGGAAATCTTCACCTTCAGCTCGCGGATGGTAAAGGCCTTGTCGTCGATATCCAGAGTCTTGAGCGTGTTTTTCAGCACGCTTTTCTGGTCGTCGTCATCATAGATGGTGAACGAGCGCTTGTACCCGAGCTTTTCGATATCGCGGCGCAGCATTTTAGCGCACATGGCGTGAAACGTGCTCACCCAAACATCCTCGGCCTTGTCGCCGACGAGCTCCACAATGCGCCCCTGCATTTCCCTGGCGGCCTTATTGGTAAAGGTAATCGCCAGAATACGCCAGGGCTCCACGCCGGAATCAATCAGGTTGGCGACACGGTATGTGAGCGCGCGCGTTTTGCCGCTGCCTGCGCCGGCTAAAATGAGCACGGGACCATTCAGCGTTTCAGCCGCCTTGCGCTGCTGCGGGTTGAGCATGTCCAAATTCATCATAAACCTCTAAATTTCTCCGTCCAGTTGCGAAAGCACAAACGAGTAACCCTCGGCACCATAATGCAGCGCGCGGTTGACGCGGCTGATGGTTGCGGTGCTTGCGCCTGTTTTCTGCGCGATTTCCTGATAGGTCGCCTTGCGGTTAAGCATCACGGCAACCTCCAAACGCTGCGCGATGGACTCCAGCTCCTTGATGGTCATCACGTCTTCGCAAAAACGATGCGCTTCGTCCGTCGTGGTCAGGGTGAGAAGCGCCTTCATCAGCAGATCAATCTGATCGCCCTGCAGCTGCGGTGTGAACTTCATACAACCTCCGGATTTATTTTACCGTAAGGGCAAAGCGCAATATGAACCCTGCCGCTGCGCCGGGGTTCGCAGGCGTGTGGAGGGGATCAACGCAGCGTTTCTTATCTGTAATTATACCACAGATTACCGTAGATTCAAAGTTCCGCGGGCAGTAAATCTGCGTGGTTAATCCCGCGGCATCTGCTCGACGATCCAGAATTGTCCGTCGGTTTCCATCTCGATCATCCCCGTATGCGTGTAGTAGCGGGGAATGTGCAGCGCGGCGAGCTGATGCTCCGTACGCGGTACCGCCGAGCGCATATTGGTCACCACAACCAGCTCCGGCGATACGGCGGTCAGAAAGGCGCTCAGCATGGGCGTCATCCCGTGATGGGCAAATTTCAGCACATCGGCTTTAAAGGCGGGCGCGCCGTAATGGTTGAGCAGATATTCCTGCGTTTCACCGCCAGCATCGCCCATCAGCAAAACGCTGCGGTCGCCAAACACCACCTTGAGTACAAGGCTGTGTCTGTTTTTATCTATCCCCGGCGTTTCATCGCGGAAGACGGCCACGGCTGCCTGCCCCAGCATAAAGTGATCGCCGTCGCCGATGCGGTAGTAGGGGATATCTTTTTGGGCAAGCAGCTCACGTACCCTGGTATAGTCCTCGCTGCCCGGGTAATCGTCCGTATAGCAGGACAAATAGGCGTCCACCAGATAGTCGTCCCGTTTCAGGATGGCGAGCAGACCGTCAATATGGTCTCTATGGGCATGGGTATTGACCATGTAATTGAAATGCCTGACATCCAGCGCGGCCAGCTCATCCCGAATAAAACCGAACTGGTTGAGCGATGCGCCGTCGACAAGCATCGTCTGTCCGTCGATGCGCAGCAAAATGCAGTCGGCAGCGCCGCGATCCAGAAAATTTACGGTTAACAATTCTGCGGTTTCAAAAAGCATGTCCGGCTGGGCAACGGCAACCGGTTCGTAGGGCGCCAGCCTTGCACCTGGTCTATGGTATACCACGGGGGATGCCAGCGCGATTGCCGGAATCAACAGGAGGAAAACGGGAATCAACAGTCTTCTGAGCATGGTGTACCTCGGTCAGTTAAGTGTATATTCCAAAAAAAGAGCGTCCGTTAGGACGCTCATTGGACCGCTTCGAACGAACGACTTCGTTAAAAACGGCTGGCTTCTTTGATCTTGGCTGCCTTGCCCTGCAAACCGCGCAGATAGTAAAGCTTTGCCCTGCGCACTTTACCCTTGCGGACGATCTCAATGCGATCTACGCGCGGGGAATGCAGCGGGAATGTACGCTCTACGCCGATGCCATAGCTTAAGCGGCGCACGGTAAAGGTTTCTCTGACGCTGCCGTTGCGCTTGGCGATAACGGTGCCTTCAAATGCCTGCAAACGTTCGCGTTCGCCTTCAACGACCTTGACCCATACCCGTACGGTGTCGCCGATGTTGAAAGCGGGACGATCACTGCGAAGCTGAGCTTTTTCGATGGAACGAATGATTTCGCTCATGCGTGTGCCTCCTTTCCCTCATAGACGTTCGTACTCCGGGTCAATGCCCGTGCAGAGGACCGCCCGTTTAATATCACAAAGGGCATTGTACCATACAGCCGCCCCGTGGTGCAAGTGTTAATTTTCAGGCCTTTGGCGCTTAAGAGTTGGTATTGCCGACAAAGCGGAAGGTTTCCACAATCGCCGGGCCGATCGCCTCATCCTCCGGGGTCAGGGTGGAGAAATCCGGGTAGTATACGTGCACCATAATGAAGTAACCATTAACGAGCATCACGGTATCGCAGGCGTCGTTGGCGTCGGTCTGTTCGTTGACAACGATGTACTCATACCCCTCCGGGGTGACGCGCACCTCGGTTTTCGGATCGGCCATCTCCACGCTAATCTCGGAGATAATGCGATCAATATCCTCCCTGGGCAGGTCCGACAGGCTCAGCCCCACGTAAAGCTCGTCCGCCGCCGTGGTGATGGCGATCACGGGCTTGCCGGAGGTGAGGTAACCGATCTCCGTCAGGGAGAAGTGCTCGTCGGTCTGGCTGTTTTCCACACGCGTGCCGCTTGGCAGGGTCACGACGATGTAGAAAAGCTCGCCTTCCCTGTGGATTTCAATGTCCTGCGCCGCAGCGGCCGTCCATGTGAAAACGGCGGCGATCAGCAGCAGCACAGCGATTGTTTTTTTCATACGCTTCCTTCCTTTCCGTATGGTTGAAGCTCAGGAACCAAAATCAACTGTCCCCGTAGTAGGGGTAGAGGAACTGGCGCATCATGAAGCCCATGATATGGCCTTCCTCGTCCAGCACCTGGCACCAGAGAGAATTCTGGCTCATCACGGTCAAAACGGTGTTGGCGTAATAGTGGGTATTGATTTCCGCCTGCAGGGACGGCGCCCAGCGCAGGTTCACATACCCGGCGGGGTTGCTGGGCCGGACCAGCGCTTTATAGTAGGTAGGCTGGAAGCCAAAGAAGATTTCGTTGGGGAATGCGGCGGAGGGCGTCGGCGTAACGGTGGGCACAGGGCAGTAGGTGGGCGCTGGCGTGGGATACGGCGTGGGCGTCGGCCAGCCGTAAACCAGGTAGCGCGACATGGAATAGCCCGTGTAGCCGTTATAGGTCACGGAATACCAGGTGTCGTCGTAGGCGTCGTTCACCCGCACGGCAGCGCCGTTTGGAATCTGGGTCATGATCGAGCCGATGATGCTTGGCGCGTCGCGCATATTCAGCGGTTTTCCGTTGGATGTATATACGTACATGGTCGTATAGGCCATCGCGGCCGGCCAAACGCTTACAGCGAGCAGCGCGGCCAGGATGAACGCAAGTGTTTTCTTCATGATGCCCATGCCTCCTTATGCAGCCGTATCAAGGCGATCTATAGCTTTATCATAGCCCTGTCGGGTCTGAAAATCAATGTTTTTCGTATGCGGCGGGCGGGAGGCGGGCGATTGGCACTCGCGGCTGTCCGCCATCCGGCGTCTGTGGCTGTATTATACGGAAAGCGACGGGGGCTGTCAACGCGGCGTAAAGCCGCCGGGCGGCAAATCAATTGTCAAATGGCGCGCGTTCTGCTATAATAACGACTGGTAACCAAGAACCCAAGGAGGTGTAGGCATGGCCTCGAAAAAAGACACTCTTCCTGTGAGCATAACCGTGGATAACGATTCTACGGGTACGATAACCTATGCCAACGAAGTCATTGCCATCATTGCCGGTGTGGCCGCCAATGAGGTGGAGGGCATCGCGGGCATGTGTTCCGGCGGAGGGTTTTCCGACGTTTTTATCCGCTCCAGAAACATCCGCAAGGGTGTGAAGGTGGAAATCGGTGCCGAGGAAGCCTCGGTAGACCTGTATGTGATCGTGGAATACGGCACGCCCATTCAAGTGGCCGCGCTCAACGTGCAGGAAAGCGTCCGCAAAGCCATCGAAACCATGACGGGCCTGCATGTCGTGCGGGTAGACGTTCACGTCAACGGCGTGAGCTTTGAAAAGGAAAAACTCGAGGAGGAAACCTATCTCGAAAACGCGATGATGGCCGATATTGCCGCGCCTGAACCCGTTGCCGCGATTTCCGAAAAGCCGGAGGAAACCAAACCGGCGCAAGAAGCAACGCCGGTTGAGGACGCAAAACCTTCGGAGGCTGAAGAGCCTGCGGAAGACAAAAAACCGGCACCCGCGCCCAAGAAAAAGAGAACCAAGGCCGCGCCAAAGCCCAAAGCGGAGGGGAAACCCGCCCAGCCAAAGCCGGACGCGGGCAAGGATACCGAATAACAACGCGGGACCCAAAGGGATCACCCATCCTTTTGGGTTTACGTTTCCGCCCGTTTTTTCGGGCACGGAGGACAGAAAGCTATGAAACGATCATTTCCTGACCGTATGCTCACGGGGCTTGCGGGGATCATCCTGACCATCCTGGGGCTGGGGCTGTTTGTATACGGGGTCGGGATTTTTCCCTTCCAGCTGGATATGGCCTTCCTGGAGGGTCCGTTCACCTTCTGGCAGCATGTGCTGCTTGCGGTTATCGCCCTGGTGCTTTTGCTGCTGGGGCTGCGCGGCATCGCCGCGGTGTTCCGTTCGAATAAGGAAAAAGGCTTCATCCTGCAGCATACGGAATACGGCGATTTGAACATCTCCATGAACGCGATGGAGAACATGGTCAAAAAGGTCGTCGATATGAACGACGAGCTCAAGGTGACCAATACCAAGATCTCGCATACCAAAGACGGCGTGATCGTTTCTGTCCGCATTCTGCTCGAAAACGGCGTCAACATCCCCATGATCGTCAGCGCCCTGCAAAAGCAGACCCGGCAGTACATTACCTCCTGCTCGGGCGTGGACGTCCGGGAAGTGCGCGTGTTTGTGGATACCACACCCGGCTCCGGTCCCAGGCTCCACGCGGAAAAGGGCAGCGAGATGGTAGCCGACGTGGATGCCGTGGAAAAAGCGGGCCGCATGGTGGATAAGCTCAACGACGCGGTGCAGAAGGCCATCAAGTCCGACGCCGGACCCAAGACCCACGAGGAGAATAAGGAATCCCTGCACCAGCGCATCTTCCGCAAGAAGGGCGAAGCGCAGGAAGAGGAACAGCCGGAGACACAAACCGGTGAAGAAACCGCCGCGGACATAGAACCCGAAAAGGAAAACGAGCCCAAGGCGGCGAAGAAAAAGGCTGCGGAACCAAAGAACAGCGATCCGCATGACAAGGAGGACGCGTAATATGTCCAACGACGAACAATCCAAATGGCTGACGATCGGCACCAAGCACTGCGGCTGGCTGATCGGACTTAGCGGCGCGGCTTTAGCGCTGATGCTCCTGTTCCTGGGGTTCTGGAGAACGCTGATGATCGCCGTGTTTTTCGCGGTGGGGTACCTGTTTGGCTCCAATAACCAAAAGATTGTGGGAATCAAGAACTTTATCAATAAGATCTTCCCGCCCAAAGGTGAATGATGCGGGAAACGGAGTGTGACGCATGGCACGTTCGGTAGCACGGGTAGCTGCGATGCAGCTTGCATATCAGCGGTCATGCGGAGGGGAAATGGGCGAGGACGCCATCGCGCTTGTATACGAGCAGCTCAAAAGAGGCGGCAAGCCCTCCGAGGATGACCTGAAATTTATCGAGGATATTCTGTCCGGCACACAGGCGCACCAGCCGGAAATCGATGGCCTGATCGCCGAACATTCCAGCGGTGAATGGACGCTGGAGCGCATCGCGCGTGTGGATTTGAGCATCCTGCGGCTGGCGGTGTACGAGCTGCTGTATCGCGGCGATGTGCCCGACAACGTTTCCATCAGCGAGGCGATGGAGATGGCCGACAAGTACTCCGAGCCCAAGAGCGGCCGCTACATCAACGGTGTTCTGGGCGCGATTCAGCGCGGCAAGCGAAAGGGTGTTGAGCATGAGGGCAGCGATCGGGCTTGATACCAGCTGTTATACCACGTCCGCGGCCATCGCGGACGAAAACGGCGAAATCATCGGCTTTCAGCGAAAGCTGCTGCCAGTGCAACCGGGAACCTGCGGCCTGCGCCAAAGCGAGGCCGTTTTTGCACATTTAAAGCAGTTGCCGGAGCTGGTGGAAGAGCTGATGGCAGAGGCAAAAGAGGCCGATATTTCCGCGGTGATCGCTTCGGCAACCCCCAGAGACGCGGAGGATAGCTACATGCCCGTGTTTACCGTGGGCAGGAGCTTTGGCAGGGCGATGGCAAGCACGCTCAAGGTGCCGTACTATGAGACGTCGCATCAGATGGGGCACATCCTGGCGGGCATGATCGGCAACCCGCCCATCGCGGGGCCGTTTGTCGCCATGCACATCAGCGGCGGCACGACCGAAACCCTGCTGTGCGAAGGGGATACGGTTCGCCTGATCGGGCAGACGCTTGATTTGCACGCGGGCCAGCTGGTGGACCGCATTGGGGTGCAGCTTGGCTTTGGCTTTCCCGCCGGCGCGGCGCTGGAGCAGCTCGCCATGCAGGCGGTGCCGGAGGCGCGGCTGCCGGTCAGCCTGGCGCGGGGAGACCTGGACTGCCACCTGTCCGGCGCGGAAACCCAGGCAAAGCGCTGGCTGGAGGCGGGGGAGTACGCCCGCGAGACGGTCGCGGCCGAGCTGTTCGATTTTCTGGCCCGCACGGCGGCGCGGATGCTTGCCGCAGCCTGCCGTGAAACGGGCGCACAGACCGTGCTGCTTGTGGGCGGGGTGGCCTCGTCTGTGCTGTTGCGGGACATGATCCCCGCGCGGCTCAACAAACTCGGCTGTTATGCAAACGTGCTGTTTGGAAAGCGTGAATACGCATCCGATAACGCGGCGGGCGTCGCCCGTTTGGGGATGCGCAGACAATTAGAAACGGAGGGATTGCCATGCAGATTTTAGACGGCAAGGTCATGTCCGCGCAGGTGGAAGCGGAACTGAAGGAACGCGTGGACGCAATGCTTAAAAAGGGACAAACGCCGGGGCTGGAAGTGATACTCGTGGGCGACGACCCCGCCAGCCACCTGTACGTCGGCAATAAGGAAAAGGCATGCGCACGGCTGGGACTGTATAGTAAAACCGTACGCCTGCCCGAGGATACCACCCAGGAGGCGCTGCAACAGGCGATCCGGGAGGCCAACGAAGACCCTAAAATCCACGGGCTGCTCGTGCAGATGCCGCTTCCAAAGCACCTGGACTCCGACCGCGCCTTGGCGCTGATTGCGCCTGATAAGGATGCCGACGGTTTTCAGAACGCGAGTATGGGCAAGCTGCTGCGCGGCGAAAAAGGCCCCGTCGCCTGCACACCCAAGGGCGTGATGTATATGCTCAGGGCAGCGGGCATTGACCTCACCGGGAAGGATGCGGTGGTCGTAGGCCGCTCAAATATCGTGGGGAAACCCATGGCGGTGCTGCTGATGCACGCCAACGCGACGGTTACCATTTGCCATTCCAGAACCAAGGATCTGGCCGCGCACACCCGCCGTGCGGACGTGCTGGTCGCCGCCATCGGCCAGCCGAAGTTCATCACCGCCGATATGGTGAAGGACGGCGCTGTGGTGGTCGACGTGGGCATGAACCGCGTGGACGGCAAGTTCGTCGGCGACGTGGACTTTGAAGCGGTCAAGGATAAATGCAGCTGGATTTCGCCGGTACCCGGCGGCGTGGGGCGCATGACCATCGCCATGCTGATGACCAATACCCTGGACGCGGCGGAGAAGGCCTTTTCATGAGCACCCGCCTGACATTGACGGTTGAAGAGCTCAACGAGTACGTCCGCAAGTCCCTTGCGGGCGACCCGATGCTGCGCAATCTTTCGCTGCGCGGGGAGATCAGCAATTTCAAACGCCATGTGTCGGGCCACCTGTATTTTACCCTGAAGGACGAGAACAGCGCCATCCAGTGCGCCATGTTCCGCACGGCGGCAATCGGCCTCAAGTTCCGGCCGGCCGACGGCATGAAGGTCGTCCTGCGCGGCAATGTGGGATTATACGTAAAAACCGGCTCCTACCAGTTCTATGCCGACGGCATGGAGGAGGAGGGGCTGGGCGATATTCATCTGCGCATGGAAGCGCTCAAAAAGAAGCTGCAGGCCGAAGGCCTGTTCGACGCTTCGCTGAAAAAGCCCTTGCCGCTTCTGCCCATGGGCGTGGGGATCGCCACCAGCAAGACCGGCGCGGTCATCCACGATATGACCCGCGTGGGCTGGCGGCGGCATCCGGGCATTCCGTTCTATCTGTATCCGGTATCGGTGCAGGGGGCGGGCGCGGCCAAAGAAATCGCCGCCGCCGTGGAAGCGCTGGACAGGCTGGATGAAGTCGACGTGATTATCGTTGCCCGTGGCGGCGGAAGTCTGGAAGACCTGTGGGAGTTCAACGAGGAAGTGCTCGCGCGCGCGATTTTCAACTGCCAGAAGCCTGTGGTCAGCGCTGTGGGGCATGAGACGGATTTTTCCATTTCCGATTTTGTGGCCGACCTGCGCGCGCCTACGCCCTCGGCGGCGGCGGAGCTGGTGGTGCCGCAGCGGGAGCAGCTTTTGCAAACGGTTGAGAAGCTGCAAACCCGCACACGCCGTGCCTGCGAGATGACCCTTGCGGGGTATGCCGCGGGGCTGTCGGAGCTTTCCGCCCGCATTGCCCGGCAGACGCCGGAACGCCAATTTGGGGTGATCGCCGAGCGCGTGCAGGGACTTTCCCAACGCCTGACGCTTTTGTATAAACAGGTCCTGGAGCAAAAGGCGCGCGCCCTCTCGGAGCTTTCCCTGCGCATCACGGCCGCAAGCCCCAGGGAAACGCTCAAGCGCGGCTATGCCATCGTGCGGCGGGGAAAAACGAGCGTGCAGAGCGTAACCATGCTCAAGCCCGACGATTTGATTACCATCACGCTGGCGGACGGCAGCGCGGAGGCAAAAACCCTGCGTGTGCTCAAGGAGGACGAATAAATGGCAGACAAAAAACAGAGCTTTGAAGCGGATCTGCAAAAGCTGGAAGCCCTCGCCGATAAAATGGAGCTGGGCGAGCTGCCGCTGGAGCAGCTGATGGACGCTTACGAGCAGGGCGCAAAGCTGGCAAAAAGCCTGGACGAGCGGCTGAAAACCGCCGCTGCAAGGCTGTATGAGGTCGGCAAGCAGAAGGACGGCACATTGACCGTTGAAGAAAGCACGGTCGCCAGGCAGGAATCCCTGCTTGACGGCGCGGAGGAATAACGCCGTATGCAGTTTCAGGAGAGCTATGATCGCTACCTGCGGGCGGTGAACCTGGCGCTTGCCGGGCATCCGCTGCTCACGGGTGAGGCGGAGTATACAGAGGCTTTGCCCGATGCGCCTGCGGACGGAATCATTCCCGAGCCGCTGCGCTCCGCCATGCGCTATAGCCTCTTGCTGCCCGGCAAACGCCTGCGCCCGGTGCTGCTGCTGGCTTCTTATGAGCTGCTCAGAGACGACTGGGAAACGGCCCTGCCGTATGCCGCCGCGCTGGAAATGATTCATACCTATTCCCTGATTCACGACGATCTGCCCGCCATGGATGACGACGCCCTGCGGCGCGGCAAGCCGACCAACCACCTGGTATTCGGCGAGGGTATGGCGATTCTCGCGGGCGACGGCCTGTATTCCCTGGCGATCGAAACCATGCTTGAGGCAGCGCTTGCAACCGGTCATCCCCATGCGCTCAAGGCCATGGATGAAATCACACGCCGTGCGGGTGTGCGCGGCATGATCGCCGGGCAGACGCTGGATGTGAAGCTGGAGGGTACACAGCCCCGAAAGGATATGGTACACTATATCCAGCGGCATAAGACCGGCGACCTTTTGACCGCGCCCATGACTGCCGGGCTGATGCTAGCGGGCGCGGACGAAGAAACGCTTTGGGCAGGCCGCGGCTATGGCGAAGCGCTTGGACGCGCGTTTCAGATTGTAGATGACTTGCTGGATTTGCAGGGGGATGCTACAATACTCGGAAAGCAGACCGGCATGGACGCACAGCGGGGCAAGATGACCTGGCCCGCCGTGTATGGGGAGACCGCTTCCCGCGAGGAGGCCGCCCGGCTGATTACCGCTGCCAAGGAAGCGCTGTCGCCGTTTGGCGGGCGCGCGGCGTTTTTGCGGATGCTTGCGGATTCAACGCTGACGCGGGTATCCTGATTTGGGAAGGGGACTAGACGAATGCACGATATACTGGACGTGTTTTCCAATCCCATCGTGCTGTGTTCACTGTTTGCGTGGGCAACGGCGCAGCTTTTAAAGGTGCCGCTGTACTACCGCGTGGAACATAAGCTGAATTGGAAGCGGCTCGTTGGCGCGGGCGGTATGCCCTCGTCCCACTCGGCTCTGGTTGTAGCGCTGACGCTTTCCGTAGGCTTTCTGGAGGGCTTTGGCACGGCGCTGTTTGGCGTTTGCACGGTGCTGAGCTTGATTGTGATGTACGATGCCATCGGCGTGCGCCGGGAAACGGGCACGCAGGCGACGGTCATCAACCAGATTCTCAAGGATGTGCTCATCAACGGCCGCCGCATCTCCGACGATGAGCTCAAGGAGCTTGTCGGCCATACGCCCTTCGAGGTCGTGGGCGGTATCTTTGTGGGCGTCCTGACCACATTTGTGTATTTGTTTTTGATACTGTAACAATACAAAATCGTTTGGGGGGAATATTCATGGATCATTTCATGGAAGAGGTCGTCGTTAAAAAGAACAAATCGCTGCAGGAGCTTTTGTACTATGCCGCCAACGTGGTCATGGTCATTACGGCAATTCTTGGGTTTATGATGCTGCAGTGGATTTTCACGGGCTTCAATATCCCGCTGCTGATCAACCTGGTTGTGCTGATCGGTATCGCGCTTCTTTTGTTTTTGTACAAGGACAGGCTGCGTACCGAGTATGAATATACCTTTACCAACGGCGACCTGGATTTTGCGCAGGTATTCAACAACAAAAAGCGCAAAAGTCTGGGCACCATGCGCGTGAAAAACGTCGAATCGTTCGGCCCCGTGGAGAGCGACCATTTCCGCAGGCTGATCAGCGCGCCGGGCGCGAAGGCCAAGAACTGGTTTTTGAACAGGGGCGCGAAGCTGTATTACTTCTACTATGTCAAGGATT
>ERZ795057.1740-NODE-1740-length-18052-cov-18.294994_pt1 | contig 18052 bp, 13 predicted proteins | sample MGYA00375141_ERZ795057 | MGnify/ENA primary metagenome ERZ795057 (study PRJEB30186, sample SAMN05720163) | activated sludge metagenome | isolation source: Anaerobic digester | place: Hong Kong | collected 2015-01-26 ... | reverse complement strand
TTTAGGGTCGGTAATGCTGTACGCCAGTTCAGCATTCGCAAGCTACATTGATCAGCTCTCAAATCAGAGCGCAGAGTGGTTAGGTAATCCCACAAGAACAGCAGCAACGGACAGCGTTGATGGTGTTGTTTACAATCCCGCAGGCTTAAGTACAGTTGCTGATGGGCTCTATGTTCATTACTCACAGCAGGCCATAGACAATAATGTCAGCGTTGAAGTTATGGATCCCTATGCAGGGAATGCCAAGTATGCAACTCACAAGCCGAGCAAGTTTGTTCCATCATTTTATACAAACTATAAGCAGGATAACTGGGCTGTTTTCGGCGGATTTTCAATCTTCGGCGGCGGCGGAAGTGTTCTCTGGGAAAATGGAGCACCCAATCTTAACTTTGCGGTACAGACTGCGGAACAACTGGGTGGCGGTTGGTTAAATGGTGGGAACTATTTTGGAGATGATGGTACTGCAAACGGTAATGTTAGCGTTGAGATGCTTTCCATGCTGCCTGCTTTAACCTTTGGCGGCTCTGTCGCGGTTAATGATGTTGTTTCGGTTGCCCTTGGCGGTCGTGTGATAAAATCAACACAGTCAATTGAGTTAAAAGCAACAGAGTCAGGAATTGGCGGTTCAAGGGATAAAATATTTGAGGCTGAATTAACAGCTCTGGGTTATCATGGAATCATAGGTGTAAACGTTAGACCAGTTAAGGAGTTGAATTTTGCTGTAACCTATGAATCACAAACTGAGCTTGAATATGAAGTTGATGTTAAAACAGACATGTCTAAGCCGGCATTAATGGGCTTCGGAAATAAACAGTGTTTGCAGGCGCTCTCCGGATATGAGGATGGAAGAAAGATCAGGTTCGATCTCCCTGCAAAACTTCAGCTTGGTGCAGAGTACGCTTTCACTGAAACATTTAAGGCCAGTGTAGCATTCCTCTATTATTTCACTAACTGGGGAACATATGATAAGCCTGCAAAGGCTAATCAGGTAAGTGGTGCACAGGAAAAAACATCTTATGATCTTAATGCCGCATATGAAGCAGGAATAGGTTTTGACTGGGAATTTCTTAAGGGTATTCACTGGACAGCCGGTGTTAATTATGACTGCATGAACATGAAGAAAGATCAGATAAGTGAAACAATGACCAAGAATGACCTCTGGAATGTGGGTACAGGTTTAAAGGTGAGGACTGCTGAAAATCTTAACCTCATGGTTTCATATATGCATAATTTCTATAATGATGTTGAAAATAACGCAACAGCGACATCAGCAAGCGGTGTAACAACTAATTACAAGACCAAGTATGAAAAATACGCGAATGTATTTGCTTTCAGTATTGAGTACAAGTTTCTCTAAGAACTTTGACTATAAGACTTACAGATTCTATTGGAGTGGGCTGCCCTTTCGGGCAGCCTTTTTTTTGAATAGGAAACTTTTTGTGTTTTTTATAAGACCGTTGTTTTGTTGCAGCTGCGAAAATTACTTTCTGTTTTTTAGAAGGCTGCTGCCCCGAAAGGCAGCAGCCTATTCATAAATGTTTGTTGGAAAGTTTATTTTTGAAATCAGGTTTACGAACCCTTTTCCGTAATACTTAACTGATTCTGAAGTTGTTGTATAAAAACACAGCGAGAACTACTGTGGTTTTTTAAATTTTAACTTCAGTACCAATCTCATACCAATATAATTATGGTTGACCAATTGTCAATGATATAATAAAACTAATATAAAAAAAAGAATAATTTTTTAGAATTGTATCAGAATTTATTCCTTAACTTTTTTCAGACAGGAAATGCTCTATTACCCGCGCCGCCAAAGGCGGCGCGGGTATATGATTCATTACTTTATACTAAAAACTATTTTTAGAAATTATTACCGGGATTAAATTATGTTTAATCATCCCGGTTATTAAAGGATGAGGGAATATTTTCCCACTTAAACCCGCTTCCGGGAATTAATAATGCGTTAAAATTGGTTAAAAAAGTAAAAAAAAATAAAAATTGGAAAACCAATTTAATTTAAACTTGACATCCGGTATATTCCTGCTTTAGTTAGTAAAACTGATATTTGACGGTTAGCCGTAAAAAATGTTTCATAAAATCATCGGAAAACTGTAGAATATAAAGTTTATGGCCTGCGTGAAATATATAAATAATGCCAGGTTCATGATAATAGGAAACTCGTTTGTGCCAGAAAATTAAACATTATTGATTCACTTTATAGTGAATTATAATCGGTTATTTTTATATTATCATGAAATGGACAACCTTATGAAAGAGAGACTCGCCTCAAAAATCTACAATGAACTTGAAAAAGATATATTAAAAGGTTTCTACCCGGTTAATACCAAACTTCCGCCTGAAAGAGAACTTGCGGAAAGATTCAATACGAGCAGGTTTGTCATTAGAGAAGCAATTGCCATGTTAATAAATGCCGGGCTTGCTGAAACAAGGCCACAGAGTGGGACATTTATTAAAAACTTTTATGATGAAACGACCCTTGATTCCCTGATAAAAATTCTGCAGACATCAAAGTCAATGGAAATTAGAACATTTGAGTCTCTAATAAATTATAAACTTATAAATGATGTGGCGAATGTCGGGCGTGCGGCTGAAACAATGACTAAAGAGGATCTTGATGTGATTGAGACTTTAATTCTAAAAAAGAAACTCAACACTATTCCGAGAATTTTATCTGAGTGTGATTATCAGATTGATAATGAAATAGCTAAAGCCGCCAAGAGTATGATTAGCCTTGCTGTAACTATCAGTCTCAAACCCCTGAAGGTCTATATTATTGAGCTTTTATATAAAATAGCGGATTGCAGAGATACCATAATTGAAAACGATATTCTTCTTTTTAATGCGTTATCAGCCCATGACAGTAAAAAAGCAATGAGTATTATGCGCGAAAGAATTTTCCTCGTTGAAGAGATTGTAATGAAAAACGCGATTGTCGAAAATGGTTTGATTAGTGTGGATACAGATCTTGAACCCCGTAAAAAAGTAAAGCATTCACAGAGGGAAAACACGGTTAAAACTAAATGAAACAGGGAACGATTAAACGTTCCCTGTTTCATATTCATAAATGTTTGTTAATTTTTTTATTTTCTTTTATCCTGGTCAAAAAAACCTTTTTCAACCTGTTGTGTGGTAGCCTTGTTTGCTTTTTCAGCTTCAACGGCTTTGTTGTGCAGGTCATAAGTCACTGTTCCTGAAAACAGTACCAGTCCCGCGATTAAGATAGCACTTTCTGTAATCATAATCTGTTCTCCTTTTGTTTAGATTTACGATAAATTAATTTCTCTTGTCCTGGTCAAAGAAACCTTTTTCAACCTGTACGGTTGTGTTTACGCTGTCAGCTTTTTGCGCTTCAACAGCCTTGTTGTGCAGATCGTATGTTGTTGTTCCTGAGAAAAGGATAAGGCCTGTAATTAAAATAAAACTTTCCATAAATACCCTCCGGTAATTTAATCATTTATGGTAGACCATCTTAATATTGGTTTACCAATTGTCAATATTAATAGTAATAAAAAACCAAAAAAAGTTAAAAAACTTATAAAAAAAATATCACTTTTTATTCTTTAATTTATTTCAGGCAGAATATGCTCTATTACCTCGGTAGCAGTAGGCGGTGGCGGTATAAAATTCATTATTTTGTACTAAACATATCTTCAGGAATTACTACTGTTAAAAAAAATTTTAATCCATTGGTCTGGAATAGGTGTAATTTAATATGATCCGGTAATAATTTTTATATCGCGCCTGTAAAAATCCATGAGTGTAACCCGTTGAAATGCACATGCAGAAATGGACAGGGGAAAAGACAGAGGGGATGTCAGATATGGGGGGAAAGGATTTGACACAGATGAATACCGATGTTTTTTATGTATCAAGGTTCTTTTGACTAATCTCTTCGTTTTAATAGTTAAAATCTATCTTTAGAATAAAACACAAAAGTTGCTGATATATATTACTCAATTTATTGAAGCTGCAACCGGGAGGCTTATAATATGAATGACAGGTTTTCTGAAGCTGCGGAGAAGGGCCGGAAGCTTCTTGAATCAGCAGGGTGTGAATTTGCAGAAATACGGTTTTCCTCCGGTGTAGGCACAACAATTTCCCTCTCCGGTGATAATGTTGATTCAATGACATCAGGGGAGTCTCTCGCGGGCTCGGTGAGAGTGCTTAAGAAAGGTTCCTGGGGGTTTGCCACTTTTAATGATATAACATCAATTGAGCGTTTTTTTAACAGTGCTCTTACAGCTGCTTCAATTGCCTCTCCTGAAGAGAAGAGCAGGGTTGCTGCTTCAAAACCTCTAATAGCGCAGTTCAGGACAGAGCCTGTTGAGGATGTTAATGGAATATCTCTTGATGAAAAATTTGAACTTATAAAAAACTATAATAAAATACTTCAGTCTTCTCCAAAAATTCAGACAACGAAAGCAATATACCGTGATGTGAACAGCAGATATCTCTATATGAACAGTGAAGGCTCAAATCTTGCCTATGATAAAATGCACTGCGGAATTTCACTTACATCAGTTGCCAAAGACGGGAATATTATTCAGCCCTTTCATGAATCAGTTTCAGGTTATGGCGGGTACGAGATTGTCCGCGGCAGGGAGAACCTTGCAGAAAAGGTCGTGAAGATTGCTGTTGATATGCTCTCCGCCGAACCGCTTGAAGGGGGGACTTATGATGTTGTCCTTGATCCCCGGCTCTCAGGTGTCTTTATACATGAAGCTTTCGGACACCTTTCGGAAGCTGATTTTATACATGAAAACCCGAGGATGAAAGAGCAGATGACGCTGGGGAGAGAGTTCGGACCGGAAGGCTTTAATGTAATAGATGACGGATCAATCTCCGGACTTGCAGGATATATACCTTTTGATGATGAGGGGATATATCCTCAGAAGACATACCTGATAAAAGACGGAATACTGACCGGGCGGCTTCATTCAAGAGAGACAGCTGAGAAGATGGGGGAGGCCGTTACAGGTAACGGCCGTGCAATCGGTGTTATGCGGCAGCCTATTGTAAGAATGACAAATACTTATATTGATAACGGCACGCATACCAGGGATGAAATTTTTAATTCACTTGATGACGGGCTTTATGCAGTAGATGTAATAGGGGGGCAGACAAACCTTGAGATGTTTACTTTTACTGCCGGCTACGGCTACAAGATTAAAAACGGAAAGCCGGGTAAGATGTTCAGGGATGTTATTCTTTCCGGTAACGTGTTTAATACACTGAAGAGCATAAGCATGATTGCTGATGATCGTGAAATGTTCGGCGGGCTTGGAGGATGCGGGAAAGGGGGGCAGAGCCCTCTTCCTGTGTCATACGGCGGGCCCCATCTTCTTGTGAAAAATGTTCTTATAGGCGGTAGGAAATAATGGATAAAATACTTGAATCAATCCCGGGTAAATACAGATGGTTCGATGCTGTCCATGTTGCCGGCAGGAGTACCCCCCTCAGTTTCAGGAATAACAGGCTCCATTCGCTCAGTGAAAGCGAGAACTCCGGTTTCGGGATCAGGATAAACAGGGACGGGCACACAGGTTTTTCCTACACCAATGATCCGCAAAGAAAATCCGGTGCAGTTGAGCGCGCGTATTCAATGGCGCCCTACGGTGATCCGGAGAATTTTTCTCTGCCGGCGGATACAATTCTCGATTTCGAACCGTATGACCCGGCAATTGATTCGTTCTCAGTAAAAGATGAGATAGATGCCGCTGAAAAATTCATCTCTGATATGAAATCAATTTTTCCGGAGATAAGTATTGATATGGGGATCAGCGCGTCAAGCGGTGTTATGCGGCTTTTGAATTCAGAGGGTATTGATCTTTCATACCGCGATTCCTATTATTCAGTTTCAGCTTCATGTGTCCTTGTAATGGACAATGGTGTCAGAATAGATACATGGGAGGGGAAAAGCGACCTCCGTCCGGTGGAGTACAGTGAATTTAAAGAAATCCTGACAGAAAAAATTAAAAGAGCACAAATACAGGAGAAGATTGCAACAGGCCTTTATCCTGTAATACTTCCGCCCCAGGCATTCAGCCGCTTAGCAGGTATAATTGCCTCAGGGCTTAACGGGATATCCGTATGGAAAGGTGTTTCACCTTTTGCCGGGAAGATCGGGGAAAAGCTCTTTTCGGATAAGTTTACACTGGCGGATGATCCGCTTATCGAAGGCTCTCCGTACAGGATACCATTTGATGCAGAGGGTGTTAATGTATCGAGAAAAGAGCTTGTGAGCGGGGGTGTTATTCAGAAGTTTATCACTGATTTAAAATACGCTGAGAGGCTCGGCACAGAACCCTCGGGGAATGCCTCGCGCGGGTATTCATCACTCCCGTCACCTTCGTTCACCGGTGTCACTGTAGATCCGGGGAGTTCATCTTTTAAAGAAATGATTGCAGGCATTGAAAGAGGGATTGTCGCGGAGCAGTTCATCGGCCTTGGGCAGTCTAATACATTGACAGGGGATTTCTCGGCAAGTCTTGATCTTGCTTTTCTGATAGAGAACGGTGAAATAAAGGGGAGGGTGAAGGACTGCATGATGAGCGGGAATATCATTGATCTTCTTAAAGGTGAGGTGTATTTCTCCTCAGAGAGGGAGAGGCGGGGTTCGGTAGTTATGCCTTACGCTATGTTTCACGGAGTGAGCATTACAGCGTAATCACTTCATCGTAATTATCTCCGCAGCCAGCACAAAGACAGGGTTACCCGCGAGGGAGTTTGCCGTACCGCTGCTTTTGATCATATACTCAGTTCGCGCTGCAAGAGGGTATAGCATTTTTACATTACCGCGTGTAAACCTTCTTGATATTTCGAGAAACTTCTCTCTTCTTATTTTGCTGGATGCCATCCCCAGTTTAAGCAGGGCTTCATCCTGGCTTAGTTTCGAATCAAGGAAACCGTAGTATTTTTCCAGTATGTCAGCCTGGCGCAATATCATGTTCAGTATCAGGAGTTCGGCGGTACCTTCTTCAAGGAGCCTCCGAAGGTAAAGAAGAGATTTTTTCTCTTTTCTGAACAGAGAATCGGTAAAATCAAAAACATTCATTTCTTTTACGTCACCGGCAAGATCACGAATTACACTGTCAGTCAGTTTCATATCACCGGCGGAGTATCCGATCATATCGATAAGTTCATCAATCTTTCGTATATCGCTTCCTGTCAGATCAAGGATTAGCGGAACATGTCTTTCTTCGATTGATATCCCTTTATCTGTGAGTGATTTTTTTATATATGTAAAAAGTTCACTGTCGAACTGTTTCCAGAACTGCACTGTATGAATTACAGTATCAGGAAATTTATCAAGTAGAGAAGGGGGCCTGTTTTCCGACGTTGTAATGATCATCACAGTCCCTTCAGCAAGGCCGGAGATCATATCTTTTATAACTGTTTTGCTGTTATCATTTGATTTTACGTTTTCAAAATTTCGTATAATGCAGACACGCTTTGTTGAAAACATTGAACCTGCCATTGCAAAGTCAGCTGCTGCAAGGAGCTCTTCGGAGGCATTTCTGTCTTCGTTTATAAAAAATCTGCCGGTATTGTTGCGCCGTTCTTCGGGGTCAGTAAAGTGCTGCTCAAGCATCTGGTTGATCAGTTTATCCTTGTCACCTTCGGCTTCTCCGAGAAAGAGATATATGGAATGCCTGAGACCTTTTTTTATCTCTGCGGCAAACTGTTTTGATGTGGGGAACTTCTTCTGGCTCAATTCTCCCTCCCGGAGCGTTTAAGGTTATCTTCTTTGAACCACCCTGTGGTAATTACAGATATGATTCTTTCAGCGAGTTTCTCTGTCAAGCCGGTTATTCCCCTGTATTCACTGACAGCACCTTTTCCTGTTACTCTGTAAATATGGTCAGCATAAGTATCCCTGTTTCTGATAACCTCGGTTCCGGTTGATGTGTGTTCCATTGTTACCAGCGCATCTACACGTATCCTCCTCGCTTCCGCTATGCCCGCAGCGTTAAAATTAAGAGGTTCTGATATCAGGGGTAGAAGAGTTATGCTGACCTTAGCATCGCAGATACTGATATCATCAGTCATAAAAAGCCTACCGCCGGTGTTGATTTTTCTCTTCATCTCTGTCCTGAGCATTCCAGGGAGCTCATCAAGTGTGCTTTTATTAACTATTGCAGTAATGCATAACCTGTTGACCTCTGAGGGTATAAGCTCAGTTCCTTTAAATGTTTTTGTTAAGATTGAACCATGATTGTGGCCGGGTGAACATGCTGATAATAAAACGGTTATAAGAAGCTGTATTATTGTGCAGAAAAATTTTTTATTATGATGCCGGTTATCAGGAAAAAAGCTTAAAGATTTCATTGTTTTGTCCGATAATTAATTAAATTTAAAGTTTTTCATTTTACACTCCAACGGTCTTCCTTGGAAATTAAGGCAGTCAAGGGTAAGGCCTTTTGCAACAAACGGGATAAGTATATCCCGTTCTTTTTTTTCTGCAAGGATTAATTATTCCTGTTATTCCATCCTGATTGTCTCAGTGAGGTTATAAACAGTTTCAATATATTCTCCGGCAGGTTTGTCCCAGAAGTAAGCTGATCTCTCTGCATTTTCCCGTATCTTCATGAAAGTTTTATCATCGGATTTGTGGAAAAATTCTGCAGCCCTTGACATGGCATCATAGAAAGCCCATGGCGTAAAGTCGGAGAATAAAAAGCCTGAACCTTCGAAGCTGTCACCCGCCGCCATTACGGGCTTTACTGTATCCCTGAGCCCGCCGGTAGCCCTTGCAATCACCGGGCACCCGGCTGACATTGCTTCAAGCTGTGAGATTCCCCCCGGCTCGTGAAGAGAAGGCATGAGGAAATAGTCTGAGCAAAGCAGCGGAACGCTGACATCCTGGAATCCGAATGATACGGCAAACCTGTCCGGGTAGTATTGCGTGAGGAGGTAAAGTCCGTGCGCGATAGTTTCACCCCTGTTGTCTCCGGCGGAGATTGCCCCTCCTGCGATAATCTGGAATCCGAGGTTTTTGAATATACCTTCTGATGATTCAAGCAGGAGCTGGAAGCCTTTCTGCTCCGATATCCGGTGTATCATACATGCAAGTATCATGTCGGGGTCAACCCTGAGGTTCCTTTCGATCTGGAGCATCAGTTTGTTCATCATCCGTGTTACTATTTTTTTTCGTTGAGGATCACAGTGTCTCTGAATATAATCCTCGCCATGAAGTATCTCTGGGTACCTTTCCTTAATTTTTTCATTAAGTTCACTGTCATTAACGATTCTGTCTATAAGCTGCGGGAATATTCTCTGTGTAAATCCGGATCTCGACATATTCTCTTCGGTTTTTCTTCTGAAGTCGGAGCCTATGGCGTTGCTAATCCCCTTTACGTCATTAAGTATCCATTCAAGTCCGTCACAGGCAATCTCAATCTGTTTCGCATAAGAGGGGCTTACAGTGATGCACTTTCTCGCATAGCGTATGCCGGCAGCCATACAGTTCAGCTTATCGCCATGCACCGGGTCACAGAAGGATGCGGCCTGCCATGACGGGAGGTTGAACAGGTTGAAAAGGTCAAAACCGTTCTCCCACCTGTGATATGAATCGAAATACTGCCAACCGCCATTATGAATTATATGGATAAATGAACAGTTCTGAAATACAGGATTACTGTCATAGTAATGATCACAACGTACTATGCCGTTGAATATACCCGGGAATGCATCATTTGTGAATGTATACTTAGGTTTAAGATCGAATGTCAATATTACCTCTGCGCAGGCACGGGCGAATCCGATCCTCTTACGTAATCTCTCCTCTGATGTGATCCCCCAGTAGAGCCCGTTAAAAAATTCATAGTGGTCAAGAAGGTAGTATTTAATTCCTTCAACCTCGGCAAAGTGCACGCCGACTTCATAATCAGTATCCATTATTTTGAAACGAACATTTTTCCCTGTATAGGTAACACCGTATTTTTCAACAGCCTCCTCCATTTTCCGTTTTTCCTTGAAGTTGCCGTTTCTGTAGTAAGGGGTAATGACATATACATCCTCGTGAAGCTTAACCAGCTCACGGGGGAGTTCGTACACAACATTCGCCAGCCCTCCGCTCTTGGAGAACGGTTCAGCTTCAGCTGACATGAATACCATGCTACCTTTACGGTAGTGCCATGCGAGTTTTTCGGCAAGTGTTCTGAAGAAGTCTTTTTCTGCTGACATCTTCTTCATGTAATTCCTTACATCATGCAGATTGAGCTCGCTGTTTTTATGGAGGTGGAATATGCTTCTTTTTATCCCCAGTTCAAGGCAATCCTGTTTTACAGCACTGTTTCCAATAAGGTTTTCTCTTATAAAAGATGTAAATGTCTCATATGATTTAGCTGTGGGGTATATCTCTGAAAACGCGAAGTTTGAGAATATCTGCCCGGTATGTTCAAGCTCGCATAACCGTGTGAATGAATCAGCGAGGAACAGGCTGTAGTTCTCCTTCAGGTTTATTCTCTCAAGCTTTAGTAACTTGATTCTTTCGGTATATGTCACAGTAGTGTTGATTCTTGATATTTTAAGTTCTTTACCCGTGTAATACCTGTAGTTTCCGGTTATAGCTGAGTATAAAGGATCAGAGAGCCTGAATGAGTCATCATCTTTTATTCCCAGCCTGGGATTGTCGAATTGAAGTGATACATTCTGATTTGCTTCACTGAAATTGAATATTCCTATCCAGACAGTTTCCCCGGCGAATTTGAGCGCCGCTGCTGTCTGGTTGTTGTTGGCCCATATGAGAGCGCCGCGTCCTTTCTGCGTTGTATGGAATTTGTAAACATCCCTGTAAAAATTTTCAAGGCTCCTGTGAGAGGCATATTCAAACTGGTTCCAGTTAACATAGATGTTGTCAAGATAGACCTTCCATCCTTCACCTTCGGCACTCCCCTCGTAATCCATGATTATTGAACTCATGAATGCAGTGAGCGCAACAGCTGCCCGGAGCCCCCTGTGACCGAAAGTATTCAGGGCACGCCTTTCGTCATGGTTTCCGAGTATTCCGAGAAGTTCGGTTCCCTCCGGCATAACAGATGGAAAATAGTTGTCGTATATGTGATATATTTCACGGACATCGGTCATGCCGTGGGTTATGTTTTCGCATATCTTGAACAGGGCGGAGTTATATGGGACAAGCCCTGTCCTCGTGAGAAACTTTTCATGCCCCCAGAAACATTCTGCGATATTTATAAAGAATGATTTTTTCTTTTCAGTAATCTTTCTCTCAATGTTCTGCATGAGGAAGTAGTGGATGGGTACTGAGATCCTGTCCCTGCATTCGCAGTCGTAAAAGCCTGTTGTGACAAAATGGCCGTACTCCCTGTCATTTACAATTATGTTGCCGTTCAGCATTTCAAGGTCTGTGCGCTTATGTTTGTATGAATAGGGGTAGTTATTCCGCTTCATCATGATTGGCAGAGCATGTGCTGAGTCGAACCTGATGCCGTCTATGTCGTATTTATCAATAAGGGTTGAAATTGAATCTGAGAGCCATTCCCATATTTCGAAGATCCTGTAGTTCAGGAGTTTTCCATCGTTCCAGGAGCCGTATCTTCCGTCAGTGGAAGCTCTTTCAACAAGGTTGCCCCCTGTGTCGTAAGTCAGAACAGTGTAATCATCAGGGAGTTCATCACTCTTCCTGTTAAGGTGAGGGATGATATCAACAATTATTTTAATTCCGAGAGAGTGGGCTTTGGTCACAAGCTTTTTAAGCTCGTCCTCTCCACCCATCCCGGGTTCAATTTCTGTAAGGCTTACAGGGGAGAAGGGGGAGGGTGATGTGGCTTCAGGCGCCCAGTCCTCCCTGTTGCTTCCGCGTTTCTGCACGCCAAGGAGATATATAGCAGTGACTGAATATCTTGATTTAAGATCCTCAAGGTGATGTGTTATATCAGCGAGGTTCCCGAGCCGGATCACCTGTCCGTGTTCATTGTAAACGAGCCCCGGGTGGCCATTATTGTCCCTCCAGTAGAGTCTTGTGTGCCCGTGTATATCAACAAAGATTTCAAGTATAATTTCGCCACGCAGATCCGGAAGGGCGTTTACTCTGCCGGATGTTCCGTGCTCGTTGACCCATGACATCGACATGTCGCCCCGCAGCACAACGGCGTAGTCGTAATGTCCGTAATCTGTGAAAGTATATGGCGCATGGAAATCGCCGTGTTCATCCTGCTGAAGAGGAATTTCCTCCACGTTTATGTTATCTTCAGTATTGTATTTTCTGTTCCTGCCGGAACTGTATATCCGGAGAAAATAACTTTTCCCCTCTTCGGGTTCAGCAAGCTGAAATGAGAAGTTATACTCATCGCCAACGGAAAGGTTGATAAATTTTGTCGCAAGGGGAGCATCGTACTCCTTGGGTGAAAATATCCGGTCAAGGATCATATTCGCCCGGTTTCTTATTTCGTGAATATCATGTCCCGATGCGGCTGTTAGAATTTTTATTACTTCGCGGAGTGATTCATCATCCCCCCCCTTTTTATAAAGCCTTGCGTAATTTTCAAGATCGTGGAGCCCCGCTATATTCGCATCGTAATCGAAGTTGAGCTCGTCTCCTATGAGCCTTGCATTAAGGTTGAATATAATCTCTTTCTTTTTTTCCGCACTGAGTTTTTCAGCGGTGACAGCAGGGAGTTCCTCCCTGTACCTCTCTTCAATCCTTGACGCGTATTCAATTACGCTGTCAACAAGGAGGTTCAGAAGCTCCGATGATTCAGGGGGGTAAACTGTTGAATGGTTGAAACCTGTTTCAATGGCTCTCTCTTCAACCTCAAGGAGAAACTTGAAAGCATCAAAAAGCCTGGGATCGTGTTTATATTTCCATTCGTTCAGCGTTTCAAAAGTTTTAAGCCCTAAGTAGATTGTCGGGACCTCTGCCCATTCAGGGCCCTGGCCGACGTGCGCAATTACTGTTGTCGCAGGTGATACGTGGTGGAATGTCGGCCTCCCCGGAAGTTCCCTGACAAATACAATCCTCCTGGTTGCGATAAGATTATTTGAACATTCAGCTGCCCCCCTGTGAAAAAGCGCAAGGGCGTTTATGATCTTTATAAAAAGTCTTGTATCACCTGAAAGCTTCTCCCTGAAGGAACCTCTGGCATCTGTAAAACTGTCAAGCATGCTGTTGGTCATTTCGAAGAACCTTTCGCGGAACATTTCTACAGGATCTCCCGCTGCAATTCTTTCAATAACATACTGATCCGGGTAGAAATCGAAAGTTCTCCCCTCCCTGTATGCACGGGATATGGAGGCTTTAACAAGCTTGTCAGTAATAAGGTTTTCGTCAGATATTCTGAATCTGCTTAAACTCGTGAATGTGCTGTTTTCCAAATCGGGATTCCTGTATTTTTATGTATTTATTTAAATAATACTGAAAATATATGAAAAAGCAAACAGAAAAGAACCTAAGGATAAAAGAATTATAATAAAGCAGAGGGATAAGGGTATGGAATAGATATATGGATGAGAGCGCCAAGGACTAATCGGTATTGACAAATTAGTTAATTATATGTATTTATTACTGTATTATAGTTTTGAAAATGCTTGTAATTGGAATTATCTTTAACAAAAAGATTTATGTTTGGTTAGCAGGAGGAGTTTATGACGCAGAATATTATAGTTCTGACTGATTTGCCGGAGGAAGCTAAGAAAGAAGTTGTTGATTTCTATGAATTCATAAAAACAAAATATCCTCATGAAAACATCCGGAAATACCGGAATCTATCAAAAATTATCCCGAGGGTTGTCCCGGCATTCACTCCTCTCACAAGAGAACAGGCAAATGAAAGATAAGGTTTTCATTGATTCAAATGTTATACTCTATTTATTTATGGAAGAATCTGATAAATCCGTTGCAGCAGGAAAAATATTATCTGATGAAAACTGTATAATCAGTTCGCAGGTTGTTGGTGAAGTCTGTAATAATTTGAAGAAAAAGTCCGGATATACAGCTGAAGAACTGAAATATGTGATTTGTGGGTTTTACGATGAATTTTCTATTATCCCTGTCACATCTGAAATATATATAAAAGCGGTGAGTATATTAAAGAGTTACTCAATGTCATTCTGGGATAGCGTAATTGTCGCGGCAGCAATTGAAAGCGGTTGTGGAATTCTGTATTCAGAGGATATGCAACATGGAATTATTATTGAATCAATGAGAATTGTTAATCCTTTTGTTATTATATAACAGGGTGCGTTTTAGTTTATCGAATAGATCATCCCGCATCTCCCTTTTTTTAAAAGTAGCAGCTGTTTCAGGGGATGAGGGGAAACTTTAATGTGACCTGTTTTTTACTCCTGCGAATAGCCATCCACAAATTCGGCAAAACGCTGCGCAACGAGTTTCATCTCATCTATTGCGGGGAGAAACACCACGCGGAAATGGTCCGGATTCGGCCAGTTGAATCCCGTACCCTGCACAAGCATTACTTTTTTCTGTTTCAGGAAATCAAGGACGAACCTTGCGTCATCATAAACCGGTATCTTCTTTGTATCAATTTTGGGGAAGAGGTACATCCCCCCCTGAGGCTTAACACAGGATATCCCGGGAATTGAGTTGAACAGTTCGTAGGAGAAGTTTCTCTGCTCACAAAGCCTTCCGCCCGGAGCTGTAAGGTCGTATATACTCTGGTAGCCGCCGATAGCTGTCTGTATGGCGTACTGCGCAGGCATATTCGAGCAGAGCCTCATGGACGCCAGGATCCCGAGCCCTTCGATGAAATCGGCAGCGGAATCTTTCTTTCCGCTTATAACCATCCAGCCGACACGGAAACCGCAGAGCCTGTGAGATTTTGAAAGGCCGTTCATCGTTATAATCAGTGTCTCATCTGTAAGTGATGCGGCAGGGGTATGTTTAATATCATCATACATTACCCTGTCGTATATTTCATCAGCAAAGAGAACAAGCTGGTTCTTTACTGCAATTTCAACAATCTTTTCAACAATCTCTTTAGGGTAAACAGCGCCCGTGGGATTGTTAGGGTTAATCATTACTATAGCCCGTGTTTTCGGGGTGATTTTGCTCTCTATATCTTCGATGTCCGGATACCAGAGGCTCTCCTCATCACAAATGTAGTGTACAGCTTTACCTCCCGCGAGGTTAGCTGCACCTGTCCAGAGCGGGTAGTCGGGCATAGGGACAAGGATCTCATCCCCGTTATTCAGGAGCCCCTGCATACACATTACGATGAGCTCACTTACTCCATTGCCGATAATTATATCATCAATTCCGACACCTCTGATCCCCTTGAGCTGACAGTCCTGCATAATGGATTTGCGGGCTGCAAAAAGGCCCTTTGAATCTCCGTAAGCTTCCGCATGGCGGAGGTTCATTATTACATCCTGTATTATTTCATCAGGCGCGTAGAGCCCGAAGGCGGAGGGGTTCCCTGTGTTCAATTTGATAATTGTATGCCCTTCGCGTTCAAGCCGGGCAGCTTCCTCTACAATAGGGCCTCTAATGTCATAAAAAACATTTTCGAGTTTATCAGATTTTTTTATCTCTTTCACAGGTTCCTCCATGTTTTGAACATTCATTCTATCCTTATCTGACAAAAAAATAAATAAGGCGTTCTGAACATTTTTTGTCAAGCAAGATGCCATATCGTTCAGCTGATTAGTATCAGCTGAACGATTAAGCTGTGACAATCTTTATATTTTATTGCTTTTTCCCGGAAAGAGATAAATTATCTCAAAAAGAAAAAGAGCTATATTTTATTTCTCAAAAAATTTTATATCGTCAATCCACACTTCTCCTGTGTTTTCCGTAATTATTCTCAGGTCAGCATAGGTGGAATTTCCCGTGTTATATGTGTATCTGTGTTTTTCCCATTTTCCATAAACCATTGGCGTATAGGTACGTTTAGACCAGGCCGGGTCAAAGGTGAAAAAGAGAACGCCGGATTTTCCGTTTTTAACGAATGCCATATATTCAAGTATATAGTCTGTATTGCTTTTTAGTCCAGTAATTCTCTGGGCTGTTGTTTTGTATACATGAGGAGCAACGGGAGAGCGGTTTTCGATTATAAGAACTATTGATTTATTATTTTTATAATCCTGTTTCATAACGCTAAACCTTGCATTAGCTTGAGCCTTCCCCCAGAAACCTTTAACACTGTTTTTATGATCAGGCCTGGAGTAAAGTCCCGTGCCCCAGTATTGAAATTTGTTTTCAAAATCACCGTTTTTTAGAAGATTTTTTTCTGAATCGGCCGCTAAATTATTCTTCTCTTTAAGCATTGAAAGCCTTTTTCGGGCCAATTTATATATATAGTTATTCATTTTGTTTGTTTCAAATATTTTAATGGCGTTTAGGTAATCTGATTCAGCCTGCTTATAATCATTTTTTAGTCTGTAGTATTCTCCCCTTGTATAAAAAAGTCTTCCGTAATTGACATCTTTTACAAGCCCCTGGCTTTCAAGAGAGTGCCGGGCTGAATTAAGATTTTTTATGGCCTCGTTAAATTCGCCTTTATTCATAAGTATAAATGCGTAATTTATCATTGCCTCCGACATATTGAGATGATTTTTTTTTAATGAGGATGTGTTTTTATTTTTCATCAGAATGTTGTTATACTTATCAAAATAATCAATAGCTATGGCGTAATATTTTAATGATTCTTTTTCAAGTTTGCGGGCATAGGCATATCTTGCGTATGACGAATAATAATGGGCCAGCGAATATTTTTTTTCGTCACTGAGTTTTTCCGCTATAGAAAAAGCTTTATGGTAGTATTTTATAAAATTTTTTTCGTCATCTTTTTTATTGTATAAAGATCCGATTATTGAATAGGCGGAAAAACTTAAGGCAGTATTACTGTAATTATATTTTTCGAGATGCTTCGTGAGACTGAACATATAATCAAGAGCTGAATCATAATCTTTTTTTGAGTAATAAAGGTAAGCATATTTATAATAGATTATATAGTATGAAATTGTTTTCTCCATGCCGGCTTTAAGGTATAAGGAGTCGGCCTTTTTCATGTAGGCGAGAGCCTCGTTGAATTTTTTTAGTCGTATTCCGGCACAATGGGCAGCTTCAAGATATGCGTTAGCGAAATCAGGGCTTAGCTCAAAGGCTGATTGAAATAGATTGAGGGCCGCCTCCGGGGCTTTGTCCCTTATCTTCAGGCCTGCTGAGTAGAGTTTGTACGCTGCCGGGTCTATTCTTATTTTAGAATCAGCGATTTTTTTGCGGTCTTCCTCTGAAATTTTAATTTTTCTGAGATGTCTGATGTCAATTTTTTCCACTTCTGCGAGAAGGCTTTGAACTATTTTGTCCTGCAGGTCAAAGAGATTATTGACGTTTCCATCGAGCTTTACTGTGCGGTATACAGAACCGGTTTTAACATCAGTGAGCTGGACCAGTATCCTGATCTTGCTTCCAATGACAGTACAAGACCCGTTTAATACAATATTAGCGCTTAACATATGTCCTGTGTCAATATTATCCCTGTTTTTAAGAAGGCCGGTCTGTCCCATTGAAATTTCTTCCAGCGCTGTAGATCTGCTCTCGCCTGATACGACATTGATCCCCTTTATATGGGAAAGGTCCCCTATTACAGTATCTGTGATACTACGGGATATCCAGTCATTAGCCTCTCCACTACGGTTTTTAATGTTATCAACCATTATGGTCATCTGTTCTGCAGAAAAAGCTGAATATGAAAAGAGGATAATCGCGGTTGCGGCAAGAAGCATTTTGCAGTTTTTTTTCATTTTGTCTCCCTCGCTTTGTGGTTCGGAATAAACTGAACTGCCAACCAAAGGTTTTCAGCATTTTTTCAGAAACTTTTTAAAAAATAGAACTGGATATGTCAAATAGTTTGCTCTGAAACTTTTTTTCATCGAGTCTGTAAAAAAACAAAAGAATTAGATCGGATTAAAAATTAAAATCATTTTTTGGCGCATCTTCAGGAATTGTTTTAGTTTAAAAAGAAAAAATTTTACCTCCCGGCCGGTTTTTATTTAAAAAAGTAATTGCAAATCAATAATCGATTATCGTAAAATGTATTATTGAGTAAGT
>ERZ795057.1739-NODE-1739-length-18053-cov-8.281587_pt1 | contig 18053 bp, 17 predicted proteins | sample MGYA00375141_ERZ795057 | MGnify/ENA primary metagenome ERZ795057 (study PRJEB30186, sample SAMN05720163) | activated sludge metagenome | isolation source: Anaerobic digester | place: Hong Kong | collected 2015-01-26 ... | reverse complement strand
ATTCAGACGTTGTTGTGGGTGATCTTTCTATCGCCTCGATGTATGCGGTGATTCGATATACTGATTAGGAAGTGCTTCAAATTTACCCCGCAATGAAATAATTTAAACCCGATTTTATCGCGTAAAGTACCGGAAAATGATAAGGAAAATTAACAATTTGACTTATCATTTTTTTTATTGTATACTGTATTAGAGATAGTCTGCAAATTCTTATCCATATGCAGTTTTTCTAAAAAGAGAAAAAATAAAAAGAGCTATTATCGGTTTTTTATTTCCAAGAGCACGGATGCTCTTCATTTCGTAGATATTGTACTCAATATAGGAAGATTTTTGATCTTCAGTAATAATACCTTTTAAAATATTGGAGGTGATTGCTTTTGTTTAATCACAACTTACCTCTTTCTGGTGGTGATGCAGAAACAAAACATCTTATTGCTTTGAAAAGGGCTGATGAGCTCAAAGAGCAAATTTCAGACTACCTGAAGGCAAAAGAGAAGATTCCCGTTGGTTTGAATTTACAGGAGAAATTTGAAGGGAACAAGCAGAAGATCCTCGGACTTCTCAATGCGACTGAAAAAGACTGGGACGATTACAGATGGCAGCTCGCCAACAGGATCACAGATGTAGAGCTTCTTTCACAGATTATCAACCTGAGCCCAAAACAGAAAGAAGATATCTCAAGCGTCGGGCAAAGATACAGATGGGCCATTTCCCCGTATTATGCCAGTCTGATGGATGCGGACGATCCCTATTGCCCCGTCAGATTACTCGCCGTTCCGACTTTCCATGAGATTTTTGAGACGGACGGACGTCTCGATCCGATGGACGAAGAGCTGACGAATCCCGCCGGCGCCATCACGAGAAGATATCCGGACAGACTGATCATCAACGTCACCAATGAATGTGCGATGTACTGCCGGCATTGTCAGAGGAGAAGAAATATAGGCGAAGAAGACACGCCTCAGCCCGCTCAGATGATTGAAGAGTCCATTCAGTACATTGCCGATAATCCCGAGATCAGGGATATTCTCATCACAGGTGGAGATCCGCTGACGATGACCGATGATTTCATAGAGGTTATTTTGCAGAAACTACGGGCCATCGAACATGTGGAAATTATCCGAATCGGTTCAAGAACACCGGTTACCCTGCCGCAGCGAATAACAGACGACCTCGTCAATAGGCTCAGTAAATATCATCCGCTTTTTATCAACACGCATGTCAATCATCCGAAAGAGATAACGAAAGAGTCGAAAAGGGCCTGCGAAAAACTGGCCAACGCCGGGATTCCGGTGGGAAATCAGGCGGTATTGCTGAATAAGATCAACAACGACAAGTATACGATGAAACTGCTCAATCAGGAACTGTTGAAGATCCGAGTCAGACCTTATTATATCTTCCACGCCAAACACGTCAAGGGAACGACACATTTCAACACTTCCGTCGACGATGGCATTGAGATCATGGAATATCTGAGGGGATATACCTCCGGACTCGCCATTCCAACCTATATCATCAACGCACCCGGTGGTTACGGCAAGACCCCTATCCTGCCACAGTATCTGATTTCAAGGGGAAAAGGCTCCATTAAGATCAGGACGTGGGAAGGAAGAGTTATCGATTATGAAAATCATGAAACGAGAGATTTTGAGATCGAGTAGAAAATTCAGGGCGGAAGTTCTTCCGCCCCTTGATTTATTCCTCTTTCCGACTTGTTAAGCCGTCAAATACCGCTGCCGTATACTGATCCTCTCCAATAAATCCCCTGATGATGACTTTCAGCGGCTCAAGGAAAGCGGTACCTGAAAGGTCGAATGTGAGTTGAGAACCCACGGGATCTATGTATTTTATACTGTAGGTATCCGTGATCAGTGCTTCTATCCGGTCATAATACTTCAATTCATCCCATGAGACGTGAAGTATCCTGTTCTCATCGATATAACATTGATTGAAGAAGGTGGTTTCAGGCATTGCCGACGATATCCACTTTGAATAGCTTCCCTTCTGCCCATAACCGTCCTCCACCGTAACCTTCAGATTGTGTATCTCGTTTTCTGCAAAACGGTATTCCAGCAGGGTTTCCTTCTTGAAGGATAATTCCCGTGCCGCATCGTTATCGTAAGAATACTCACCGTTCAGGATGGATTCGGAATCCGTATGCAGCTTAATCTCTGGAGAGTAATTCCCCTCGGCATCTATCATGAAGGTGTGTATATTCAGCTGAGGTGGTGATGGGACCTTGAATTCAAGTTTATTGCCATAAACATCCGGCATAAAGAATGGCATGATTTCTATCGTCTGTCCTTTATTCTCAAAGACATATTCACCCTTTGAAACGGTGGTCTGTGTTCCGTTTCTGATCCTGAAATAGGTAAAGCTCTCCGTCATGAACTCATCATCAGAAGTGATTCCGAGTGTTATGGTGGTTGTCGCTTCATCGATCGTCACAGATGTGATCGTTGCCTGTGGAAGAGACGGAAGGATGATCTGCTTGTCTTCCGACGGGGTCATCTGCGAAAGCAGGATCGTATTTCCATAATATTGAATGTTATAGGGAATTGTTGACTCCGGTGAAATGACGGGGAATTCGATGACCGGATCATAGGGATCTATCGGGATATTCTTCCCCTGAATGTTGATACTCATATCGTAGATGTTGAAATACTGCCGGCCTTCCGCTTCGTTGTAGGGAATGATAATTTCTGCCTGTGAAAGGATAGCCGGGACTTCAAAATGATAAGAGAGGATCTTCTTTCCGTCCTTCGTGAGCGGTGAAATCTGTACACTGACTTTATCTTCACCGGAAAGCAGCTCCTTCATGAGATCTATTTCGGCATAATTGACATTTATCTTTTCCTCTTTACCATTTACAGCGAGCAGGTACTGTGCCGGCCTGAAAGCCCCGAGATATTTCCCGCTCCATTTCATGGACAGATACGGATCCTCGAGCTGATAATCAACACTTGTTATCGTGGCGAGTTCCGCGAGGTTGAGCTCGGCCGTCTCGCTCTTTCTCACAAACGAGAAATCCGACTGAAAGCTTCTGAATTCTTTCATGATCGTCCTGTCATCCAGTTCTATCTCGAAGAAATAATCATCAAAGGGCAGATTTTCATACTGAATGCTCCCGTTTTCAGGCCTGATCCTCATCTCTCTCGAATAGTTACCTGAATAGACTTTCAGGTTGAATTCCACATTGTTGTCAATCTGTTCGGGAAAGATAACCTTCAACTCAAGCGTCATCCGGCTCGTATAAAAAAATTCTATTCCAAGAAAAACCATAAACACCAAGATTATTAAAAAGATAATCCTGAAACTACTTTTCAAAGTCATTTTCCCACCAGCCACTTCTCGATTCCCACAATTGGATCAGTTGTTTTGAGATTGCCTCGTCATTTCTTATCTCATCCTTCAATTCATCAAGTGAATCGAACTTCTTTTCACAACGTAAATATTCGATGATATAGCAGATAATATCCTTATCGTAAAGGTCAAAGTTTCTGTCTATATAATAGATCTCATAATGAACCATGTCTTCATAACTCACCGTCGGTCTGCTTCCAACGTTGAGTAATCCATAACCGAGTTCCGGTGTATAGGCGAGATAAACGCCGTAAGCGGGAATTAGAAGATTTGACCTGGTCCTTCGGATATTGGCCGTTGGGAACCCAATCGTCCTGCCAATCTGCTGATCCCTGTAAACATGCCCTTCTATCGAATAATGCCTCTTCAGCACTTCATTTGCATGGCCAATATCCCCGTTCTTGATGAAATACCTGATCAGCGAACTGCTGACCCTGTGCCCGGAAAAATTAACCGGCGGGACGATGGTTGTCCTGAAACCGTATCGGTGTCCAAGCTCGGCAAGGAGTTCGGAATCTCCGAGGCGATCCCGTCCGAAATGAAAGTTAAACCCGACGATGACCTCCGCAGGATTGTAATGTTCCATCAGATAATGAATAAATTCCACAGGCGTCAGATTCCTCATCTTTTCAAAATCCATAAAGACAACTTCATCTATTCCAAGACTCTTTATGATCTTTTCCCTTCTCGCAGCGGAATAAATCATACCGAGTCCCGATTTTTCTATATAAGCCTTCGGGTTGAGATAATAGGGGGCGCTGTATTCAAACGTGAGCGCCATCGACTTCCCACCTTCAGGCTTCAGCTCAACCGCTTTTGACAGCAGTCTTCTGTGGCCGATATGTACACCGTCAAATATACCGAGTGTAATCGAACTTCTGTTAGTCATAGGATTCCCCGAAAACTTTATTTAACCGGATTACTATTTCATCCCGGTCAGTTTCATGCAGCGTCTGAAAAAAAGCACCCGTTCTCTCGGTGGTTCCGAGGGCAAGCAGATGATTCCGGGTGTCAAGAACCCGTATCATTTCATCTTTCATCAGATCTGCCTCATAGCTTTCCAGCCATTCTACCCTTGCGGGATTTCCGTTGAGGATATACGGCACATACGCCTCTTTGATAACGGCCTTTTTAAACAGATTTAGACTGTCGGAAAGTCCTTTCACGTAAGCATCCCATGGATATACCTCATCATCATCACTTTCCCGATAATTCTCGGGAATATGGAGACAGTCGTCCGCCGTATAGCCGCCGTTCTTCGTACGCTTCAGCGTAACGGCTGCGGCATTCGTTCCCATCTCTATTCCGATATCAAAGGCCAGTGATCTGAGATAGGTTCCCGGAGACACGGTAGCCTTTATCATGACATCTCTTCCCTCTATCCCAAGCAATTCAAGGGAATAAATATCGATTTCACGGGGAGGCATGGAGATAACCTGTCCCTCACGGGCGTATTCGTACAGTTTTTTCCCCTTGTATTTTCTCGCGGAATACTGCGGTGGAACCTGTTTTATCCTTCCCCTGAACTTCTCAAGTGTTTCAGCGAGAAGCGATTCATCGGGAACATATCCCGTATCATCGGAAATGACCTGTCCTTCTATATCGTATGTATCCGTCAGAAGCCCGAGTCTGAACCGCATAACATATTCCTTTTCCTGATCCTTCATATACTCGAGGATTCTGGTTCCCTTTCCCACTCCCATGATGAGAACGCCTTCGGCAAAGGGATCCAACGTTCCCGAATGACCGATCTTCTTAGTTCCGAGTTTCCTTCTGAGCCAGTTAACCATATCATGTGAAGTGGGACCAACTGGTTTATACAGCGGAAGAACTCCGTTGAGACTGTTCAAATCAATCCTCCGCCTCTTCCTCATCCTCTTCGTGTTTGATGTTCAGACCATCAAGGATCTGCTGCATCTTTACACTCTGCCGTATCCCCTTATCGTAAATCAGTCTGACTTCAGGGGTATGGAATATCTTGATCTGTCTTCCGATAAATCCTCTGAAATAGCCCGATTTCTTGGCAAGTGTGTTAAACACCGCCTGTGCCCTTTCCTCATCGTTATCCGGATCAAAAATACTGACATATATATTTGCATAACTCTTATCCTTTGACAGCTCAACCCTTGTAAAAGATATGCGTTCTTTTGGGATTGCCGGCTGTTTCCACCCATCAAGCGCCTGTGGCATAATTCTCAATATTTCCGCTTCTATCCTTTCTTTTCTGAATACCTTTGGCATGTTATCACGTCCTCTTTCTCTAAAACTGCTCTTTGATTATATCATTCATTGACCTTTGAGCCAAGACCTCTTTTGAGAAAGGCGATGAGCATTTTCATATTTTCCCTGATGGCACTCATGTCCCCGAGGTCTGCAAGCTCATCAAAGATGGCGTAATAATTGGAGAAGATATGCGAGATCATCTTTTCCACAAACTCATACGAAAAATCTTCAGAAAAGTCGCCGGCCGCATACCTCGCCTGAACAATCTCCTTAAAGGCATCCACATCCTCGAATCGGTATTTCCCGTTTATCTTCCTGAACATCGCACTGTCTTTGTCGTTGATGACCCGGTTGAAAAACCGGATATAATCTGAATTTTCGTGTGCAAACCGGATGGCGAGTTCAAGCTGAATCTCGAGGATCTCAAACATATCCGCTGTCATCAACTTCTGCCGTATGGCAGGATCGGCGTTGCTGTTCATAAATTCGATCTTCTTGTTCATCACCTTCTCGATGATGAAAAAAAAGAGTTCCTCCTTACTTCTGAAATGATAATAAAAGGTTCCCTTACTGATCCCCGCCTCCCTGATGATCGTGTTTATGGAGGCCTTTTCATATCCGTTTTCGGCTATTTCCCTTACGGCGGCCTTCTCAAGGTCATCAATACGCTCAAATTCTCCTCTTAACATATTCATCAAACCTTCCGCATTCTTAATTTTCTGCTCATTACCGGAAACAAAACGGCGAGCAGCACTATATGATACACCATCGCCACGGCCCAGGTCAGGTAAATATTCCCCGGAAGTCCCAGTGCCTGTATCGTCACAATCCTGAATACCCAGTACGTTGGCAGGATATAAAACGGCCACTGAAAGGTCTGTGGGATAAACAGCGAGACCATCGGCAACATCAGGAGAATGAACCCGAGACCTTTTATCAGCGCTATTGCCGAGTTCTCATTCTCTGCAAGCGTCCCGATCAGAAAACCGAGAAAGATCCCGAGAACGGAAAAAGCCGTAAAACTCAGGAACCATGAGACGAGGTTGATGGTAAACCCGAACAGGATCCAGTAGATGACGATAGAAAACACGAAACAATAGATGATCGTCTGAAACATCTTTGAAAAGAGATAATCGCTGATGGTAAGCGGGGCAACGGATAGAGCCTTGATCATTCGCGTCTCCTTGTCCATGACGATGATAAAGCCCGTCATCATCCCGGATATCGAAAGGACGATCATCGTCAGGAGACTGGAGATAAACTCCTGCATGTTCGATTTCTCCTTTCCGAGACTGTCGACCTCCCCCAATCCGTCCGTTCCGGCAACGGCAACGGACACGATCATCGGAACAGCCGTCTTCAGCGCATCCGATTCATTTCCCTGAAAGATCACCCGAACCTTCCCGTCTGAATAATCCACACCAAAAACAGCATCATTTTCCTCTACCCGGCTGTTGACCGCCTTCAGGCTCTCAAGTCTTTCAGTCCTGAAAAATTCGCTTAGATGCCGTTCCATCTCGACGGGCAGAGCGGGGGAGATCACGAGACGCATGGCGGTATCATCCACCGTCGGCATGAATAGCACTTTAACGATGACGGTAAACAACAGCGGAGCGGCAATCATAAATTGTATCATCCTGTTCCTCGTTCCTGAAACAAAGTCCTTCATCATAAGGTTTATGATCTTTTTCATTGCACTCACCTCTTTTCCTTCAGCAGATGCCTTCTTGTCACGGTCAACGCCAGGAAACAGAAGATCAGCATCTCTATCGACATGATCAACATCGGCCGGACAAGCATCATCCAATCCCATCCGGGTTTCATCATCGCATCGACGGTAAAGATCACCTGATAGGACGGAATGAGTTCCATCCCGACAAATCTGAAATTAGGATTCATGTAGGTGAACACCGGCAGCGACATGATCAGCATGAAGCCGAGCATGATATACATGAAATCCGACAGAGACGAGAAAAACTGTCCCAGCAGAATCCCGATGAAGGTGATCAGAAACGCCACAACACATATCAGAAGGAGAAGCGCCACATAATTAATCCCGAAGCCTATGGTGAACAGGCAGAAGGCCAGTGTAAACACTAGTGCCATCATCACGTTGAGTGTCGCCTTTGACATCAGATACGTCATCGCGCCGGCGGGAGAAACTCTATACGCCGTAATGCTCCGCTCTTTTCTTTCCTGAAAGATCATCGTCGTTCCGAAGAGAAATCCGAGCAGGATGACATCACTCGCAAGCAGCATTGGAACCATCCGCTCCTTCAGATTCAGATCGGCGGGATATTCATTCAGAGACTGCACCTCGATTCTTTCAAGATCATCCTGTCCCTTAAGCGAATCAAGAAAAAATTGCATGGCAGCTCTCGCACTGTTTACCGTTTCAGTCCCCTCATATCCCTGCTGAATCACCGTAAAGCCGTTATCGTCTATGATCAGGCCAAGGGCCGTCCCCTTGTCCATCTCCTTGTCAAAATCCGCTCTGGAAGTATAGACGAGTGCACCCGACTCCATCGTGGTGAAAATGGCCGAATATTTTGCACCGGTACTCTCATCGAGGATCACCTGTCCCGCGAAAGGGGAATTCAGCTCTTCGGGGATTACAAAATTCACCATCAGAATATATGCAACGGCAACGATCGCAGTGATCAGAACTATCCCGTTACGCATTGCCACCGTCATGTCTATCTTCAATGCATGGATGAATTTTCCCATTTACATCAACTCCCTCCCGGTCAGTTTGATGAATATCTGTTCAAGCGTTGCCTCCTGTGAATGAACCGTGATGATATCCTTCGTCTTCATCAGCTGAGAGAGATTGTCCTTTTCATGTCCTTTATCGAGGAAGAATATCTCTGATTTCACAATCGTTCCCTCTTTGTACTCCACCTTCACCGATTTCGTTCCATACTGCAACTTCAGATTCTTCGGCGTGTCCATCGCCACAAGTTTTCCCTCGTTGATAAAGGCCACTCGGTCACAGAGCTCTTCGGCCACAAACATGTTATGCGTCGTCAGAAATATCGTGTTATTCTGCCGTTTTCTTTCCCTGATGATCTCCTTGATCTCCCTCGCCGTTGCCGGATCAAGACCTGAGAGCGGTTCATCGAGGAAAAGGATCTCGGGATTGTTGATGATGGCCCTTGCGAAGACGAGTCGCTGCTTCATCCCCTTTGAATAGTCCTGAGCCTTTTTATTTCTGGCATCCGCAAGCCCTACCCGTTCGAGAATCTTATCCGGATCATCCGTCTTCCGACTGAACAATCCGGCATAATATTTCAAATTCTCATAACCGGTCAGTTTCTCGTAGACATTCGGAAGTTCAAACGAGACACCTATCTTCTCAAAAAAGCGCTTATTCAGATCTTTCAACGAATCCGAATCGTAGGTCACCGCCCCTTTCTGAAGCGGCAGCAATCCGATCAGAATATTCTGTACCGTACTCTTTCCCGCCCCGCTGGGTCCGAGAAAACCAAAAATCTCTCCCTTTGCAATCTCAAAATTCACCTCATGAACGGCATCGGTATCATTTCCGTTGTAGCGATGCGTCAAATTCTGTACCCTTATCATCTCTGTTCCCCCTTTTTATCTTCATTTATTTTAGACTTATTAGTATAGACCCGATAGTCTAATCATATCAGAAGAATATTTTTTTGTCAACCACCAGGTCTAAACTTCATGGTCTTTTATCGTTATGAAAATAATTTTCTCATTTTTTCGACGAATACATATGCACCGATTAAAATTATAATGTATCCCAAGGAGGTTTCATATGAGCGATTATATCGAAGAGATTCTGCAAACGGTTATCAGAAAAAACCCGCATGAACCGGAATTTCATCAGGCCGTGAAAGAAGTTTTCGAATCGATCAAACCCGTTCTCGAAAACAACGAAAAGTATATGAAACAGGCCATTCTTGAAAGACTCACAGAACCCGAAAGAATGATCACCTTCAGAGTGCCCTGGTTGGATGACAAGGGAAATATCCATGTGAACAGGGGTTACCGAGTAGAATTCAACAGTACACTCGGACCCTATAAAGGCGGATTGCGTTTTCATCCCTCGGTTTATTCGGGAATCATCAAATTCCTTGGCTTCGAACAGATCTTCAAGAACGCATTGACCGGCCGGCCCATAGGTGGTGGAAAAGGCGGAAGCGATTTCAATCCGAAAGGAAAATCGGAGAATGAGGTGATGAAATTCTGTCAGAGTTTCATGACCGAACTTTACCGACATATAGGATTTCAGACGGATATTCCGGCGGGAGATATCGGTGTAGGGCATCGGGAGATCGGTTATCTCTTCGGCCAGTATAAAAGGATTACCAACACCTACGAACCCGGATTTCTGACGGGAAAAGATGTCAACTGGGGCGGCAGTTATGTCCGAACGGAGGCAACGGGGTATGGACTGATTTATCTGATGGTCGAGATACTCAAAGATAAAAAAGAGTCCTTCAAGGGAAAAAAAGTCATCATCTCGGGTTCGGGAAATGTGGCCATATACGCAACGGAGAAGGCTCAGCAGATGGGTGCGGAAGTCATTGCGATGAGCGATTCAAGCGGATATATCGTCGATCATGAGGGGATCAACCTACAAACCATCAAAAGGATCAAGGAGGTAGAGAGGGGTCGGATCAAGGAATATGCTGAAGAACATACAACGGCGAGATATTTCGAGGGCAGCAATGGCATCTGGACCGTAGAATGCGATATTGCCCTGCCCTGTGCCACTCAGAACGAACTGGATCTTGAAGCGGCAAAGGGGCTCGTGGAAAACGGTGTCATCGCAGTAGGCGAAGGGGCCAACATGCCCTGTACCCCTCAGGCCATCAGATATTTTCTGGAAAACGGTATCCTTTTTGCACCGGCAAAGGCTGCCAATGCAGGCGGAGTTGCCACATCCGCACTCGAAATGACACAGAACGCCATGTGGGAATCCTGGTCCTTCAGAAAGGTCGATGAAAGCCTCGAAAAAATAATGAAGAACATCTATTTCCAGTGCAGGGATAAAGCCCACGAATACGGCTCGGAAGACAACTTGGTTGTGGGGGCCAACATTGCCGGATTCGTCAAAGTGGCAAATGCCATGATCGATCAGGGGCTGGTTTAGAATCCGATCACCGTTACATTTTTTCAGGTGGGTTATCGTTAGGATAAAATTTAATTTCAACAAGCTGTTAATTTGCTCACTAATGGGGTATAATGAGAAAATGACATTTTACAGAGGTGAACACGTTTGGATACCTTGGCTGAAAGACATACGGTTTTCGTAGTTGACGATGCACCATTCAATCTGATCATCATCTCAGACATATTAAAGGACAATTATAAAATAATCACCTTTGAAAGTGGTGAAGAGGTTCTGGATTATGTTGAACCCAATCCGGTTCCGGATCTTATCCTGCTTGATATCATCCTGCCGGGCATGAACGGGTATGAAGTCTGCCAGAAATTAAAAGAAAATATAAAAACGAAAGATATTCCGGTTATCTTCCTTACCTCCATAAGAGATCAGGGAAATGAAGAAAGAGGATTTAAACTCGGTGCGGTAAATTATATAACAAAGCCTATCAACCGGGCCATCCTTCATGCAAGGGTGGATGCCCAGATCAGGCTGAAGGAAGCCAGAGATTTTCTACATGACAAGAATAAATTTCTTGAAAATGAGGTAAAAAAACGAACGAAGGCAACCAGACTCGCTCAGAAACTGGTCATCTTCGCACTGGCTACACTCTCTGAAATACGGGATTACGAAACGGGAAACCATATCAGGAGAACCAATCTGTATGTCAGTCTCCTCGCCTTACAGCTATCAAAGACCTCAAAATACAAAGATATTCTGACGGATAATTACGTCAACCTGCTGTACGAATCGGCCTCTCTTCACGATATAGGCAAGATAGGAATCAGCGATACGATCCTGCTTAAGCCAGGCAAGCTGACAACTGAAGAATTTGAAATCATGAAGACACATACCACAATCGGAAGGGATGCATTGCTGAAAGCGGAAGAGAATTTTAATTCAAAGGTGGCGATGCTTCAATGTGCCAAAAGAATTGCCTATTCACATCATGAAAAATGGGATGGAAGTGGCTATCCCGAAGGACTCGGCGGTCAGGAAATTCCACTCTGCGGACGAATAATGGCGGTTGCGGATGTGTACGATGCCCTGAGAAGCAAAAGGGTATACAAGCCACCGTTTCCTCACAAGAAAGTGAGCCGAATGCTCATTGACGATAGCGGAAAACATTTTGATCCGGAGATCATCGAAGCCTTCCTGAAAATAAGCAACAAATTTGAAAAGATATCAAACAAATACCAGGATTGACAACCTCCGGTAATTCTGATAAGATAATCACCGGGAGGCTGTGTATGAACAGATTTTGTTTTCTTACAGACAGGATAACGATCGATACGGCTCTGTACAACAACACAAGAGATGAATCATTGTACAGAGCCGAAAGAATAGAACCATGAAGGGATTCATCGTGGAATAGACCGTATCATGCAGATTTATCCTTGTTGCATGAGTTTTTTTGTGTGTTTCATGATGTTCAAATAAAGACTATTACTGAAAAATAAGGCTGTGAGCAATGTTTCGCTCACAGCCTTTTGTTTTTAAACACTCGACAAAGCACTAAAGCAGAAGGCGGATGTATTTCATTCATCTTCTGCTTTTTTTATTTCAGGAGGAAAATAATGAGTTTACTGGAAATCAAGGAATTATCACACGGATTTGGCGACAAGCAACTGTACAGAAACGCGACACTTGCGTTGAACAAGGGGGAAAAGATGGGAATTGTCGGGCACAACGGCTCCGGAAAAAGTACCTTGATCAAAATATGCACGGGAAGCATCATTCCCGATAGCGGCCAGATCATCCGGCATCCGAAAGTCAGACTCGGCTACCTGGATCAGTACGCCATGATAGATAGAAACCTGACGATCAGGCAATTTCTTAATTCAGCCTTCAAAGAGCTGTTTGAGATAGAAGAGCGACTGCTCTCACTCTATGAAGATTTTTCTGATAATCCGGTACAGAGGAAGAAAATGACACTCTATCAGGAGTATCTCGAAACACACAATTTCTACACGATAGAAACGGAAATCGAGCGGGCGGCAAACAACCTCGGTCTGACGGCTATCGGCATGAATAAAAAGATCTCTGAGATCAGCGGCGGACAAAGGGCGAAGGTCATCCTTGCCAAACTGCTGCTTGAAAAACCGGACATACTGCTCCTTGATGAACCGACCAATTTTCTCGATAAAAATCATATCAACTGGCTAACTGAGTACCTCGCGGGCATTGATCAGGGATTCATGATCGTTTCTCATGATCATGAATTTCTTGAGAGAATCTCCAACTGTATCTGTGATATAGAGAACGGCGAATTCAGAAAATATCCAGGCAATTTTTCGGATTTTCTGAGGCTGAAGGACCATCATCTCGAAGACTATCACAGGCGATATGACGAACAGCAGAGATATATCAGGAAAACGGAGGAATTCATACGCAGGAATATCGCAGGGATCAAGTCAAAAAATGCGAAGGGAAGGAGAAAGCAGCTGAACCGGCTTGAGCGTCTTGCACCACCGGTCAGTTCAAGAAAGGCACCGGTCTTTGCATTCAATACACTCACCGGAACGCATGAGCCGCTTCAGGTCAGAAAATTATCCATCGGATACACACATCCGCTGCTCAAGAATCTTGAATTCAAGGTCAAGGCCGGACAAAAAATAGCCATCACGGGATTTAACGGGATCGGAAAATCCACATTACTCAAGACGCTGATAGGGGAACTCACCCCGCTCTCCGGGCACTGTCTCCTCTCGGATAAAATTGCTTTTAATTATTACGCACAGGAACTCGTCTGGGCGGATCCCGAATTAACCCCACTTGAAACGGTTTCATCAGCCTATCCGATGATGCAGGAAAAGGAGATCAGAAGTCATCTCGCGAGATGTGGCATCCTGAAGGAACACATGCAGCAGCCTATTCGGACCCTGAGCGGGGGGGAGCAGACAAAGGTCAAACTCTGTCTGATGACACTCTCTCCGAGTAACTTTCTCATCATGGATGAACCGACCAATCACCTGGACCTGAAGGCAAAAGAATCACTGAAAGAGGCCTTCAGTCGATTCGAAGGCAGTATCATCCTGGTTTCCCATGAGGAAAGCTTTTACAAAGACTGGGTGGATAGGGTCATACACATCCGATAAGTCGTCAAAAACAGAAAAAGGGTGACTTTCATCACCCTTTTTCTATCTGAAAATCTCAGTCGCCCTGTCAAAGATGCCGTTCAGCCAAGCGAGAGCGGTTCCGTAATTTGTAACGGGGACACCGCTTTCTTCACAGAACATCAGACGGGTCTGCATTCCCTTCCGGTTGAGCATACATCCCCCGCAGTGAATCACCAAATCATAATCCTTCAGATCGACGGGAAAGTCTTTTCCGCCGATGACCTCTATATTCAGATCCCTGTTCAGTTTCTTTTTCAGAAGTCTCGGCAGTTTAAAGCGTCCGATATCCTCACAACTGACATTATGCGTACAGGCTTCGGATATCAGGACTCTTGAACCATCTTCAAGGGTATTGAGGGATTCCACCCCTTTCATCATCAGGTTCAAGTCTCCCTTCTGCCTTGTAAACAGGATAGAGAACGATGTGAGGGGAATGGCTTCCGGCACGATCTCAGAAACTTCCTTAAAGGCTTGAGAATCCGTAATCACGAGATCCACCTTTTTCAGATCTCTGAGAACATCGGCGAGTTCCACATCCCTGACCACGTGGCATTTAATCCCGTTATCGAGACAATCCCGGATCATCTGAACCTGTGGCAGGATAAGTCGGCCTTTTGGGGCTTCTGAATCTACCGGAACGACCATCACGACATTGGCCCCGTAATCCACAAGATCCCCTATAAGACTGGGATCCTCAGCCTGAGTCTGAAGTCTTTTAATCAGCACTTCCTTGAGCTGAAAGATATTTTCTCCCGTTTTCGCAGAGACGAACGCCGCATCCGGATGCAATGTTCTTGCCTTCTCAAGCTGTTCAGCCGAAACCGTGTCTATCTTGTTCACCACTTTAATCAATGAGACGTTGAAGCGTTTAAAAAGCGCCTTTGTCCTTTCAAGCTCAGCGTCTTCAGGTTCGGCCGCATCAATAACGTACAGGCCAAAATCCGTTGAGTGCATCATCTTCTGCGTTTTTTCCACCCTCAATGAACCCAGTTCACCAAAATCATCAATACCGGCCGTATCGATAAATAAAACGGGCCCGACGGGGATGAATTCCATGGCTTTCTTTACGGGATCAGTCGTTGTGCCTTCAATCGGTGAAACGACGGAGATATTCTGCGAGGTGATGGTGTTCATCAGTTGCGATTTCCCCGCATTTCTCCTGCCGAACAGGCCTATGGTAATCCTGTTTGAATTCGGCGTCGTTCTCATATGCCGCCTCCTTCTCCTTTGTAATACCGCTCAAACAACTCCTTCAACAGCCGTTCATTTCTGTTTCTGCTCGGCTCACTCATCTGATGGTCCTCTTCGACGAAGGCGGTATAGTCTTCCGTCAGCCTGATACGGAAAGCCGCACAGAACTTTTCCTCCCCCATTCCCGCGAGATAAGAATCTCTGAGTCCGAATCTTCTTGTGATCCACACCTTGTTGTCCGGAAATGCTTTTATATAGTCCGCACAGATAGCCCGTGCCAACGTCAGATCTTTATCAGATGAACACATCTCTGATTCCCTCTTCCACCATTATCAGTCTCGATTCGATGATTTCACGCTGTTTCGGATTCTCTTCACCGATTCGCTTCAAATTCTCGGCAATCAGCTTGTTTCCCGCCTTCAGTGTCTCCTCCGAGGCATAATCCAGAAGATATTCCTTAAACGTGAGGATGGCATTCGGAATACAGAAGGAATGAACGGTTCCTGGCTTTGCAAACGCCATGAAATGCTCGCCGGTTCTGCCACAACGGTATCCCGCCGTACAAAATGAGGGGATAAAGCCAAGTTCAGCTACTTTGGCAATCACTTCATCAAGCGAACGCATATCTCCGAGCTGAAACTGTTCTTTTTCCGGTATCTGCCCTATTTCTGACTGTTTATACCCGCCGATTGCTATTCTCGAACCGGCATCCAGCTGTGTAACACCGACGGGTATCAGTTCATTGCGGATAGGTGCCGGTTCTCTTGCCGTCAGAATCATTCCGGTGTACGGGACGGATAACCTGAGAACGGTGATGATCTTTTTAAAATCTTTATCCGACACCCTGTATTTCAGTTCCTGATTGAACGGTGTGTCGATTGCCGGTTCTATTCGTGGAAAAGAGATGGTATGTGGTCCCACACCGAATTTTTCTTCGAGGTGAATCGTATGATACAGCAATCCCATGACTTCAAAACGCCAGTCATAGAGTCCGAAAAGGGCACCGATACCGAGATCGTCGATTCCACCCTCTGCCGCGCGGTCGAGTCCGTAAAGTCTCCACTGATAATCCGATTTCATATCACCGGCCGGATGAAGTTTGGCATAAGTCTCATGATGATAGGTTTCCTGGAAGATCTGAAATGTCCCGATACCCACTTCATGGAGTTTTTTATAGCCTTCCACTTCGAGCGGCGCCGCATTGATGTTGACACGTCTGATCTCACCCGGTCCCGTCTTCGTTTCATAGACCTTCCTGATCGTCTCACACATAAAATCCGCATCATAATCCGGATGTTCACCGTAGACCAGGATCAGTCTTTTCTGCCCCTGCCTTTCGAGCGTCAGGACTTCTTCCTCCAGCTCGTTCATCGTCAGCGTCTTTCTCTCAACGGATGTATTATCCCTTCTGAATCCGCAGTAAAGGCAGTTGTTGATACACTTGTTTCCAATATAAAGCGGTGCAAAGAAAACAACACGGTTTCCGTAGACAGACTGCTTGATCTCGCCGGCAAGGGCATACATCTCCTCAAGCAGTTCTTCATCTTCTACCTGAATGAGTTTTGCCGTTTCCTCCGGTTCAAGTCTGATCTTTTTTCTGGATTTCTCCATGATCGCTCGGATCTCCTGTTTGTCAGGATTCCGACTCTTTTCCAATATGGCTTTAATCTTTACATCATCGATAAAATCTCTCATGTTCTTACCCCCGTAAAATATTTTCTGTCTCCTCTTCCAGGATCCACTTCGGATCCCGTCTGTTGAATTCGTTCGTATATCCTGTTCAGTTCCATGGAATCCACATTCTGCTTATCCTTGTATATCTCGTACGCTTTTCGCTCATCGGCCGGTGTCAGAACGGGCATCAGTACATTGGCTCCCGCATCGAACCCCATCTGCCAACCGTTCGTTGTTAGTGTGTTGAACGCCGTGGAAACTGGCAGCAACGTATCCGGCAGCAGCAATCTCGTCAGGGCAATCATCAGAAGTGTCGTCCTGATCGATCCCTTCTCGTATCCGGCAAGCGGCGTATCCGGATGAGGGACAAGCGGACCGATTCCCACCATATCCGCATCGAGTGCTTTCAGAAAAAGCAGTTCATCCGCGAGCCTCGAAGGTGTCTCTTCATCCAACCCGACGATGAATCCGGCCCCGGTCTGAAAGCCTATCGCCTTGAGATCTTTCAGACAGCGAAACCTGTTGCTGAAAGACATTCCCGGATGCATCCGGCGGTACACACTTTCCGAGGTCGTCTCATGCCTGAGGAGGAACCTGTCCACTCCGGCTGCAAAGAATTCAGCATATTCCTCACCGCTTCTCTCACCGATGGACAAGGTAACGGCCATTCCCGGACACGCTTCCTTTATCCGTCCGATCAGATCGACAATTCTTGGCGTTGTAAACCAGACATCTTCACCACCCTGCAGCACAACGGTCCTGTATCCATTTTCCCACGCATTTCTGGAACAATTCAGAATCTGTTCAGGACTCAGCCTGTATCTCCTGACCTTCCGGTTCTCCTTCCTTATACCACAGTAGCGGCAACTGTTTTTACAGTGATTGGTGAATTCGATCAGCGCTCTGAGAAAGATCCCTTTCCCATAAATCCTCAATTTTGTCTGCAGGGCGGCCTCGCAAATCAGTCTCAGGACTTCATCATCCCCTTCACCGCTCCTGATGAGAAGGGTTAGTTCATCCTTTTCAAGAATATTTCTTTCGTACAGTGTATCTACGAGCTCTTTCAGCAAAAGTCCACCTCAGATCTCTTTTTTCGAAATGGAGGTCTTCACGTTGACCCCGCTGATATTTCCGAGTTTTCCCGTCAGGCTGTTGATCTCATCGAGTTCACCGACCACAATAACCGAAATGGCCGAAACCTTGTCTTCATGCATGGGAAGACCCAGTCTGCCTTTGACAAGATGTTTGTATTCAGAAATGATTGCGTTGAATTGTGACTGACATTCCTCGGGTTTTTCCAGTACTGCTCCGATTACCGCTATCTTTGCCATAGTTCCTCCTTATAA
>ERZ795057.1730-NODE-1730-length-18135-cov-24.015044_pt1 | contig 18135 bp, 15 predicted proteins | sample MGYA00375141_ERZ795057 | MGnify/ENA primary metagenome ERZ795057 (study PRJEB30186, sample SAMN05720163) | activated sludge metagenome | isolation source: Anaerobic digester | place: Hong Kong | collected 2015-01-26 ... | reverse complement strand
AAAAGATGATGCAAACCACCCTCGCTTTTGCTAAAAATTGGTTACCTTTGTGCGGAATTTTCAAAAAAACAAGAAAAGAAATTATTGTTTATGGCTGATATTGAAAAACTTAAATCGATAGCTGCGCAGGTACGGCGCGATGTAATTCGCATGGTGTACGCACCCGCCAGCGGTCACCCGGGCGGAGCCTTAGGCTGTGCCGATTTCTTCACGGCTATGTACTTCAACATACTCGAAATAAACCCCGAGAAGTTCACCATGGAGGGCGAAGGCGAGGACATGTTCTTTCTCTCCAACGGTCACCTTTCAGCAGTGTGGTACAGCGTGCTTGCCCGTAGAAACTTTTTTCCTGTGAAGGAGCTGACAACCTTTCGTCTTATCGATTCGCGCCTGCAGGGACATCCGGCCACGGCCGAGTATTTGCCCGGAATTCGTGTAGCCTCCGGTTCGCTGGGTCAAGGGTTGTCCGTAGCATGCGGAGCCGCGTTGGCCAAGAAGCTAAAGGGCGATAAGCATTTGGTGTACACGCTACACGGCGATGGTGAGCTGCAGGAGGGCCAAATTTGGGAGGCCGCCATGTTTGCGGTTGCCCGCAAAATTGATAACCTGATTGCAACCATCGATTATAACGGGCAGCAAATTGACGGGCCAGTGGACAAGGTTATTCCGCTGGGCGACCTGAAAGCCAAGTGGGAAGCATTCGGCTGGCACGTTCTTGAAATGCAAGGGAATAACATTGACGATGTGCTCAGGGTAATGGCCGAAGCGAAGAATGCAACCGGAAAAGGAAAACCCGTTGCCATACTCATGCGAACCGAAATGGGAATGGGAGTCGATTTTATGGTGGGAACGCACAAATGGCACGGCAAAGCCCCCAACAAGGAGGAGTTTGAGAAGGCCATGGCGCAGCTCCCCGAAACCGAAGGCGATTTTTAAATCAACATAAAACTAAGAGAAATGAAGAACATTGTGATAATTGCTCACGATGCAAAGAAACCCGAGCTGGTGAAGTTTCTGGGCGAACGGCTCGAGTGGCTTCGTGGGGTAAACCTGATAGCAACCGGCCGAACAGCCGAATTCGTAGAATCGCAGGGAATTTCGTGTAAGCATATGAGCCCCGGACAGTACGGAGGTTACATTCAAATAACCGATATGATTGAGAAAGGCGAGGTTGACATCGTAATCTTTCTCCGCGACTCGAAGCTGGTGCAGAAACACCACGAGGATATTCGTAAACTGCTCGAAACGTGTAATATAAACAACATCCCGTTGGCCACCAACTACGCAACAGCCGAGTTGGTAATTCTTGGCCTGATAAAGAAGGAAGCCGCTGAACGTCAGCAGCAGAGAACCTAGAAGATAGTTAAACAGAAATAATCCAGAATTGATGGAAAAATATACAAACACCGGAAGTAAGGATACACGGTCGGGTTTTGGCCAGGCATTATACGAGCTGGGGAAAACCAACCCCCGGGTTGTGGCGCTATGCGCCGATTTGGTGGGCTCGCTTAAAATGGAGAAGTTTATAGAGGAGAATCCGCAGCGTTTCTTCCAAACTGGAATTGCCGAGGCCAACATGATTGGTGTTTCGGCTGGGCTGGCCACCAGCGGAATGATTCCCTTCGCAGGAACCTTTGCAGCGTTCGCCACGGGCAGGGTTTACGACCAGATTCGCCAGAGCGTAGCCTACTCGAATAAGAACGTGAAAATTGCGGCATCGCATGCCGGCATTACGCTTGGCGAGGACGGAGCAACGCACCAGATGCTCGAGGACATTGGCATGATGAAGATGCTGCCCAACATGACCGTTATCAACCCCTGCGACTTTAACCAAACCCGTTTGGCAACGCTGGCAGCAGCCGAATGGGAGGGGCCGGTTTACCTGCGCTTTGGTCGTCCGTCGGTGCCAAATTTCACGCCAGCCGAAGGGAACTTCGAAATTGGCAAGGCCATTAAGCTGGTTGAAGGAACCGATGTAACCATCTTTGCCACCGGCCACCTTGTGTGGAAATCGCTGGAGGCAGCCGAAATCCTTTCAACAAAAGGAATTAGCGTTGAGGTAGTTAACATTCACACCATAAAACCATTGGACGTTGACGCCATTCTAACTTCGGTAGCGAAAACCCGCGCCGTGGTTACCGCCGAGGAGCATATGATGAACGGCGGACTTGGCGATAGCGTAGCGCAGGTGCTGGCACGTTTTAACCCATCGCCCATGGAGATGGTGGCCATTAACGACACCTTCGGCGAAAGCGGAAAACCCGATGAGCTGATGGTGAAGTACGGTCTCGATACCCCAAATATTTTGGAAGCTGTTGAGAAAGTGTATCTTCGTAAGTAACATGTGGTAAATAACATATGAGTCATTTGAGCGATAAGGAGCTGCTTGGAAAGTTTCGGTGCGCCGATACGCGCAGCTACGCATTTAACCTTATCGTTCGTAAGTACCAGGAGCGAATATACTGGCATATTCGAAAAATGGTGATACACCACGATGATGCCGACGATGTGATTCAGAACACTTTCCTAAAGGTTTGGACCGGGCTCGATGGGTTCCGCGAGGATTCGCAGCTGTACACCTGGCTTTACCGAATAGCAACAAACGAGGCGCTAACTTTTCTTAAAAAGAAGCGCACCAAGTTGTTTATGCCGCTGGTTGACGTTGAACAGCAGCTTTGCCGTTCGCTCGAGAGCGATCATCACATAAACGGTAACGAGCTGCAGGTGAGGCTCCAGAAAGCTGTACTCACGCTTCCTGAGAAGCAACGTATAGTGTTCAACATGAAATACTTCGACGATATGAAGTACGAGGATATGTCCGAGGTTCTCGGAACCTCAGTTGGGGCGTTGAAAGCTTCGTATCACCATGCGGTTAAGAAAATTGAAAAATATATGGAAACCGATTAAACCCTTAATCAACAGGTTTGTCATATTGTTAAAGAAAAGGATTTTACAGTGATGAAGGATTTAGAAAGCAATAACGAAAGTTTTTATAAGGCGGGGAAGGAACTGCCGTTTAAGGTTCCCGAAGGCTACTTCGATGAGCTCCCCACCCGCATACAGGAATTTTGCATAACCAATGCACCTGTTACCTCGGGCGAGCCCGAACGTTCGTTCTTTGGTGTACTCAAAGCGCAACTTGCGCTGGCATCGGGTTTTATTGTGCTGGTTATGATGGCATTTGCCGGTTACTACTACCTTCAACCCAACCCGCCGGTTAATGCATTTACTGATGGCGACTTTATTGAGATTGTGCGCGTTGATGTAGCCGATTTTGATGAGGCACAGCTGAATAGCCTTCAGGAAAACCATTCACCCTACGATTCGCTGACAAACGATAGAACTGATGAAATGATTCAGTACCTGCTCGAAGAGAATGTTGATTACGTTACCCTAATGGAACAATACTAGGATATGAAAAAATATTTTACACCCATAGCCTTTATCCTTGCAGCGTTGTTTGCAGGTGGCCTTTCATTATCGTGCTCAAAAAAGGTTGATGAGGACCGAAGCGAGCAAATTAAGGTTCAGAAAATAGCTTTCTTTACGGAGAAGCTAAACCTTACCCCTGAGGAAGCCCAAATTTTTTGGCCTGTGTACAACGAGTACTGGCAACGTAAAAACAAGATTATTGAGGAGCGCCGTTCGGCGATGCAGTTCTGTGCCGAGAATATTGAAAAGCTCTCGGAGGAGGAGATAGAGCGCTACGCCGACATGTACATCAATTTCCACAAGCAGGAGTCGGATTTGCTCATCGAGTTTAACGAGAAGTTTAAGGAGGTTCTGCCAGCCTCGAAGGTTATGAAGCTTTACCTCGCCGACTACGAGTTTAAAACCTACCTGCTGAAACAGATACGAAATTCGAGTAAGGAGGAGTAATCGTTTACTTTAAATTGAATGTATTATATATGCTACCAAGGTGGGCTGAAGCCCACCTTTTTTTGTGTATATCACCCAAAGACAAAAAATCTGCAAGAGGGTGTCTCAAAAGTTCATTGTGTGACTCTGTGAAGGACACTGAGAAACTCTGTGAAACTTATAATTTATTGTATCACAGTATATCACAGGGAAATCACAGTGTTCCACAGAGTAGTAAATCTAATCCTTTTTAACTTTTGAGACACTTTCGCTGTGAAACCCGAGTAAGGAGGAGTAGTGCCATTTATCTGTTTAAGTACTTTGAAAGCATTTCAATTAGGCGGTCGCGATTAATGGGTTTCGAGATGTAATCGTCGCAACCAGCGGCAAGCGCTTTCTCCTTGTCCGACTCAAAAGCGTAGGCCGTTTGGGCAATAATGGGTAAATCGTTACGAATTTTCTTAATTTCTCGGGTTGCCTCCAATCCATCCTTTACCGGCATTTTAATGTCCATAAGAACTAAATCGATGGAGGGGTTGCTCCTCACCATTTCAACAGCTTCGAGTCCGTTAGCAGCCCAGCTGAAATCAGCATTAATTTGAGTTAGCAACTGTTTAAAGTACAGGTAGTTTATTTCGTTATCCTCCGCAATTAAAATTTTCTTTTTTCCACCTTTTGGTTGCTCAGTCATAAATTCAGATGTTAAGTATTTCTTTTCAGTGCTTGTGTTGTATGGTATTGTGAATGTGAATTTTGAACCCTCGTTGGGGGAAGATTCAACCGAAATTTCTCCGCCCATTTTGTTTACCAACGCCTTCGATATTGAAAGGCCAAGGCCCGTACCGCCGGTTTGCCGTGATAGCTCGGTTTCAACCTGGCGGAATATGTTGAAAATTAAGTTTTTCATCTCCTGAGGAACGCCAACCCCCGAGTCTTCAACAAAAAATTCAAGGAAATCGCCTTTTGGCATGTAGCCAAATTTTACGAAGCCCTGCTTCGTGAACTTGAAAGCATTCCCCAAAAGGTTGGTGATTATTTGCCTGAGCCGGGTGTCGTCGGTTTCAATTACACATTCGTTATTTGCCAGGCCGGTTGAAAAGGAGAACGTTAACCCAAGCGAATCGGCTTTGGGCTTGAACAGTAAAAATTGCTCGTGCAGAAGCTCGTTTATGTTCACAGGAGCCTTACTTATGGTTATAAGGTTCGATTGGATTTTTGAAATGTCGATTAAATCGTTAATAATGGTAAGAAGCTGGTTTCCGCTGTGCTGAATTATTGAAATGTACTCGTTGCGTTCCTCATCGCCGAGTTCGGGGTTTTGTATAAGCTGCGAGAAGCCCATTATGCCGTTCATGGGTGTACGAACCTCGTGGCTCATGTTGGCCAAAAATGCCGACATGAGCTTCTCGCTCTCTTCGGCTTTCTCCTTGGCTGCCAGCAACTCGGTATTACTTTATAAGTTTTTAGGGAATAGATATAATTTATTCAAATAATTAAAGTATTAATTAAGTTTTAAAAAAAACGGGTTAATTTTATAGGATATTAATATTATTGTTTACATGTTCATAATCGATCTCATTTACAACCTCTCTGCACTTGTAGCGCTTAGTATTGTATCTGGCTTTATCGATAATCGATGGAGTAGCACAACCAAGCTAGGAGAAATAATTCAGGGGTTACTCTTTGGAGGAGTTGCCATGCTTGGCATGATTAACCCGCTGGTTTTTGATGCCGGAATTGTGTTCGATGGCCGTTCGGTTGTGATAAGCTTGTGCGCCCTGTTTTTTGGGCCAATTGCGGCAGCCATTTCTTCATCCATGGCCATTGTGCTAAGAGTTTACCAAGGCGGAGCCGGGGCGATTATGGGGGTTTCAGTTATTACAGCATCGGCCCTAATAGGGGTTTTTTACCACTACCGACGCAAGAGGCGAAGCAAAAGAATTTCAACATTATTTTTGCTGGGATTTGGGCTTCTGGTTCACATTGTTATGCTTGCCCTAACGCTAACCCTTCCAAAAGATGCAGCACGAGCTGTGCTCGAAAATGTTGGGCTGGCAATCATCGTTTTCTACCCAATAGCAACCATTCTTATTGGTAAAATTCTTCACGACCAGGAAGTTAAGGTCAGGTCGGTTCAGGCCCTGCGTAGCAGCGAGGAGCATTTTCGCTCATTGGCAAACGATTCACCTATTGGAATTTGGCGGGTAACCCCCGAAGGAATTGTAGTATTCGCAAACCAGCGAGTTTGCAAAATTATGGGGTGTTCAAATCCCAACGATATTATAAGTAAACCATTCATTGAATTTGTTTATTTTGATGATTTAGAAGAAGTTAATAATGCTTGGAAGAAACAACTCAACGGGGTTGAGCATTTCTCTCAGGAATTCAGAATACATAAGCCGGATGGAACTGTTTTATGGGTGTTCGGACAATTTCAATCCCAAATAAATGAGTTTGGCGATGCGGTGGGTTTCGTTGGCTCCCTCGCTGATATTGATGAGCAAAAGAAGTTCGAGAATGAGCTTCTTAGGTGGCAACTTATTTTTAATGCCACAAAAGTAGGAGTTGCAGTTGGAAATGTGGAAGTTCCCAAAATTGAAATATTCAACCCTGCTTTTGCCGAAATATACGGTTACTCCCCCGAGGAGATATACGGAAAATCAGTTGCCGATTTCTTTGCCCCCGAAAAAAGGGATACAATTCCTGATGTGATAAGGAAATCGTACGAGAATGGTTTCCATGTGTTTGAAACGGTTCACATAAAAAAAGATGGCTCAAGGTTTCCTGCCTTGCTTAGCATGACTGGAGTTAAGGATGAGCATGGAAACCCAATGTATAGAATTGTTAACGTGCAGGATATTACCGAGCTAAAAAAGGCAGAGGCAGAAATAAATGCGCAACGTTTACGGCTGGAAAATATCATTAAAGGAACTAATGTGGGAACCTGGGAATGGAAAATTAAGGATGGCGAAATTACCGTAAACGAACGTTGGGCCGAAATTATTGGCTATACCCTCGAAGATCTGCAGCCCACAACAATTCAAACATGGCAGAATTTTTCACACCCCGATGATTTCATACAGTCAAACAAAAAAATTGAGGAGCACTTTTCTGGCCAATCCGATTTCTACGAGTGTGAGGTAAGAATGAAACACAGCGATGGGAGCTGGGTTTGGGTACTCGATAAGGGAAGCGTTGCCGAGTGGGATAGCGAAGGAAATCCCCTTGTAATGTACGGAACCCACTTTGATATTACCGAGCGCAAAAGGGCGGAGGAAACACTAAAACAGAACGAGCATAAGTTGAAGGAACAGAACGAGGAGTACCTAGCACTGAACGAGGAGCTAACCGAGATAAATACAAAACTTCGGGCAAGTGAAGTAAGGCTCAAGGAGCAGAATGAGGAGTACCTAGCCTTGAATGAGGAGCTAACCGAATCGAATGAGCGGATAAAAACCATTAACCAGCAGCTCGATGAAGCACGAAAAAAAGCCGAGCAAAGCGACTCTCTAAAATCAGCATTCCTAGCCAACATGAGCCATGAAATAAGAACACCAATGAATGCAATTATTGGTTTCTCAAATATTCTTACACGCCCAAATCTTTCCCCTGAAAAGCAGAAGCATTTCGCAAAGGTTATTAACGCATCATGTAACCAGCTACTCACCATTATTAACGATGTGCTTGATATCTCAAAAATTGAAACGGGTCAGGTATCCATTGTGAAAAGTAGCATAAATGTAAATAGTTTACTTCGCTCAGTACAGTCGCTTTTCCTTTACAACGCAACCAACAAAAAAAATAAGTTGCAGCTGCAGCTCTCGCTCCCCGATAACCTGTGCATCTTTGAAACCGATGAAACGAAGCTGAGTCAAATTCTTTCGAACCTGGTTAGCAACGCTATTAAATTCACCAATAATGGAATTATTGAGGTTGGTTACGATATGAAAAATTCAACCATAGAGTTTTATGTGAACGATACCGGGATTGGGATTGCAGAGGAGCATCACCAAACCATTTTCGACAGGTTCAGGCAGGTTGACATGAGCGAGTCGAGAAACTATGGGGGAACGGGACTGGGATTGGCCATCTCAAAAGCTTTTGTTGAGCTACTTGGGGGTAAAATATGGGTAACCTCAGAGGTTGGTGTAGGTTCATCGTTTCGTTTTACATTGCCCTACGATGGTGTTGGCCAGCATGTTGAGGTTTCTGATGATAGCAAGCAGGATTCTTTTAGCTTTAATGGAAGCACCATACTGGTTGCTGAGGATGAGGAGGCCAATTATATTTACGTTAGCGAGTTGCTATCCGATAGTGGCGTAAAAGTAATTAGGGCTTTTAACGGTGCCGAAGCCGTTGAGCATGTTCGCTCAAATCCGAAAATTAGTTTAATACTAATGGACGTGAAAATGCCAGTAATGAACGGGTTAGAGGCAACCACTATTATTAAAAACATGAGGAAGGATTTGCCCGTTATTGCTCTAACAGCCTACGCAATGGTTGGCGATAGGGAGAAGTGTTTGCAAGCCGGTTGCGATAGCTACATCGCAAAACCAATATTCGGCGAGGAACTCCTTCGCGAGATTGGAAATTTTCTGAAAATGTAACGGGTTGAAAACCAATTTTAACCCTGTATTTTGAAGAAGGCGACAATTTCTTTAAGTAGTTCTGCCTGCTCCTTCAGCTCCTCAGAGCTAGTGGCAAGCTCCTCGCTTGATGCAGCATTCTGCTGGGTAACCTGGTTAAGCTGTTGAATAGCGGTGTTTACCTGATCGGCACCACTATTCTGCTCCATGCTCGAAACAGCAATTTCTTGTACCAGGGTTGCGGTGTTCTCAATTTCAGGAATAAGCTTCTCCATAAGCTCCACAACGCTTTCTGTTATTCCAACACTTTTCGAGGAGAGGGTTACAATTTCATCGGCAGCTGTTCGGCTTCGCTCGGCAAGCCGTTTTACCTCCGAGGCAACAACGGCAAATCCTTTACCATGCTCCCCGGCACGAGCCGCCTCCACAGCAGCGTTCAAGGCAAGAAGGTTTGTTTGGAATGCTATATCGTTAATAATCATTATTTTATCGGAAATAATTCGGATTGAATCGAGGCTCTCGGTGGCAGCGTGGCTAATGTTCTTAATTCCTTCGGAAACCTTCTGCGAAATTTTGTTGGCTTGCTGAGCATTATCGGTATTCTGTTGTATATTCGAAGCCATCTCTTCCATGGAGCTCGAAACCTCTTCGGCACCAGCTGCCTGCTGGTTTGCTCCCTGTGATAGCTGCTGAGAGGCGGAACTCATCTCGATGCTAGCATCTGAAATGCTTTCAGCACCATCCATAATGCTTTTAATTATATTCTGCAGGTTCTCAGTCATTTTCCTAAAAGCGTGGTAAACCATTCCTACCTCATCGTTAGAAACCTTAACTTTTGAGATATTCTCCAGATTCCCCACAGAAATATTGTTGGCAATGGCAGAAATTGAGGCGAGCGGATTGATAAGTCGACCAATCACAAAAACAATGACAAAGATACTTAGCAGTGTTAGAACAATTCCAATTCCAATTAGCTGCCACATACCTCTTGTTGCTTCACGGGTTATGTAGCTCAACGGTAAGCTAAGGCTCACCTGCCAGGGGGTTCCTGTATTTCCAATTGTAATGGGGACGAAAATATTTAGCAAACCATCCTTAACAAAAAGTTCCTCGCGTTGCGAGTGAAGAATATCGAGCTGATGCTGGAATCCATTAGTATTAATATTCTTGATGGGCTGGTTTATATGATTCTTGTCAACCGTTGATGCGGCAATAATCCCATTGTGTGAAAGGACAGTGATATGGGCTTTTCCGTCAAACATTTCGAGCTGAGAAACCATTTCTTGGAGGAAGTCAATAGAAATATCGATGCCGGTAACCCCAACAAATGCCCCATTTTTAATAACCGGAGTCATAAACGAAACCATTAGCATGTCAACACCCTGAACGGGGTAGATAACCGGACCATTTATTGCGTCTTTGAGCGTATTCTTAGGAATCCAGTACCAGGGGCCAACCTCCTGGTTTTGGTAATCGATAAGGGGTTCAACAACAAAGCTGGTTTCACTGTTTTTTGTGAGGTACGAGAGGAATCGGCCAGTTTCATCGGAATGGGGAGAGTTTACATACTGCGAGTCAAGCCCGTCGAATGCGTTGGGTTCAAACCCTAAGGTTAGCCCTAGGAATGCTTTATTGCTCAGCAATACTTTTCCGGCCATTTGTTCGGCATCGCTTCGTTTAAGTGAAATATCGCCGGTTGAGTTTCCTGCAGCCGATAAAGCATTGGCCAACGACGACGAGGCGTTTAACGCTTCGTTCATGGGTTTTTGCACTTGGGCAGCAAACTCGCGGGCTCTGGCAAAGGCTTCCTCTTGTGCCGCTTCGAGGGAGCTACTACGGAACGAAATGGTAGAAATGGCAATTAGAATGATTGCTGTTGCAAATATCCCAATCCCCAGGGTCAAACCAATTTTGTATCTTAAAGAAACGATCTTCTCAGTCATTGTTTAATACTTTATCCTAAGGATTTAAACTAAAATTCCTACTACAATGTTACACCAAACACAAAAAAAACATCATTCGCAGCAGGGTTTACTATGAATTCAGAAAAAACAGGAAGTGAAAAATGGTTTGTAACTTTTATATCCTTGCAAAGCCCTAGGCTACAGTTCACAATTCCTGTTTTATTAGCGTAAATACTTTCGCCTGGAGTTCCACCAATTTTCAGGTTAATAACCGATGCTTTTACTGGTATGCTGTAGCCAATTTCTAGGTAGGTTGAAAAAAAATTATCGTTATTCTGATCCCGATCGTTCCCGTAAAAAAAAGTTGCTGCGGTTAAGGTTAGCGGAAAGTTCTCTGTTCCGTTGAATGAGATTGTTCCTTCAAGCGCATGTGGAGATGTAGAATTCTTCCATACAAAGTAGCTGTTGAGATTTAGGTTCGATTCATTTTCAATGAAGTAGTCAAAAATGGTTGCTGTGAAATATCCATATGTGTATGATGCGAATAGATCGATTTCGGCGAAGGGGTCCGAAATTCCGTACGATCCCCAAACTCCCACTGAGAAACCCTTGTAGCGATACTCCATGGTTGGCTGAATGTGTGGTGTTGCCTCGAAAAGGATTCCTCGCCAAACGTAGCGGCTAACAACGCTGGAACTGAAACGAACGGGGCTCACTTTTCCTGTTGAATCAGACTGTTCCTGTGCAACCAATGCTGTCTGTGAAAATAGGAGGAGCAGGGCAAGTAGTCGAATGATTTTCATATTGCAGAATTATTGAGTTTATGGTAAATGTACAAAAAAAGAACGGCTTGATATTATATTTTCAAGCCGTTCATATATGATGAGAGGAAGCTTAGTAAACAGTTGAAGCAAGTTCAATGAGCTTGTTGTTTATTGTTAGTGAGTGCTTTTGGGCGTACGATTTGTTAACTTCGAACTGAATTTTCCCGTTGTTTTCAAGAAAACTAATAGCAGCCCCCTTCGAAGCAGCTCCGGGGTCATCAGCTACCACAAGCGTGCAACCAGAGCCAACAGCAGAAATAATACGTTGTAATTCGGAAGTTTTTGTTCGTGAAACGAACAGTATATTTACAGTACCGCACTGTGATAAATCGTTAATCTGAATGATTTCAATTGATTGTGCGGCAACTTTACGACCTTTAAGAGTATTTAGCTCATTCAACATATTCGCATCATTGCCAAAAAGACCAATGGTAAAGTTTCCCTGTTTACCACTTGGGCACCAGTCGATTAAACGAGTTAGCTGATACACGAATGCAGTTTGAATTTTATAGCTCTGGGCATTTACAGAAATGCTGCCAAGAAAGAATGTAGCAAGGATAATTGGGAAAAAGATTCTGGTTTTCATGGAAGTATTGTTATTTAGTTTATCCATTGAAGTTACTTCGATTCAACCTTTATACTTAAGTTAAAGCATTTTGTTTTAGGTATCGCAGTGATTTAAATCATCATATCAAAAAAACTAATATATAAGTTGAGAATAAACATGAGAAAATCATTGTAAATGCTCATATTTTCAAATAGATAGAGTAAGAAAGAGATTACTTGCGAAGCTTAAAGAAACTTATGGTGCTTAGGAAACTTTTTGCCTGCTCGTTTAGTGTTTCAGCACCGGTTGATAGTTCCTCGGCAGCAACTGCATTCTGCTGGCTAACCTGGTTCAACTCCTGGATTGAAACATTAACCGTATCCATGCTTTTTATCTGTTCAGATGCAATGGCCGCAACTTCCTGAATGAGGTTTGCGGTTAGCTTAACTTCCGGGATAAGTTTTTGCAGCAGCATATTGGCCTGTGAGGTTACCTTAACGGTTTTATTCGAAAGGGCACTTATGTCGTCGGCAGCAAGCTTACTGCGCTCAGCCAGCTTTCGAACTTCGCCTGCAACAACCGAAAACCCTTTGCCATGCTCACCTGCACGTGCAGCCTCAACGGCTGCGTTAAGCGCCAGAATATTTGTTTGGAATGAAATATCGGTGATGATTCTTATTTTTTCGGAGATGCTCATAACAGCATTCTGGCTTTTCAACGCCGATTCGCCCACTTTATACATTCTTTTGGCAATATCTTCGGTAATTCCGTTAGCTTCTGCTGCGCTTTGGTTTACCTGATCGATGGATGAGGTTATTTCTTCCATTGATGAAGCGAGCTCCTCAACAGTGGAGGCCTGCTGGTTTGCTCCTGAGGCCAAATGCTGTGAACCGCTGCTAATTTCGCCGCTTGCACCCGAAACTATTTCTGCTCCATTTTCAATGCTGTGCACAATTTCTTTAAGTTTTTCGGCCATCTCGTTCAAGGTTTTCGAGAGCACACCGGTTTCATCGAGGTTTCTAACCTCAAGGTTGGCCGTTAGGTCTCCTTCTGAAATCTGTTTCGAAAAATCAACCCCTCGTTTAATGGGTTTTATAATTACGTTGGCAAATACTATAACAACTAGCATAAAAACAATGAAAACTACTGGCGAGAACCATAGCATAGTATTAAGCATCTTCGAAATCTCAACGTAAGCCTCCGATTCGAAAATTTTCGCTGCAACATAGTAGTTGTCTTTAGCATTAACTTTGTGGATGTACAGAATGGCATCGTCGTCAGCCAACTTATCAAAGTATGAATGCTTTATATTTCCTTTCTCTTTCGAAACCAAGTTAACCACAATGTCAACATCGGAGGTTAATGATGAAGCCGAAGGGTTTATGGTGAACTTGTCGTTGCTACGAACCAGAAAGAAGTATCCGTTTCCAATATAGTTCCCTTTGGTGAAGTGTTTTTCAAGTTTGCTGCTCAGCGCAGCATCCTCAGCATTGGATTCGCCAACTATTTTACTGGTTGTTTTTCCTAAAGCAGTTAAGTAGTCCCAAGTGCGATTATCTGCTTGGTTTTTAATTCTCTTACTCTCATAAATGTATGCAGTGAAAGCCATAAAGAAAACTAGAATTACAGCAGAAACCGAAATAACAAGGTTCATGCGGGCTTTTATCTTGAAATTATTTAGAAAGCTCATGGTTGAATTAGTTTACAGTTTAAAGTACGAAATAAGTTCGCTGAAATTTTTAGCCTCGTTTGAAAGAGAATCGGACGAAGCGCTCATCTCTTCGGCTGAAGAGGCGTTTTGCTGAGTAACGTTGTTCAACTGTTGAACCCCAGCGTTTATTTGGTCGATTCCGGTTTGAAGTTCAAGAATTGACGATGCAATAACCTGAATCATTTCGGCACTTTTTCGAATTTGAGGGATAATTTCTTCCATGTCTTGGCCTGCTTTCTCAGTAATAATAACAGTTTCCTCCGAAAGGTTATTAATTTCCTGAGCAGCAAGTTTACTCTTTTCTGCGAGTTTCCTTACCTCTGCAGCCACAACAGCAAAGCCCTTCCCGTGTTCACCTGCCCGTGCTGCTTCAACGGCAGCATTCAACGCAAGCAGGTTTGTTTGGAATGCAATTTCGCTGATAACACCAATCCGGTTGGCAATTTGACGTATGGCATCAATGCTATCGCTTGAGGACTTGCTAACAGAATCTAAATCATTAGAAGTTGAGTGGGCAATTTCGCCGGTTCGTCGGGCATTTCTTGACGCATCATTAAAATTATGAGCGACCTGTTCCATTGTTGATGCCAACTCTTCTACGGTGGCTGCCTGTCGGTTGGCTCCGTCGGAAACCTCTCGGGCCGAGTTGGCAATCTCAATTCCCGTGGCAAGAACTTGGTCGGCACCTGCCTGTATTTCAAAAATAACATTCGTTAAGTTTGAGGCCATTTTATTTAATGCCTTGGCTAAATCGGCAATCTCATCTTTGCTGTCGATAGCAAATTTTGTCTTCAGGTTACCATTGGCTATCTCATTGGCAAAACTATTTCCCTTTACTAATGGTGCGGTTATGGTTTTTGAAAAAACAAAAACAATTATAAAAAACAATGTGATGGAAATGATAGGGACAATGATTATTAACCTTTGCTTTAAACGGATTTCTGCTCTTGCCTCGTGCTCAGAAATTTTTACAACTAGAAAATTATTAGCGTTTATTGGTTTTATGTAAAAGTACCAACCATCGGCAATTACTTTGTTAAGCGATTGGATCGGCTGGTTGGCAGTTTTACTAAGCTTCCCCCATATTTGTCCTAAAAGTTTTCCATCATTTGCTTCCTCTGTAGTTTTTGGATGTACAACAATTTCTCCCTCCTCATTGCAAATAAATGGGTAACCACCATTGTAGTAGTTGAACGAGGAGAGTTGCGACTGCAGTACTTGTTTGTTCTCATTGCTAATATTTCCATCTTCTTCGGCAAAAAGGCTTGCCATTGAGGCAAGCAACGTTGCCTGCTCAAGTACATGCCTGTCGGTATCATCCTTTATGCGCTGTTCCTGTACCAGGTAGGTTTTGCGAGATAAAGTAAAAATCATTAATGCAGCTAGCATGCTGAGCACCAGAATCATCCTGGTGCTAATTTTTATATTTGATAGTGAAGCCATATATAGAGTTTTATGTTCGAAATGTAATTTATTATTACATCTTTATCAAGTTTTATGGGAGATTTCCAACGATGGCAATATATGAAAAAAAGAAATACTAATAGGGTATTCTTCCTAATTTTCCGGTTATTATAAATTATACTGATTCTGGAACAATTTGTTACATCATTCTTAGTTATTGCGTAGCCATTACGCAAGTATTTCCTATTTTTGTTTTTTAAAAAAACAAAATCGAACTACCTTGACTTCGAGCAGCAAAGTGGTGGAAACACCACTAATGAAGCAGTATAACGCTATTAAGCGAAAGCATCCCGATGCAATTCTTCTGTTTCGGGTAGGCGACTTTTACGAAACTTTTAGCAAGGATGCCATAAAAGCATCAGAAATTTTGGGCATTACGCTAACCCGACGGGCAAATGGGGCTGCTTCATACGTTGAACTAGCAGGTTTCCCTCACCATGCGCTCGATACTTACCTCCCAAAGTTGGTGAGAGCCGGGCAGCGCGTTGCTATTTGCGAGCAGCTTGAGGACCCAAAACTTACCAAAACCATCGTAAAACGAGGAATTACTGAGCTGGTAACCCCAGGTGTTTCCTTCAACGATAACGTTTTGGAACGCAAGGAGAACAACTTCCTTGCCTGTGTTCATATTGAAAAGAAGTTTGCCGGCGTTGCATTTCTCGATATTTCAACCGGAGAGTTCTACGCAGCCGAGGGTTCGTTCGAGTATGTTGATAAGCTTCTCACAAACTTTGGTCCTAAGGAAGTTTTGGTTGAACGTTCCAAGTACAGGGAGTTTACGGAATTTTTTGGAACAAAATTCTACATCTATAAGTTCGACGAGTGGGCCTACAACGAGGAGGGAGCCCGAGAAAAGTTGCTAACGCATTTTCAAACTTCAAGTTTGAAAGGTTTTGGGATTGATAGCATTCGGTTGGGAGTAATTGCTGCCGGCGCAGCGCTGTACTACCTCGATCTTACTCAGCACCATCAGGTTAACCATATTACATCAATTTCCCGGCTCGATGAGGACAGGTACGTTTGGCTCGATAAGTTCACCATTCGTAATCTCGAGCTTTTCTACTCTGCAAATGAGGGGGCAAAAACGCTTATTGATATTGTTGACAAAACCCTTTCGCCAATGGGTGGGAGGCTTCTCAAAAAGTGGGTTGCGCTTCCGCTGAAGGACACGAAACCCATTTCTGAGCGACTGAATGTTGTAGATTTTTTCATCAGTCATGAAGAAACTTTAGAGTCGCTTCGCGAAAGTATCCGGGAGATTGGGGATGTTGAACGGGTAATATCAAAAGCTGCGGTGGGTAGAATTTCGCCCCGCGAAATGGTTAGCCTAAAGAATGCTCTTTCGTTGCTGGTTCCCATAAAAAAACAGTGCGAGGAGTCCAACGAGCCAACCCTTCAACGAATAGGAGAACAGGTAAACCTTTGCGCTCGCATTCGCGATAGAATTGAGAAGGAGATTGTTCCCGATCCTCCTGCACTCTTAAGTAAGGGGAATGTTGTTGCCGAGGGTGTTAACAGTGAGTTGGATGAGCTTCGCTCAATCATGCGCTCGGGGAAGGACTATCTTGTAAACTTGCAGCAGCGTGAGTCGGAACGTACCGGAATACCTTCGCTAAAAGTTAGCTTCAACAACGTTTTTGGGTACTACATTGAGGTTCGAAATACGCACAAGGATAAAGTTCCACCTGAGTGGATTAGAAAGCAAACGCTGGTTTCCGCTGAACGTTACATCACTGAGGAGCTAAAGGAGTACGAATCGAAAATTCTTGGTGCTGAAGAAAAGGTGATGTCCATTGAACAGCAGCTGTTCGAGCAGCTAGTTTTCAGCCTTTCGGAGTACATTGCATCCATTCAGCTGAATGCAAATTTGGTTGCCCAAATTGATTGCTTACTTTCTTTTGCAGCTTGCGCAAAGGATTATGGTTACTGCAAGCCTGAGGTAAACGAATCGTTGGCAATTAATATTAAAGAAGGGCGCCATCCGGTTATTGAACGGATGCTACCTGCAGGTGAGGAGTACGTTTCCAACGATGTATTCTTGGATACAACCAACCAGCAAGTCGTAATTATTACCGGACCAAACATGTCGGGTAAATCAGCTTTGTTGCGACAAACTGCATTAATTGTTTTGCTTTCACAAATTGGTTCGTTCGTTCCGGCAAAGGCAGCAAAAATTGGTGTTGTTGATAAGATTTTTACCCGTGTTGGTGCATCCGATAATATTTCGCTGGGCGAATCAACCTTTATGGTTGAAATGCTTGAGGCAGCCAGCATCCTGAATAATATCTCTGAACGAAGTTTGGTTCTGCTCGATGAGATTGGACGTGGAACATCAACCTACGATGGTATTTCCATTGCCTGGGCAATGACCGAGTACATCCACGAGAATCCGAACGGAAAAGCAAAAACTCTGTTTGCAACCCACTACCACGAGCTTAACGAGATGGAGGGAGCCTTCTCTCGAATAAAAAACTTCAACGTTTCAATAAAGGAGATGGATAACAAGGTTATTTTCCTTCGGAAACTTATTCCCGGTGGAAGCGCTCACAGCTTTGGTATCCATGTTGCCCGAATGGCCGGAATGCCGCCGAGCGTTGTGAAACGTGCCAACGAAATCCTTAAAGAGCTGGAACGAAATCCTCAGAACCAGAAGCTCGCAAAACCCAGCTCCGAAATGGGGAGGCAGCGCGAAGGTTACCAGCTAAGTTTCTTCCAACTCGACGATCCGGTTCTAAAGCAAATCCGCGATCAGCTAGCCAAGCTCGATGTTAACAACCTAACTCCCATCGAAGCGCTAAATAAGCTGAACGAAATAAAACGCATGACTGGGTTGTAGAATCTTCCCCGTTGATATTTATCAATTCTCTCTGTTAATAAACAGGTTACGATATTAAGTCATTTTTTTTTCAAAAAAATAATATTTTTTTTGGGAGATTTGTAATAATGATATACTTTTGCATTCGCAATTACGGCAGCGAAATTTGAAATAATGCGGAAATAGCTCAGTTGGTAGAGCACGACCTTGCCAAGGTCGGGGTCGCGAGTTCGAGTCTCGTTTTCCGCTCATAAGCATAAAGCGGATTCATTCCGCTTTTTTCTTATACACTTCTTTTTTTATTGGGCCCGGATGGTGGAATTGGTAGACACGCAGGACTTAAAATCCTGTGGCCATTGCGGCTGTGCCGGTTCGACCCCGGCTCCGGGTACCAAAAGCCTCGAGAAATCGGGGCTTTTTTTAATT
>ERZ795057.1728-NODE-1728-length-18150-cov-6.043382_pt1 | contig 18150 bp, 12 predicted proteins | sample MGYA00375141_ERZ795057 | MGnify/ENA primary metagenome ERZ795057 (study PRJEB30186, sample SAMN05720163) | activated sludge metagenome | isolation source: Anaerobic digester | place: Hong Kong | collected 2015-01-26 ... | reverse complement strand
GCAGACCGGCCAGGAGGTGATCGTCACCAACTATACCATTGCCGAAGACACCCTGAAGGGAGTGGTCACGGAACTTTCGCCGGCCGTGAGTACCGAAACCCGTACCTTCAAAGGGAAGCTGCTCATCGAGAATCCCGAGCTGAAGCTCCGTCCGGGGATGTTCGTGAAAGGGGATATTGTCGTGGCCCGCCGCGATAGCGCCATCGTCATTCCCAAGAGCATCATCATGAGCAGTAACCGCGGCAAGGTGGTTTTCGTAGTCGACCAGAGTACGGCCCGTGAACGGCGGATCACCCTGGGCATCGAAAACCAGGATTATGCCGAGGTGATTGCCGGCCTGAAGGAAAATGAAAGGCTGGTGGTAAAGGGTTATGAGACCCTGCGCAACGATTCCAAAGTTAAAGTCATCAGGTAAACCCGCCGCTCCCTGCTGCTCCCCGGGAGATATCAACCACCGGGGGACGGCGGCCCAGGGCTGCAAAGGGTGTGCATTCTGCCGGAGCAGGCCGCCCATTTTCAACTTATAAAGAGACAACCGTGAAAAAACTTACCCTGTTTTCAGTCAATTACCCGGTCACCATCCTGATGATCGTGCTGGCAGTTTTGCTGCTGGGGTATATTTCCTTCGACAAGCTGGGGATGGACCTTTTCCCTGATCTCCGGTCACCCAGGATCTTCGTGGAGATCACTTCCGGGGAGCGGCCTCCCGAGGAGATGGAGAAGCAGTTCGTGGAGAATATCGAAGCCCTGGCCATCAGGCAGTCCGATGTGGTACAGGTGACTTCCGTGACCAAGGTGGGCACCTCCCAAATTACCGTGGAATATGCCTGGAACAAGGATATGGATGAGGCTTTTCTCGACTTGCAGAAAGCCTTGAACTCCTTTGCCCAGAACATGGAGATCGATGAGTTGAAGATCACCCAGCACGACCCCAATACCGCCCCGGTCATGCTGGTCGCTCTGGCCCACCATGAAATCACCGACCTCAACGAGATCCGCAAGGTGGCCCAGAATTATGTCCGCAACGAACTGGTCAGGCTTGAGGGGGTGGCAGAGGTGGAGCTTTCCGGAGAAGAGGAGAGCGAAATTGTCATCGAAACCGACCTGTACCGCCTCGAATCCCAGAGCCTCACCCTCGATGAGGTGAGCAACCGGATTCAGAATTTCAACCGGAGCGTTTCCGGGGGCAGGATTTCCGAAATGGGACTCCAGTATATTGTGAAGGGAGTCGGGCTCCTGCAGGAGCCCGCTGACTTCGAAAACCTGATTGTCGGGTATAAGGCGGTGGCTTCCTCAGCGGGGAGCCCGGCCTCCACCACAGGGGGAACCACCGGCATGGCTCCCATATTCCTCAAGGATGTGGCCACAGTTTCCATGGCCAACAAGGAACCGGTCAATATCGTCCACCTCAACGGTAAAAGATGCATCGGTCTTTCCATATACAAGGAGACCCGGTTTAATACCGTCAAGGCGGTGGACCAGATCAATGAGGCGCTCCAAAAGATTGGCAAGGCCCTTCCGGGGTACGAACTCACACTGGTCACCAACCAGGGAACCTTCATCAGGGATGCCATCTCTGAGGTGAAGGATTCGGCCCTTTACGGAGTTGTCCTGGCGGTAGTGGTGCTCTTTTTCTTCCTCCGGAGGATGGGAACTACCCTGATCGTCAGTCTGGCCATTCCCTTTTCGATCATTGCCACTTTTAATCTGATGTATTTCAATGATCTGACCATCAATATCATGACCCTGGGCGGACTTGCGCTAGGGGCAGGGATGCTGGTCGACAATGCCATTGTGGTGATCGAGAACATCTTCAGGCACCATGAGGGGGGTGCTTCTGCCAAGGAGGCGGCGGTCAATGGCACAGCCCAGGTGGGTGGGGCCATTGTGGCTTCCACCCTGACCACCATTGTGGTTTTCCTGCCCATCGTCTATCTTCATGGGGCTTCCGGGGAGCTCTTCAGGGACCAGGCCTGGACGGTTGCCTTTTCGCTGCTTTCCTCTCTATTTGCTGCCATCTTCCTGATTCCCATGCTTTATCACCGGTTCTACCGTCACAAGGCGGCTCCGGTCACCCACCGGGCCATGCAGATGACCGGATATGGCCGGCTCCTCGATAGAATCCTGCAGATCAAATGGCCGGTGCTTATTGTGGCCCTTTTGCTCACCGGGGCCTCCTATCTGCTGATTCCGCTTATCGGCTCCGAATTCATGCCCCAGACCGAGGCCCGGGAGTTCACCCTGAATCTAAAGCTGGCCGAGGGGACCCGCCTCGAGCGCACCGAAGCCACTGTCAGCAACGTGGAGGGGATCATCACCGAATATCTTGGCGGTGACCTCGACAAGATCTATTCCCATGCCGGACCGCGCACAGGGCTCTCAGGCGATGCCAATTCCGTTTTCGAGGGGGAGAACACCGCTGAACTTAAGGTGATTCTCAGCAAGGAAGCCCAGATCACCGCCGACCAGGTCATTGCCACCATCGACCGGCTGACGGCCGGCATTCCCGATCTGGAGGTCACCTTCTCCAAGGAGGAGACCGCCCTGAAGACCATTCTGGGAAGCGATGAGGCCCCTGTGGTGGTCGAAATCAAGGGAGAGGAAATGGATCAGATCGAGGAGATCGCCCTGACTGTCAAAGCCCGGATGGACTCCCTGCCGGGATTGTTCAACATCCAGTCGTCAATAGAGAACGGTGCTCCCGAAGTGGAGGTGGTCATCGACCGCATCAAGGCCGGAATGTACAACCTCAATGTGAATACCGTGGTAACCCAGCTCCAGGATCAGCTCCAGGGCAAAACGGCCGGTCAGCTGGAACAGGGCGGCGAAATGAGGGATATCACCATCAAACTTCCGGAAACCCGTCTGTCGGAGATCAGCAACATGGTCATCCGCTCGGGAACCCAGATGTTCAGGCTTACCGAAATCGCCGATATCAGGTACGGGGAGTCGCCACGTGAGATTTTCCGGAGAAACCAGAACCGCATCGGGAAGATCACCGCCCAGATGGAGCCGGGAATTGCCCTGGAACATATGGCTTCAAGGATCAGGGAGGCTACCGGGGAGATCGATCTTCCCCCCGATTATTCGATTCAGGTCACCGGTGACGAGCAGAAACGGCAGGAGTCAATGAGCAGTCTCGGTTTTGCCCTCCTGCTTTCGGTGGTGCTGGTCTATATGGTGCTGGCCTCGATCTTCGAGTCGCTGATCCATCCCTTCACGGTGTTACTGACCATTCCCTTTGCAGTAGTGGGCAGTATCCTCGCCTTTTTCCTGCTGGGGCGTACCCTGAACATCATGGCGGTGATCGGGATCATCATGCTGGCGGGGATTGCCGTCAACAGCTCCATCATCCTAATTGACCGGATCAACCAGCTGATACGGGGCGGCATGGAGCGCCGCAGTGCCATCATCATGGCCGGTCAGCAGCGGCTGAGGCCCATCCTGATGACTACCGCCACCACCATCCTGGCCCTTATCCCCCTGACCATCGGCTTCGGGGAAAGCGCACAACTCCGCTCCCCCATGGCTCTGGCTGTCATTGGAGGCCTGGTCTCTTCGACCCTGCTCACCCTGGTGGTCATCCCTTGTGTTTATGACCTCCTCGACCGCCTCCACCCCGAAAAAGCCACCCCTGAAACCGGGGAGAGCGATTATTAATCAGCATTAAAGGATGATCAGATGAGGTTTATCATCAACAGAAAGGTATTTATCAGCATGCTGTTCCTGGGAATGACCCTGCTGGGCTACATTTCCTACAAGCAGCTCCCGGTCGAACTGATGCCCGACGCCACCCTGCCCATGCTTTATGTGCAGATCACTTCCCGCCAGGAGGTCGATCCCAACTACATGGAAAACCAGGCGGTGATCCCCGTGGAGGGAGCCATCGGAACCCTGGAGGGGGTAGAGGATATGGAGACCTGGCTTAATAACCGGCAGGCCTCCATTCAGATCAGCTTTAAGAAAAATGTCAACTTCAAGTATCTTTATCTGAAGTTGCAGGAGAAGATCGACCAGGTGCGTGAGACCCTTCCTGAGGAGTTCACGGTGACCCTGGCCCGGGTCGATATGCAGCAGCTCACCAACCAGTTCATGGAGTTGCAGATCAGAGGCAGCGGAGGCACCGACCGTATCCGCAACCTCGTCGACCAGGAGGTCCTCAATGACCTTCAGAATGTGGACGGGATTGCTTCGGCCAATGTATACGGAGGCAAGGAACGCTCCATTGAGATCACCATCGACATGGCTGCCTGCGAGGCCTACGGGATCACCCTCTCCCAGATCAGGTCGGCCCTCAGCTCCAACTCCCTCAACCGGACCTTCGCCGGCTACCTCCATGAGTCCAACCGCCAGTATTTCGTGCATGTCACCTCGGAATACCAGGATGTGACCGACATCGAGGAGATCGTCCTGGCGGAGGGCCCCATTCTTTTAAAAGATGTGGCCGAGGTCTATTTTGGAGTGAAGGAGGAAACCACCCTGAGCCGTGTCAACGGCATGGATGCCATTTCGATGCTCCTGGTGAGCGATTCCCAGGCTAACCTCATCGACCTGTCGCACCGCACCCAGGAAGTCATCGAACGTCTCAACCGTAAACTGGCCTCCAGTGACGTCGAAATCGTCATTCAGTCGAATGCTGCTGAAACCATGGAAAAAAACATCGACCAGATCATCTCTCTGGCCCTGGTAGGGGGATTGCTGGCCGTTTTCGTCCTGTGGATCTTTCTGAAAAACATAAGGATTGTGGCCATTATTGCCCTGGCCATCCCTGTGTCGGTCTTTTCGGCTTTTAACCTCTTCTATGCCTTCGGAATCTCCATCAACAGCCTTACCCTGGTGGGTATGGCCCTGGCAGTAGGCATGCTCCTCGACAACAGCGTGGTCGTGCTGGAGAATATTTACCGGCTGGCGGGGAAACGCTATACTCCTGATAAAGCAGTGATCCAGGGGACCACTGAGGTTTGGCGTTCGGTGGTAGCCGCCACCCTGACCACCATCACTGTTTTCCTGCCTTTTGTCTTTTCCTCGGAGTACATGATCCGCATCCTGGGGAGTCATGTGGGGGTTTCCATTGTTTCGACGCTGGTGATCTCCTCCGTGGTGGCCCTGTTGCTGATTCCCATGGCGGCCCACCTGTTGCTGAAGGGAGAGCGGTCGCATAATATCTTCTATGAAAAGGTGACCACCAACAACCGGATCATCCAGGTTTATGTGGTGCTGCTCAAGCAGGCCATGCGTAATCCCGCTGCCACCATCGTCGGTGCCCTGGTGGTCTTTTTCATTTCCATCTTCGTGGTACTGGCCATCAGCGTGAACTCCCTCCGTGAGGTGGACCAGGATACCTTCTCCGTCTATGTGACCATGCCTACCGGTTCTACCCTCGATGCCACCGACATTGTGGTCAGGGAACTGGAAAGCCGGCTTCCCGAGGTGAAGGAGATCAAGGATTATACCTCCCGCGTACAGGAGGAAGAAGCCATTGTGACCATTACCCTGAAAGAGGAGTTTGAAAAAATAGCCAAAAGGGAGGTGGCCGAGATCAAGTCAGATGTGGAAGGCCGGGTGCGGAACATCCGGAATGCGGAGATCAGCCTGACGCAGCCTACTTCGAGCCAGAGTTTTCGCGGCGGGGGAGGAATGGCTGGCGGCGCAGGCGGCGATTTCGGCCGTTTTATGGGTATCGGCTCCAACCAGGAACGGATCGTCATCAAAGGCCAGGATTTTAACGTCATGAGAGGGGTGGCCGAAGACCTCCGTTACTTCATCGACAACCTGGAGTCGGTGTCGAGCGTCAATGTGAGCGTGGGCTCCAACCGCCCCGAGATCCACCTTCTCTTCAATCAGCGGCTGATGACCGAATACAACCTTTCTCTTGGCAATATCGCCGGGGAACTGGCCTCCTTCAGCCGGGAATTCAGCTCCGGTGTCACCTTCAAGCAGGGCACCGACGAGTACGATATTATCCTGAAAGAAAAGGGGGCCGGGGAAGAGGAGGAAACCGACAAGACCATCGATGATCTGCGCGCCCTGAAGATCAGCAACAACCAGGGGGCGGTGTACGACCTTCAGGATGTGGCCGAGATCATTTATGCCAGCGGCATGGCCAATATTACGCGGGTCAACCAGGAAAAACAAATCGAAGTCAATTACCGTTTTGCCTCGGAAGCCGAAGATTCCAAAGATCTGCTCAACGCCTACCGGATGGAGATCGATGAGGTCGTGGAGGCGTATAATCTTCCGGCGGGTGTGGCAGTTCAGGTGATCCACGAGGAGGACCAGTACAAAGAGTTTTACTTTCTGATCGCTGCGGCGTTCATTCTGATTCTGATGATACTGGCTTCGGTGTTCGAGTCGGTGTCCACACCGTTTGTACTGATGTTCTCTGTGCCCCTGGCGGCCATCGGATCATTTCTGGCGCTGATTCTGACGGGCAACAGCCTGTTCAATGCCAATACTCTGACCGGGTTCATCATCCTGTTGGGTGTGGTGGTCAACAACGGGATTATCCTGATCGACTTCACCAATATTCTGCGGAAGCGGGGTCACCGAAAGTCGCGGGCCCTGATCGAGGCGGGATTGTCGCGGGTGCGGCCCATTCTGATCACGGCCATCACCACCATCGTGGCCATGTTCCCCATGGCCCTGGGACAGTCGGAATATGTGGGAGCCATAGGCGCACCCTTCGCCATCACCGTCATCGGGGGCCTCACCCTGAGTACCCTGCTCACCCTGGTCTTCGTACCCACCTTATATGCCGGCCTGGAGAATACCCTGGCCTGGATGAGAAACCTGAACTGGAAAATCAAGGCGCTTCATCTGCTGTTATTTCTGGCAGCCGTATGGTACATTTATTTCAGGGTCGATACCTTTATCTGGCAACTGCTTACCTTTATGCTGGTGATCCTTCTGATTCCGGGTCTGACCTGGTTTGTCCAGAACAGTTTGCGTACAGCCCAGACCAAACTCATCGGGGAAAAGGATCCCATCAAAATCGAAATCCACAAGCTGGTGAAGATCTATGAGCGCGACACGCGGTTCATGCGGGAGTGGAAGTCGGGCCTGAAGATCAGGGAACGTGCGGGGCTCACACGCACCTTTACCCAGCCCAGGGATTTCTACGACCTGATCTGGCAGATTCCCCTCCTGGGATTCCTGATTTGGTTCACCTTCTTCCATCTGCGGAGCAATTTTGCCATGTTGGTGCTGGCGGTGATCATCTATTTCTTTCTGTTCATGTTGTGGCAACCCCTGCAGGGGATACTTGCCAACCGGTACAACCGCACGGGAAAAAGCCTCTGTCTGAAGCTGCAAAAATGGGGATACAACCTGCTGTTATGGGGCGTCCCCATCCTTTTCCTGCTCCTCTTCTGGGCCAAGTGGGATAACAACGGCATGGTCATTTTTACCGGATTGATTTTCTTCTTACTGCTGGCCATCTACACCTCTTCGGAATATGTGCACAACAAAAATGTGAACATTGACCGGATTACGGGGCGTTTCGGGGGGCTCAGGCGAGGCTATTTCCGCATGGTGAAAGAAATCCCGGTGATCGGAAAGCGCAAGAAACCTTTCAAAGCCCTGAACGGAGTCTCCATGGAGATCACCACCGGGATGTTCGGCTTGCTGGGGCCCAACGGCGCCGGGAAGTCAACCATGATGCGAATCATCACCGGCATTTTCGAACAGAGCTACGGGAAAATTTTCATCAACGGCCTGGACACCCAGCAATACCGCGAGGAACTGCAGGGGCTCATCGGTTATCTGCCGCAGGAATTCGGGACCTATGAGAACATGTCGGCCTGGGAATTTCTGGATTACCAGGCGATCCTGAAGGGGATCAGCGATGTGCAGACCCGCAGCCAGCGGCTCGAATACGTATTGAAGGCGGTGCACATGTTTGACAGAAAGGACGACGCCATCGGATCCTTCTCAGGAGGGATGAAGCAGCGCATCGGCATTGCCCACATACTGCTCAATCTGCCGCGGATCCTGGTAGTCGACGAACCTACGGCAGGCCTTGACCCCCGCGAGAGAATCCGCTTCCGTAACCTTTTGGTCGAGCTGAGCCGCGAAAGGATCGTCATCTTCTCCACCCATATCATCGAGGACATCTCCAGTTCCTGCAACCAGGTGGCCGTCATCAACCGGGGAAAACTCAAATACTGGGGGGTGCCCACCGAAATGGTGAACCTGGGCGAGAGGTATGTCTGGCAGTTCTCCATGACCCCCGCCGAGTTTGAACAATTCCCCAACAAGCAGATGATCACCAACCACCTGCGCGAGGGAGACAGGATCAAGGTCAGGGCCATCTCCAGGGAAGAACCCTTCCCCGGAGCCGTCAATGTCAGGGCCCACCTCGAGGATGCTTACCTCTGTCTGCTGCGTGATATCGTTTGACCTCCCGGATAAATAGAACAATATGAAGCTGTTTCAGAAAAATTCCATGATCAACTTGTGGCGGACCATCCGTTACAACCTCAAGATCATCTTTGCCGGAAAGTTCCTCTGGTTCCTGCTGGCCTCCTTCGCTTTTTACCTCTTCTTTGCCATCACGGAGGTAATCAACAACCAGTCGGTGGGTGAAGGGGATATCTATAATCTTATTCTTTTTCCGGGTGTGCTTCTGGTCTTTTATCCTTCGGTTTTCGGCATTCAAAACGATGAGGATTCCCGGATCCTGGAAATCCTCTTCGGCATTCCCAACTACCGTTACAAGGTGTGGCTGGTCAGGCTGGCCATGATTTTCGTGCAGGTGTTCGTTATCCTGATTCTCTACGGATATCTCTCCTCAGTGCTGATCTATCCTGTCAAACCTGTTGAGATGGCGGTACAGCTGATGTTCCCGATTGGTTTTCTGGGAGGTGCGGCCTTTATGTTCTCCACCCTGATCAAAAACGGCAACGGTACGGCCGTGGTGATGATCCTGGTAGGGGTCGCCCTGCTCATCATGTCGGAATCGCTGGCCAGGTCACAGTGGAATATCTTCCTGAATCCCATGGAGCTTCCCGACAACTTCAACGCCATCATCTGGAAGGGCATCGTCACCCGAAACCGCCTTTTCCTGGGAGTGGGCATGGTGATCTTCCTGCTTTACGGGCTTTTCAACCTCCAGAAGAGGGAACGGTTCATCTAGGGGCTTCGGCAATTTTTGGATATTTTCGGCTCAGAATGATATTGTTCCAATCATTATGGGGCGGTTATTGTGGTTCATATTGTTTTCGGGGGTGCTTACCAGCAACAAATGAAGAGAGCCAGAAGGTTTATTCCGTATATTTTTTAATTTTCCGGTCGGAATATGGTGGTCTGCCGAAATTCCGGGGTAAAGTAAGTGCGTTGCTGACGGCTGAAACAAGGAGCTGGATTTCAGGGGACCCCCGTTTTCATATGTTATGTCATTTACATACAGACAGATAGAGCCTGGTGACAACCTGGAGATTGCCGAACTGATCAGGGGGGTATTCAGGGAGTTCGGGGTAGACCGGCCGGGAACGGTCTATACCGATCCCACCACCGATCATCTCTTTGAACTCTTCCGGCATCCCCGTTCGGTTTACTGGATTGCCATTGCCGACGGCGTCATGGCCGGGGGATGCGGGATCTATCCTACCCCGGGGTTACCGGAGGGATGCGGTGAGCTGGTCAAGTTTTACCTGGCGGCACCCTACCGTGGTCAGGGGACAGGCAGGCACCTCATGGAAATCTGCTTTGAGTCGGCCCGCCAGTTGGGATTCAGGCAGCTCTACCTCGAATCCTTCCCTGAATTGGGCAAAGCGGTGGGCATGTATGAAAAAGCCGGCTTTCGCTATCTGCCCGAACCATGGGGTAACTCCGGCCACTTCGCCTGCAACATATGGATGCTCAAGGAATTGTGAGGTGACCAGCTTCCCGCCTGTTTTGTTGAAAATATCCACTGACAGGCGGTCAGAAATGGCCCTCTTTCACTAATTTTATAGTGAATTGTGGAAGAAGAATCATCTAAACTGTTTAAATTCCGGAGGAATATGAAGCCATTATCAGACCAGGAATGTTGTCCCCCGTTTGAACCTGCGGTGTGGGATGACAAAATCCATGAATGGAAAGAGAAAAAATTCATCAGGGAGAAAGTGTGTACATTTTTCTTCATGCCGCTGAATTTCGGGCAGGTGATGAAAAGGGTATTTGAAAAAGTGAACCATGCCGGTGCCGGGTTTGTGGACAATCTCGGGCTTTCAGACCACACCTCCCGCTGGAACATGGACATTCTCATTGCGGTGGACAGGGAAATCCCCGGGGCGGAGAATACCACCCTCAGCGGAAAGTTTTACAGCAGGGTGTACGAAGGGCCTTACAGCGACACCGGAAAATTCTGCAAGGATTTCGATGCCGCTGTGAAAGCCCGTGGGCTGGCATACGAAAAAATGTACATGTGGTACGTCTATTGTCCGAAATGTGCCAAAAAGTACGGAAAGAACTACACGGTTATCGTGGCCGGAGTTTAAATTGAGCAATCCCGACCATTCCGGTTGCTTTTGTTTTACCGGGTGAAGCCCATGCGCTCTGTCATCCGGGCAACACATGAAAGTCGCATGGTAGTCCGATCAGAAAAGGGCATGTATATTTGGTCCATGCGATTTCCATGGGCGTGATGCACTTTAACGGGCATCGCTTCCAGATGCAACTGAAGTATAAGTCATCAACTCACAAATAGACAGGTGCAATGCAAGACTCTATGGCGTATTACCAGTATTATCTGGCGGGGCAGTTTGCCGGGGCAGCGCCTGGGCTGGAGGTGGTAAATCCATTCGATGGCAAGGTGTTTGCCCGGGCGGCCCTGGCCGGTGCGGCTGAAGTGGAAACGGCCATTGTCGCCGGAAAAGCTGCGGAAGAGGAGATGAGACGGCTTCCTTCCTACCGGAAATATGATATCCTCAGCCATGTTTCGGCCAGGTTGCGGCAGGAGAGGGAACGGCTGGCCAGGGTACTCAGTCTGGAGTCGGGGAAGCCCATCCGTTATGCTCTGGGGGAAGTTGACCGGTCAGCCCAGACCTTTCTGGTGGCTGCCGAAGAGGCCAAACGGCTGCCCCGCGAGGGATTATCGCTCGACTGGACCGCTTCAGGCGAGGGCAAGGAGGGGTGGGTGAGATATTTCCCCCTCGGATTGGTGGCCGGTATTGCTCCCTTTAATTTTCCTCTTAACCTGGCGGTGCATAAGATTGCTCCGGCCCTGGCGGCCGGAAATCCCATCATTCTCAAGCCGGCACGCTCCACACCGCTCTCCGTGCTGGAGCTGGCGGCCATCATCCATGAGACGGATTTGCCCCCCGGGGCCCTTTCTGTGCTGGTCACCGGCAGGGATGCCGGAAGTCTCCTGGTCACCGATGAAAGGATCAAAATGGTCAGCTTCACCGGATCGCCCGAAGTGGGCTGGGATATCAAGAACAGGGCGGGAAGGAAAAAGGTACTCCTGGAATTGGGAGGCAATGCCGGGGTAGTGGTCACTCCCACTGCCGACCTGGATCTGGCTACGGAGAAAATCCTGGCCGGCAGCTTTGCCTATTCCGGGCAGGTGTGCATTCATGTTCAGCGCATTTTTATTCACCGCTCCCTGATGGACTCCTTTGCCGGGCGGTTCGTGGAAAGGGTGAAGGGGCTCCGGGTGGGCGATCCCCTGGATCAGGCCACGGAGGTATCGGTGATGATCGATGAGGCGAATGCCATCCGCGTGGAGAGCTGGATCCGTGAAGCCGAAGCCGCCGGGGCCAAGGTGCTCTGCGGTGGCAGCCGGACGGGCAGGATGGTTACGCCCACGGTAATCACCCGGACCCAACCCTGGATGAAAGTCTGCGCCCTCGAAATCTTCGGGCCTGTGGTTACCCTGGAACCCTATGACCGTTTCGGTGAAGTCATTGGCATGGTCAATGACTCCCGTTACGGACTGCAGGCAGGGATCTTCACCAATGCCATCGATGAAATGAACCAGGCCTTTGAACAACTCGAGGTGGGCGGAGTGATGGTCAATGATGTGCCCACTTTCCGGGTTGACCACATGCCCTACGGAGGGGTGAAGGATTCAGGCTTCGGCCGTGAAGGAGTCAGGTATTCAGTCATGGAGATGATGGAGCCCAAATTGCTGGTCAGAAACACTGGCAAAGTATAATCACACCATCATGGGAGTTGCCGGAAAGCGATCTGTGGGTACAATCCTTCCATGCTTTATCAGAGGAGGTAAGAGAACATAAAGGTACAAAATCGTACAAGGTCATTTCAGAGGAAGCGCGTATGGCAGAAATTCATGGAAAGGCAACGATTGATCCCTGGCTGTTTTTTACAGGGAAGGCAGCGGGATTCATGGTCTGGTTTGCCGGGGTGTACGTGATGGTGATGGCGGGCCACTTACGACAGGCATCAGGTTGGGGCTATGATCTTGCCGCGATGGTGGCGCTGGTGGCTGGGGGAGTGCTGGTTTTGGCCAGTTCATTTACTCTGGGGAGTTCCCTGCGGGTCGGCCTGCCCAGGGAGGAGACGCGGCTGCGCACCAGTGGAATATACCGGTGGAGCCGCAATCCGATGTATCTGGGCGTTCACCTGATCACCCTGGCTGTCATGCTCTTTACCCTGAAATGGTGGACCGTTCTGCCCGGGTTGTTCAGTTTTTATGTCTACCATCTTATTGTAAAGGGCGAGGAAGCATTTCTGGGGGAAAGATTCGGGGAAGCATACTCCGCCTACCGTTCACAAACCAGGCGCTACCTCTGACCGGCGCCTGTGAGGAATGGTAAAAGTCATTGGTCCGGCGGGAAGTCCTCCGTAACAGGGGGTCAGAAATCCCTGAATTGCGGATTCTGCACGGCAACGGCAGCTGTACATTCCACTTCGACAAGCCATCCGTGGCGGCATACAGGGGCGATGGCCACCACCACCGGAATACCGGGGAAGTGTTCTTGCAGGTAAGCGATGATAAAAGAGGTGTCGGCGAGGTCGCGCAGGTAAACGATCATGGAGGAGACATCCCTGAAGGAGGCGCCGGCTTCTTCCAGTAAAACCCTGATATTGGTAAAGGTCCTCCCGGTCTGGCGGGTAATGTCACCCTGGTGGAGTATATGGCCCCGGTGGTCGATACTGGCGGTTCCGGAGATGAAAATATGGCGGCGGTCGCCATAATCGACCGTGGTTCCCCGTTCAAAGGCCACCCCGTAAACGTGGGTGGGACTGAGGTGGCTGAGGCCTTTGAGATGGCTGATCTGTGCAGGGGCAATCCCTCCGATGGCATAAGCATCCATGGCCACCAGGGCGCCAGGCTGCTCTGTTTTACCCTCAATGCCGGTGCTGGCAATGAAACGCGTGGCAGAAGTCAGTCCCTCTTTCTGGAAAAAGGCATTCCGGGCTTTGACCATCCCCCCGTAGTTGTTGTCGATGTCGCGGACAAAGATCCACGTACGTATGCAATGGCCCGCCAGGGAAAGGCCTTCTCTCATCAGCAGGGAGGCATACTCCCCGAAAATGGCATTGGTCTGTTCCAGAGATCCCTTCTGTTGGGGAGCCACCATTCCGGAAGTATAAATATGGTCGTATCCGTTATGGGATACGGTGAAGCTGCGGGAATCGGATCTGGTTTGGGGAGTACTCTGGTGAAAGGAGGCCAGATATACCCACGCCAGAATTTTGTTCCCCAAGGCAGGGGGCTGCTGCACCAATGAGATCGCGTTTTCCAGGTTTCTCTCCTGAAGGGGAAGGATAGCGGCATGGTTCGCCACATCGCTTGAAAAATAACGGTGGTAGATCACCGTCGGGCAAACCAGGCGCCGCGAAACCAAAAACTCCTCCACCGCCTGTCCGATCTGCCGGTATTGCACATCGGCAGACGTTCCGGCAGAAGGGGTAATCATCAGATGATATTCATCGGCAGCGGTTCCTTCAAATATCGAAAAACTGACCAATGCCCCTTCTGATGAGGTTATCTTTCCATAAATCATGGTTTCTCAGGCTGGTGTTCTGTATGAGGTGACGAAAATACTCAATTTTCGTAAGGCCGGCAAAACCCGGTCTGGCCATTATCGTTTAACGCTGTCTTGAATAGGAAATGCCGGCATCATTCCGGGTCCACAGGAGAGATCGGGGTGTAAAAAAAACCGCAACGCTTTGATTTTCAGCGCTACGGTTTTTAAATTTGAGGTTCCTGGCGGAATCGAACCGCCGTAGGCGGTTTTGCAGACCGCTACCTAACCACTCGGCCAAGGAACCCTATCTCTTATCTCTTATTCCCGATTCCCGATTCCCGATTCCCTATCGGACGGCAAAGATAGTACTTTTTCACATATCTCTTTCAAGGGTCACGCTCACTTTTTCTATTTCCCCGCCCATGGGGGGGTTCATCTTGGAAATTTTCACCCTGGCGTAGCTAATCCCTTTGACCTCGCTGAGCAGGGAAGAGAGGATTCTTTCGGCGACATGCTCCAGGAGATGGGAGGGAATCTCCATTTCGCGCAGGACAAGGGCGTAGATCTGCTGGTAGTCGACGGCATCCCTGAGCCGGTCGGACTGTAGGGCAGTTCTCATCTCCGTCTCGGCCAGCAGACTTACCAGAAAATGGTTGCCCACCTTCTGCTCCACCTCGTAGTGGCCATGGTAGGCGTAAAACTTCATGTTCTCGAGCTCAATGATTATCTTATCGCGCATGCTCCGATATTTGTTCCTCCTGAAGTTTGTTCGCCACTTTTCCGGGGGGATACCTTTGAGGGCCTTACGATGACCGCGGCCGGTCATTCCCTGCCGTAACGTTAATTCAGGGAGGCAGTTACTTTCTTTATGGCGAATTTAAGAAATTAATGCCCTGTACCACATTTTCCCTGGTGGGGAATCAAGGGCAAAAATCATTTTTTAACTTTGACGCGCCGCAAGACCGGCCTTTTCCGGGAGCGTTTCCCGGAGATCACTTCAGGATTAGAAAGAGACGACCATGACAGATAAGGAAACGAACGGACAGGAAGTAACCGCAAAGAGCAATTTCATACACCAGCAGATCGAGAAGGATCTCAGTGAGGGGAAGAATGACGGAAGGGTGCATACCCGGTTTCCACCCGAGCCCAATGGTTATCTTCACATTGGGCATGCCAAGTCAATCTGTCTCAATTTTGGCGCGGCGTTGAAGTACGGGGGAATGACCAATCTCAGGTTCGACGATACCAATCCCGAAAAGGAGGAGGACGAGTATGTCCGTTCCATCATGGAGGATGTACGGTGGCTGGGATTTGACTGGGGTGACCGGCTTTTTTATGCTTCCGACTATTTCGACCGGTTGTATGCGTTTGCCCTGAAGCTGATCAGGGAAGGCAAAGCTTATGTTGACGACCAGGATGCGGAGACCATCAGCAACCAGAAGGGGTCACCCACCCGGCCGGGTACTGAGAGTCCGTACCGGAACCGTTCTGTGGAGGAGAACCTCCGGCTGTTTGAAGCCATGAAAAACGGTGATTTTGAGGAAGGGGCCTGTGTACTGCGTGCCAAAATTGACATGACCTCCCCCAACATGCATATGCGTGACCCGATTTTGTACCGGATCATGAAGACCCCCCACCACCGCACCGGTGACAAATGGGTGATCTACCCCATGTACGATTTTGCCCACGGGCAGTGTGACTACTGGGAGGGAATCACCCATTCCATCTGTACGCTTGAATTTGAAGTACACCGTCCTTTGTACGACTGGTTCATTGACCAGCTGAAGGAGGGGGATTACCGGCCCCGGCAGATCGAGTTTGCCCGCCTCAACCTTACCTATACCGTGATGAGCAAGCGCAAGCTTCTGGAACTGGTGAAGGAGCGTTATGTAAACGGGTGGGACGACCCCCGCATGCCTACCATCTCCGGATTGCGTCGCAGGGGGTATACCCCCGCCTCGATCCGCAATTTTGCCGAAAGGGTGGGAGTGACAAAAGTCGAAGGGATCAGCGATGTGACTTTGCTGGAGCATAGTGTCCGTGAAGACCTTAACAAGACCGCTCCCAGGGTGATGGGCGTACTCGACCCCCTGAAGGTGATCATCACCAATTATCAGGAAGGGGAAACCGAGATGGTGGAAGCCGTCAACAATCCCGAGGATCCGGAAGCCGGCACGCGGTTGGTTCCTTTCTCGGGAGAACTCTATATTGAAAGGGAAGATTTCATGGAGAATCCACCCGCAAAATTCTTCAGGCTGGCCCCGGGCAGGGAGGTAAGGCTCCGCTACGCCTATTTCATCACCTGTCAGGAGGTGGTCCGCGATGAAAAGGGGGAGGTTACGGCCCTGCTCTGTACTTATGATCCGGAAACCCGGGGGGGGAATGCCCCCGACGGGCGGAAGGTGAAAGCCACTATCCACTGGGTATCGGCTGCCCATGCCGTCGAAGCCGAAGTACGCCTTTACGACCGCCTCTTCATGGTGGAGGATCTTTCCGAAGAAAAGGAACGCGATTTCAAGGAGTTCCTGAATCCCGGGTCCCTGGTGATAAAACAGGGATGCCGGGTCGAACCCTCCCTGGTCCAGGCTGTCCCATTTTCCCATTTCCAGTTTGAAAGAATCGGCTATTTTAACGTTGATCCTGATTCCACCCCGGAGAAACCGGTATTCAACCGTACGGTGGCCCTGAAAGATGCCTGGACGAAAGAGAAGGGAAAATAGCTGATACCCCTCATTTACCGGTATTTTGCCCCCTTTAACCGAATCGGTGGGCCGACACATCCCGGAAGTGATTAGTTTTGACCTGGTGTTAAAATTCTGCGTCATGGATAACAGAAACAGGGATAACAGGTCAGAACCGGAATACCTGAGTCGTAACGACCGGGTGGACAAGAAGGAGAAAACCGGCGATGACCATTCAAAACTGGTGCTGGCCGTCATTCTGATTGCCGTAGGGGTGGTATGGCTGCTGCGTCAGCTGGGCGTCCATTTCCACATCGACCAGATGTTTCAGCCCTTTGTGTGGGTATTCAACCATTTGGGGAGAATCCTTTTTTCCTGGCCCATGGTCCTGGTGATCATAGGCCTGGTCATGCTGGCAGGGAAAAGAAGCGGTGGCTGGATTCTCGTCGTCCTGGGAGGAATTTTCCTGATCCCCAGAATCTTCGATATCCCCGGATTTTCCTTCTCCCTGATTTTTCCCCTGTTCCTGATCGTGGCCGGCGCAGCTTTGGTCCTGAGGAAACTTTAGGGCTTCAAGGGCCTGTTTTACCGGCAGAAGGATTATATTTACCGAAACGGGCGTGTGGATACAGGTATATTGTATTACATTTAGATAAAAAATTAAGGTCATGGAATTACAACAAGGCAGCAACAGGAGGTTTGTATTCGGGATCGTGCTGATCGTATTCGGCATGCTCTGGATGCTGGACAAGCTCCACATCCTTCCCGAAGCGGTAGGCGAGATGGTCATTTCATGGCAATCGCTGCTGATCGTCATCGGTGTGGTGACGCTGATCAACGGCAACCAGACTACAGGATGGATTCTTATCGTACTGGGAGCCGTATTTATGGTGCCTCACTTTTTCACGGTTCCCTGGGAGCTGAGAAGGCTTTTCTGGCCGGCCCTGCTGGTGACCGTAGGGGTGATTATGCTATTGCGTTTCAACAAGTCCGATAAGATCCCGGGGGCAGGAGGACCTAAAAACATGAACTACTTTGACGATTTTGTCATCTTTGGCGGTCGTGAAATCAACATCAATTCCCAGAGCCTGGTAGGGGGCAAAACCACTTCCATCTTCGGAGGCTCGGAATATGACCTGCGTAATGTCACCCTGTCGGAGAATGGCGCTGTCGTCGATTGTGTCAGTATCTTCGGGGGTTCGGGATTCAAGGTACCTCCCGACTGGACGGTCAAGAACGAGGTGACCACCATCTTCGGAGCATTCACCGACAAACGTGGATCCATTGTTCCCGATTACCAGAATCTGAGCAAGACGTTGATCATAAGAGGTTTCACCGCCTTCGGGGGGGTTGAGGTTAAAAATTTCTAGATGAAATTCCCATGTATCTTTATGCACCAACCCACATGATGATCCACATGAGAATGGCATCTGTTTCACGGAATGAACCACAACTAATTAATAATCTAAACAGATGAAAGTCGCATGGTGCTTCGACCACAAATGGAAATGTATATTTGCCCCATGCGAAACGAAGTTCGGCGGAGCACCGCG
>ERZ795057.1721-NODE-1721-length-18182-cov-6.479782_pt1 | contig 18182 bp, 11 predicted proteins | sample MGYA00375141_ERZ795057 | MGnify/ENA primary metagenome ERZ795057 (study PRJEB30186, sample SAMN05720163) | activated sludge metagenome | isolation source: Anaerobic digester | place: Hong Kong | collected 2015-01-26 ... | reverse complement strand
TTCAATGGTATTGATCCAGAAGATTACAGTTCCTTCGCTGAGTTTATCAAGGCATCAAATGCCGATTGTCTGTCTATGAATTACATGGATATCAGCGAACAGCAAATTTTTGATGTTCAAAGCCTTGGAATCAAAGTCATCCCTTATACTATCAACGACGAAGCAACGATGAGGCGTTTTATAAGCCTTGGGGTAAATGGCATAATCACCGATTATCCGGATGTTTTAATGACTGTGTTAGAAACTTGCCAATAAACAACTTTTCTTAAAACCATTTTAAACAATCAATGAATCAATTCATTTTCTCGTCTATAGTTCCGGAGGTTGTTATGAATGGAGAACAAATTTAGTGATACCTACAAGAAATCATTTCATGTAAAGGGAATGACGTGTGCCACATGTGCGCAAAACGTTAAAAAATCTCTGGATAATGTGGACGGTGTCAAATTGGCATCCGTCAATTTGGCCACTGAAACTGCTTTCGTTATTTCTGACACTGAGATAGTATTTAAAGAATTTGAGAAAGCCGTTCAAAGAGTAGGCTATCAAGCGATGGAAAATGTGGATGAAAAGGATGAAGAACAAAGTCTCAGATTAGCCGGAAGAAGGTTTTTAGCTGCCATTGCCATCACGATCCCACTGTCCATTTTGATGTTTTTTCATATGGCAGGGGTGAAGATTGAAGGGTATATCCTCTATGAGATTTTCCTTGGCGGTACAGTGGTTTTTTATTCGGGTTATTCTACGATTAAAAGTGCCTGGATAGCGCTGTTACACAAACATACAAATATGGATACACTGATTTTCATGGGTTCTGTTACGGCATTTTCAACGGCGGTTTTAAAATATATCGGCTTCGATATTACATCGTTTGGGGCGCTTGGGGCGATGATCGTTGCACTTCATCTGACAGGAAAATATATCGAACAACGATTAAAATATAAGGCGGCCAAAGAAATTAAGGCATTGATGAAACTTCAATCAAACGAGGCTTGTCTCATTGAAGATAGCGGTGAAAGAAAAGTTCCAATTGATGAATTGAAAATAGGGCATATCATTTTAGTTCGTCCGGGAGATAGATTTCCTACTGATGGCATCCTTTTAGATTCAAAGACCTCTGTTGATGAATCGATGCTTACTGGAGAATCCATGCCTGTTAAAAAGCAAGATGGAGATCAGATAACAGGTGGTTCTTTAAATCTGACCGCCACGGTTAAAATGAGCGTGAATAAGGAATACTCCGATACTTTTTTGTCTCAGATGATCTCGCTGATTAACGAAGCTCAGGGAACAAAGGTTCCCATTCAAGCATTAGCAGATCGGATTACCCGTTATTTCGTACCGATTGTTATTTCAGCTGCATTGACAGGCGCACTGTTGTGGTATTTTTTCTTCGATCAGTTTTATCCCATGTTGGATTCTATCCGAATTATTTTTCCTTGGATTTTGGTTGTGGAAAACCCACTATCTTTTTCAATCTTTGTTTTTGTGTCTTCTATAGTCATTGCCTGCCCATGTGCATTGGGGCTTGCAACTCCTATGGCATTGGTTAGTGGAATGGGTTTAGCCACAAAGAAAGGAATTCTTATTCGAAACTCGCAGGTGGTTCAGTCCATTGGTAAAACGGATGTCGTTGTTCTGGATAAAACGGGAACAATTACCCAAGGAATGCCAAAAGTAGTGATGCATAACTTAGATGAAAAAACAGCTCACATTGTAGCTTTTATCGAATCACAATCCAGCCACCCTTTGGCAAAAGCGATTGCGCAAATCTCAAATCAAAAGAAAGCATTAGCAATGGATGCAACTGAAGAGGTATCGGGCAAGGGTGTTTTGGCTCAATATGACGGAAACAGTTATTTCATAGGTAGACCCGGTGATTATTCAAAGTACGAGCAAAATCTGGAGTTGGGACAAACTGTTGTTGAAGTCACCACCAATGATATTATAGTGGGATATTTAGCCATCGAAGACCCACTAAGAGAAGAAAGCATCCGGGAAATCAAGTGGCTAAAACAAAAAGGGCTTGATGTAATCATCGCCACCGGTGACCATCAAACAACCGCCCAAAAGATTGCTAAAAGAGTAGGTGTTGAAACAGTCTATGCTCAATTACTGCCTTCAGAAAAAGTTGACATCGTTAATCATCTTCAATCGAAAGGTTATCAGGTGTTAATGGCAGGTGACGGGATCAATGATGCAGCTGCCATTAAAAGTGCGGATATTGGCGTTTCTTTTTCAACGGGAACTGATCTGGCGATGGACAACTCGGACATTGTTATTGTTAAGGGTGGTATCAGTGGCATTCGATCTACCATGGAAGTATCCCAAAGAATGATGAAAATCATCAAACAAAATCTTTTTTGGGCCTTTTTCTACAACTTGATAGCCATTCCGGTTGCTTTGATGGGTTGGCTTCATCCAGCCATCTCTGAAGCAGCCATGGGAATCAGCTCTATCAGCGTTGTTTTAAATTCATTGAGAATTAAAACCGAAAAAAAGAAAGGAGAACATATGATGAAATATTCAGTTACTGTTAGCGATATGAATTGTCAGCATTGTGTGGCCACGATTGACAAAGCTTTGGAAGCAGCGGGCATACAGGAAAGAGAAATCAACTTGGAGAATAAAACCGTGCATTTTGACACCTCAAATATTGAAAAGGGATTGAAAGCCATACAAAATGCAGGATACACACCAAAACTCTAATGATTGATCCTTAATGAGCAGGATGCCTAAAAAGGCATCCTGTTTATTTGTAGACCTGCAAAATCATACTTTGATAAGGTTGCAAAATTTGAGCATTTAGCCTTGTATACTCAGTCGGATAATTGGTAATGATCGTTTTCAAATGACACTGTTCTAAAAGTGGGTGTTGAAAGATTTGTTCCGTTTCAGAAATATTCAGAATCACGATGAACTCATTTTGATCATCAAACCGGCGATAGGCAAAGACTTCATCGGCTGAAGGCAGTAATTCAAAATCTCCAAACACTAAGGCATTCTGTTCCTTTCTTATTTTTATCATTTTCTTGTAATAAGTTAACACGGATTCTTCATTTTTCAGTGAATCTGTACAGTTGATACTTCTGCATTTTTCGTTTGGTTTAATCCACGGCTGCACACTAGAAAATCCAAGATACAAAGAACTATCCCAATGCATCGGACTTCTTGATCGGTCCCTGCCAAAAATCTGAACGTCTTTCATCGTTTCTGCTTCGCTTAATCCTTGCCTTTTTCTTTCTCGATAGAGTTTTTTGGCTGACAGATCATCGTAATCATGAATGGATTCATAACGGGTATCTGGTAATCCCAATTCATCACCTTGATAAATGAAAGGCGTTCCTTCAAGACTCAACAAAAGTGTTGCAAACAACTTGGCTGAAGCCCTTCTGTATTGCCCTTCATGTCCAAACAAGGTCACTATTCTCGGCAAATCATGATTTGAAAAGCAAATCCCGCTCCAACCCTTGTTATGCAGTTCCTTTTGCCATTGAGCAATGATTTCTTTCAACATTTTGGGGTTTTTACCCTTTTCTTTATAGTAATCTGTATGCTGAAATGTAAAAACCATGTCCAGTTCGCCATTCTCAGGCGCTGTAAATAAAACTGCTTTATTGGGATTAACATAGCCACATTCACCAATGGCCACACAATCATATTTGGCAAAGGTGTTTTGATTCAGTTCTCTGAAAAATTCATGAACACGTGGACCGTCAACAAATTGACGATGGTCAAATACATAGCGTTGTCCTTCCTGTTGTTCGTTATCAGGTAATCCGGGGACTTTGGAGATCAAATTGATGGCGTCTAATCGAAACCCATCCAGTCCCTTTTCCAACCACCAGTTGATCATTTGATACAATTCCTGCCTGACTTCAGGATTTTCCCAATTCAAATCGGGTTGATAAGGTGAAAAAACACCCAAATAATACTGATCGGTTGTCGGATCGTATGTCCAGGCTGATTCATGAAAATATCCGGCCCAATTATTGGGTTCTTTCCCATTTTTACCGTCTCGCCAGTAATAATAATCCCTATATGGATTTTCTTTTGATTTGGATGATGCGATGAACCAGGGATGCTCGTTGGAAGAATGATTGATCACCAAATCCATCACAATTCGGATGCCTTTCTCATGCGCTTTTTGAAGAAGCTCCTCAAAATCCGCCATGGTGCCGTAAGTTTCATCAATGGCGTAATAATCCGAAACATCGTAACCATTATCCTTCATGGGCGATTGATATATGGGTGAAATCCACAACAGATCTACTCCTAATCCCTCAAGATAATCCAATTTGGAAATAATCCCTTGAATATCCCCCTTACCATCGTTATTGGAATCTTTAAAACTCTTGGGATAAATCTGATAGGCAATACTTTTTTTCCACCAGGTCATTTTTTTCAGTCCTTTCTTCATGCCGTTAACCGGTCACTTACTTTTCCATTCTCAAGCGGGATTATAACATTTTCATCATTTCATGCGACAGTTTGATATAATCATTGTATAACCAAATGGTGAAAAACCAAGCGATTGTTACACGTATTAAAGTTAGGTGCCAGTCTTCTTATTGATGATCGGCAAATGAAGCGATCTATTCTTAGCATATTTGAAGGGAGTGATGTTGTGAAACGTTTGTTCGTATGGACTTGTCTGATGACGATCTTGTTGTGTTCTTCCTGTCAGTCGCCATTACCTGGTCCTGTGGAAGAAGGGTTGTTTTCTTTGATTGCCAATTGGGGAAAACAGCTTGAAAAGACAACCGATCATGAAGAGGGTATTTTTATTTATCCTACTTCTGAAGGTGGCTTTATCACGCTGATTCAAACGGAAAATGAACAGGAGCAAAGATTACCAACGACGAATGTTAAAGTTTGCAAATTGGATGCAAACGGAGACATGGATTGGTCTGATTCCCCACCATTAACCGATCATTCGATAAGAACCGGTGTTTTCGTCCTCCCTAATCCGTTTTCTTCCAACCCGGAATACCTCGTCGGCGTGCAAAAAACGGACTTAATCCGGCAAGAAACAAATATTGAATTGTTCTATTATGATGAGGACGGCACAGAACGCTGGCATCAGGAATACTTAGCCAATGGGCAAGATTTTTTGACCGGTGCACTGTTTGTTTCTGAAAATGCGGTGATGGTTTATGGACGAACGGACTCAACTGACGGTTTATTCTTCGGCAAGATTCAGACTACTGGTTATGACGGCTTCGTGGTGCCCGTCAATACAGCCGATGGACAACCTGAAAATTCCATCACTTATGATTATCAAGAATCTGATAATGGAATAAAAAGGATATACACAACCATTGACTCTCCGGAGCTTTTTTTTGTAGGAGAGGCCAATAACACAGCAGGCGTTCAGAAAATTTGGATGATGCGGGTTTATCATTTCATGCCCACCTTTAAATCGCAAACACTGTTTGCCCACGATGACGATATCAACTATTATTTCGGTGGAATGTGCCGAATTGGACCAGATCAATTTGTGATGGCTTGCACTAAAGAAATCAACGATGAAGAACAAGTGGCATTTTACAAATTCAATTCAGATGCATCTAATGAACTGATGGCTGTTGAAATCTTAAACGAACATGAGGTCAATAATCTGATCCTCGGCGATGACAAAGAACGCAGTATCGGCATCTCGCATTTTGTGAGTGATAACTCACTAATAGCTGGGGTTAAAGCACAAAATGATGCGGTAAGTCTTAACAGATTTTATTTAATCAACACCGATCAATTTGAGGTCAGAGAACAAAACTATCGTTATCGTAATGATGTCATCTACAATCATCTCAGCAAAAGAGGCGATCAACAGCTTTACGGATTAACTGGCTGGGTTCCTTCCCAGGATGCTGCAGAAGACAAAAGGACTGCAGGAGGTAGAGCTTGCTGGGTAGAAGGGTTGTAAGCAAAATAAAAAGCGGGGATCCTATTTCCCCGCTTTTTTTATAACCAATTATTCATCGTTGTCTTCTTCTATCGGTAAAGGATAACGTGATTTACATTCTTTACAATACAAATGTTCCCCATGTGTTTTGGTATATTTGATGTATAAAGCGGCTCCGCATTTTTCACACTTGTAATCGGTCGGCTCATCCCATGAGATAAATTCACAGTCCCCGCCATTATAAGTGTTATTTTTGCATGTATAAAAGAACTTTCCTCTTTTGCTTCTCCTTTTTACAACTTCTGCTCCACATTCGGGACATTTACCCCTGGCCTTTTCATCGATGTTTTCGGTGTATTTGCAATCAGGATAATTACTACAGGCAATAAATTTCCCGAATTTCCCAAACTTTTCTACCAAAGGTGCACCGCATTTGGGACATTCTCTACCGATCTCTTTGACTTCTTTTTGTGTTTGCTCCTGGAGTTTTTCAGAATCTTTAAAATAAACGGTGTCTTTTTCCATGTATGCTTCGATGTCTTCTGGAACGGATAAGTTGACCTTACACTTCTGACAAGTCAAATAAGGGCCATATCGCCCAACTCGCATTTCCATGGGCTTGGAACACTTTTTACATTTCACGTTGGTCTCCATGTCAACATTCAAGTTCTTTGATGAAATCAGCTGATCCATCTTTTCCAGAGTGGGCACAAATTTATCGTAAAACTCATTAAGAACCTTTTTCCAATTAATATCACCGATCTCAACATAGTCCAAATCACTTTCCATCATTGCTGTGAATTTCTTTTGGATGATTTTGGGAAAATGTCCGGTTAAAAAATGGTTGACAACTTTTCCCACAAATGTAGGGGCGATGGATTTCCCTTCTCGTCTGACATAATTTCTGGAAAAAAGGGTTTTAATAATGGAAGCATAGGTACTGGGCCGTCCGATTCCATCCTTTTCCAACATCTTCACCAAAGAAGCTTCGGTGAAACGGGCAGGTGGTTTTGTGAAATTCTGGCTGACATCGAGTTTATCCAGATTAACGGGTTGTTTTTCTTTCAAGTCCGTTTCCAAAATTTTCTCGGAATTTTTTTGAGGATAAAAATGCTCGAAACCATCAAAAATCTGTTTTGAGCCCTTTGCTTCAAATAAGTATTTGGCGTTCTTATCCTGGATCTGAATTTTTTTGTTCATGTATTGAGATGGTGTGGATTGCGAGGCCATGAAGCGGTTCCAGATCAAGCTGTAAAGCTTAAACTGATCCGTTTCCATAAATGCTTTTACATCATGTGGGGCTTTTTCGGGATAGGTCGGCCGGATGGCTTCGTGAGCATCTTGAACATTAGCTTTCTTATTGTCAAAGATTCTTCTTTTATGGTATTCTTTACCCACTTGCTCAGTGATATACTTTTGCGCTCCATCCAATGCCACATCCGAAAGCCTTGTGGAATCAGTTCTCATGTAGGTGATAAATGCTGTTTGACCTTCAGGCGTTTCAATTCCTTCATATAGTTTTTGGGCGATTTGCATGGTTCTTCCCACATTAAATCCCAACAGATTAGAGGCAGCCTGTTGGAGTGTACTGGTTGTGAAAGGAGCAGGAACTGATTTACTGGCTTTTTTATCCTCAATACTCTTAACTGAAAAGCTGGAAGCGTTTAAATCTTCTTTGATTTTTTCAGCCTGCTGCTGTGTTTTGATTCGGTTTGATTCTAATGATTTATTGTTCATTTTCGTCAACTCGGCTTCCAGTTCACCAAACAACCCTTTAAATTTCCAGTATTCCTCAGGATTGAATTTGACGATTTTGTCATCCAACTCACAGATAAACTTTAAAGCCACCGATTGAACCCTTCCGGCGCTTAAGCTGTTCATTCTTAAAGCCCGCCAGAGATATGGACTAATTTTGTAACCCACGATTCTGTCCAGGATTCTTCTGGCAAATTGTGCTTCAACCTTTGACTTATCAATAGGCCTTGGGTTTTTGATCGCTTCGTTGATGGTGTTTTTCGTTATTTCAGAAAAGATCACCCTGTTTTTCTCAGTTTCCTTGAGACCAAGAATTTGCGCAATATGCCAGGCAATGGCCTCTCCTTCTCTATCCATATCTGATGCCAGGATAACGTTTTTGCCCTTTGCTTTGGATTGAATATCCTTGATTACTTTTTCTTTGCCTTTCATGGTTACAAATACAGGTTCAAATCCATTTTCGATTTCTACACCAAGCTCGGATACGGGAAGATCTCGAATATGCCCCTTTGATGAAATAACCTCGTAACCTCGCCCCAAGTATTTTTTAATGGTCTTTGCTTTTGATGGGGACTCAACGATGACTAAATGGCTCATTTAAGGTGTTTCACCTCTTTCAGTAATTTGTCAAATGACGCTTGATGATTACTCTCCAGATATATTCTTACAACAGGTTCCGTACCTGAAGCACGGGCCAGTATCCACGTATCGTACTCTGCATCTTCAAGCTGAAAACCGATACCATCCATTTCCAATCTTTCTTTGATATTGAAGCTACAGCAATCGTTTTTCTTATTCAAGAAAGCTTTAATAATTTTTTCTTTTTGCTCGTTGTTATCCAGTTCTATGTTTAAGCGGGTACTGTAAAATTTCCCGGTGATTTTCTCCACGTCTTTTCTGATTTCACTGAGTTCTTTACCTTCATAGGCTCTCATTTCCGCTGCAAATAAGCAAGCCAACAACCCGTCTTTTTCAAGAACATGGTCTTTAATACTTAAGCCGCCGCTTTCTTCACCACCCAGTACATAATCCCCGGTTGCCAATAATTCACCAATATATTTGAAGCCTACCGGAGTGACTTTGGTTGTGTGATCAAAGTGTTTTGCAATTTGATCCATCATATGAGAGGTCGCAACACTTCTGACTAAATCACCTGCCATCTTTTTGTTTTTATACAAATGATAGGCAACCATTGCCAAATATTCATTGGGAGTGATAAATTCCCCTTGATCGTCGACGATACCGAATCGGTCCGCATCGTTATCCAAAGCCAATCCCATATTCATTTTGTTTCGTAAAACATCTTTCCCCAAGGTTTTCAGGCGAGTTTCATCCGGTTCGGGACGATAGCCTCCAAAATACGGGTCTCGAAAATCATTATAATAAACAATTTGAGATTGTTCGTTAAAAATACGGGTCATAATGGTGTCAAGAAAATCATTCCCTGTTCCAAACACCATATCCACACCGGCGTTTAGTCCTGTTTGTCTCATTTTCTCAACGTCAAATTTCTTTATCATCATATCGGCATACTCTTCAATAGGTGTTATCTCATGAAGCATTTTTTTCTTCTTGGCTTTCTCAATATCCATTTTCTCGATGGCAACTTTACCTTGGGCAATTTCCAAAGCTTTGCTTTCGATGTAATCTGTGATTTCAGGCATAGCAGGGCCGCCATCTTCCGGGTTAAATTTCAAGCCGCAGTAATTGTAAGGATTATGGGATGCGGTTAAATTGATTCCCCCATCCAGTTTTTTTTCGGTAATAAGATATGAGATAACGGGTGTTGGAGTGGGTCGATCGCACAGCCATACGGTTATCTCATTGCCTGTCATCACTTCAGCAACTCGTTGGGAAAAATCCTCAACCATGAACCTTGCATCGTATCCGATGATAACCTTTGCCCCTTTTTTCTTTTTGGTTTTTAAATATTCTGCAATAGCTTGGGAAACAATTTCAACATTCTCAAATGTAAAATCATCTGCTATAATCCCTCGCCAGCCACTGGTTCCAAATTTGATCTGTTTAGTCATAAGATGCGTCAACTCCTTTCACCTTTATCTTTCTATCTAAATACCGGTTGTATTCACTCCATTGGTTCTGAACGTAAGTGTTATTATCATCAAGGGTTTTTTTTGTGATTTCTCTAAATTGCGCAATCTTTGAATCAGCATTATCTGCTGAATGAACGATCATTGCTTCGATGGTTTTGGGCTGTATGGGCGCTCCCCACTCAATCTCGCCGTGATGGGAAAGAATGATGTGGTTAATCTCCATCAGCAAGGCCCGTGGAAAGTCTTGTATCTGTTCAGCGTATCTGTCCACCATCTGGATGCCCATGATGATATGGCCCAGCATTTCTCCCGAACCAGTGCGTTCAATACCCGAAGGCACTAAACTGTATTCTTTTGTCTTGCCAATGTCGTGCAGCAATGCACCGGCAATGATCAGGTCATCGTTTATGTCCATATCCGGATAATTATCTCTGATGCTCTTTGCTAATTTCACTACATCCAGTGTATGTTCAATGAGGCCGCCTTTATAGGCATGATGGACCGATGTCGCAGCGGGAGAATCAAGAAAGCGAACCACGAATTTTTCATCCTGAACAAAGACTGCTTCAAGCAGCATTTTAATGTATTTGTCTCGTACCAGATCTATCATTTTCAAAAGCTCTTCATAAATTGCTTTTACATCCTTTGATGTAATTTCGATAAATTTTTTGGGGTCGAATTCATCCGCAGATAATACTGTAATGGCATCTTTGGAGTTTTTTATATTCAACTGCATTTTGGTATCAAACAGTTTGACTTTCCCTTCCACCCTCACAACAGTTCCTTGGGTAAGACGCTCATCGTTGAGTTCAGCATTCCACCAGTCTACCCCTCTCATGGTACCGCTGCGATCTTCAAATGTTAACAATAAGAAACCTTTACCGTCTCTTGTTGTCTGCATTCTTTTGCTGGTCACTTTCAGAACGCTGGAAATATAATCATCCGTTTCCATATCCGAAATAAATTTACCACTGTTTTTGGGTAAATAATTGCCGTCTTCCTTTGAAAATTCTTCCATCTTTTCCTTTAGCAAATCCCCAAGTTTCAACTGTACACATCCCTTCTTTTCTTATAACAACTCGTTGCCTATTGTATCATAAACTCATAGCCAGGCTCGTGTAATGATTTAAGCAACGTATTTTCTTACAACTCTTTTAGAAATGGCACAAGTCACTTCGTAATTAATTGTGCCAATCCGTTGCGCCGTCTCTTCTGCGCTTATTTCTTCGTTCCCCATTTTTCCCAAAAGGATCACTCGATCACCCGCCTGTACGTTTTCAATATCATCCACATCTACGACAAACTGGTCCATACATACCCTCCCCAAAACACGACAACGTTTACCTTTGATCAAGACTTCTCCTGTATTGGAAAGAAGTCTGTTGTAGCCATCGGCATAACCGACAGGGATTGTTGCAACCTTCATTTCTTTATCGGCAATAAACGTTCTGCCGTAACTGACCGGTGTCTCTTTGGATATCCATTTCACCATGGATACAGACGTTTCCCATGATAGAACCGGTTCAAGATGGACCGATCTTTTCCGGTTCTTTGGATCCAGCCCATATGAGGCTATGCCAATTCTGACGAAATCAAAAAGATTTTCTTCAAAAAACAATGTACCTGCACTGTTGGCAATATGTTTGACCGGGATTGATTCAAAGTGTTTGGCAACGTTTTTAAACCGATCATATTGGAGTTTTGTGAAAGCGAGCTCATTTTCATCCGCAGAAGAAAAATGGGTATACAACCCTGTTACCTCAAAATGAGTATCTGCCAAAATGGGTTGGATCTTTACGACAGCGTCATGATAATTAAAGCCCACTCTCGACATGCCGGTATCGAGGATCACATGAACCTTCAATGGCTTTTTATGTAAAAATGCCTGAAGTTGATGAAACTGATCGGATGAATAAACGGTTGCGGTTAAATCATTTTCAACGAACAGATTGACATATTCCGGCTTGAAATAATTCAGGACAAGAATAGGGGTTTGTATCCCATTTGTCCGGAGTTCCAATGCCTCTGACAAAAAAGCAACAACCAGGTATTCCACCTTTTCCGATTCTGCTACCTTTGCCAATTCAACCGCCCCATGTCCATAGCCGTCCGCTTTGATGACCGGCATGATCTTGGTAGGATAGGCTTTTTCCTTAAAATAACGCAGGTTGTTCCGATATGCCTTGAGAGAAATGCATGCATGTGTGTCTCGATAATCCTCAGTAGTATAGAACATGATTGATCACCCTAATATTGATAAAAAGACCCCGGCCGCAACTGCAGAACCAATAACACCTGCAACGTTAGGTCCCATGGCATGCATCAGAATAAAGTTAGTAGGATCTTCCTTTTGGGCAACCATCTGAGCAACTCTCGCCGAATCCGGAACGGCAGAAACACCAGCACCCCCAATTAGCGGATTGATTTTTACCTTTAAGAACAGATTCATGATCTTCGCAAAGAGTAAGCCACTGATCGTTGAGATTATAAAGGCCAACGCACCCAAAAATAGAATCAACAGCGAGGTTTCACTCAGAAAGACATCTGCCTTCGCAGAAGCCCCTACGGACAAACACAGCATGATAATAGCCGGATCGGCAATATATTTGGAACAGGCTTCCGCCAGTCTTTTTGTTAATCCGTTTTCCTTTAAAAAATTGCCCAACATCAACATTCCAACCAAAGGTAATGCCTGTGGAACCAGTAACCCGATAAACACGGTTGTAATGATTGAAAAGACAAGTTTCTCTGCTTTTTTAACCTTTCTTGGCGGCTTCATTCTGATCAGCCTTTCTTTCTTGGTTGTAAACAGTTTCATCAATGGTGGTTGGATAATGGGAATCAAAGCAATATAAGAATAAGCCGCAATGGCAATAATCGCAAGCATATCAGGAGCAAACTTGTTCGCAATATAAATGGAAGTCGGACCATCTGCGCCACCGATAATAGAAATCGCTGCGGAAGGTAATAAATCAAAACCCAACATCCTGGCCATGAAAAAAGCAACAAATATACCCATTTGTGCCGCCCCTCCCAAAAAGATGGTGATGGGATTAGACAGCATAAATGAAAAATCGGTTAATGCACCAATTCCAAGGAAAATCAAAGGTGGATAGATTCCATATTGAAGCCCAAGATTGACATAATACATTAACCCGCCTGCGGCATTGCCGGTGGGTTCCAAAAAAAGGCCTGTGTAGAGTGGCGGAATGTTGGCTAAAATCATTCCAAAACCAATGGGTATTAACAAAAGAGGTTCAGCATGTTTTGCCACTGCTACATAAAGCAAAACACTTCCTAAACCAATCATAAAAAGATTACCTAAAGTCAACCCTGCAAATGCCGAACTGGTAAAAAAAGCCGTGAACGCTTGAATTATCACTTGACACCCCCTGTAGTGTATGTGAAAGTTTGAATTTCAACGGTTCATTTCTTTTGGTCAATATAAGGAACTCAAATAAACAATATCGATTCTAACACAAAGGGATATGATTATAAAGAATCGCCATCATCCGAAGCGATTATAACACCTAAAAAACGAATACGTTTATTCTCTTTTTTTGTTAACACTAAATATACCAACTGATACCAATGTCAGCGCAAAAATAATCGAAAAGGAGAAAAATTCCTCCGGTAAAAAGATTGCCGATAAAATGGACCCGGAAACCGGAATGATGAATTTAAAGATGGTGATTTCTCCGGCTTTATGATATTTGAGAAGGGCGTACCACAATCCAAACGCAACAGCCGAAAGAAAGGCAGAATAACCCAACAGCCATCCTCCCAATGCAGTAAATTGCAGTGTCGGTTTTTCATCGGAAATGTAGGCAATAGCCATCAACAAAACAGATCCGAATAACATTTGAAAAGCCGACACACGAAAAGGATGGATGTCTTTCGCCATTTTTTTTGCAATCACAGTTCCAAAGGCATTGGCAATACCGGTGAAGATCAAATATCCTTCACCTTGAAGGGTAAAGCGCCATGAAAAATCCTTTCCCCAGTTGACCAGCACGATACCAGCAAGACCCGTTATTAACCCGACCCATTTAACTCGACTCAACTTATCGTCAGTATAAACAAAATGAGCCAGCAAGACCATGAAAAAGGTACCACTGGATGCCAAAACAGACGCTTTGATACCGGAGGTGTTTGCCAATCCATTATAGAAAAAATAATACTGAAGTGTTGTTTGAAAGATGCCCAATAATAACAGATAAGAGATCTTCTTTAAACCCATTTTGTTGATTGTTTCTTTTGATTTCATCGAGAAAAGAAACAAGAGCATAGCTGCCAGAAAAAAACGAATTCCGGCCAGCAGAATTCTTCCGGAAACCGCTTGCTCGATACCAAATTCTCGATAAGCAACCTTTAATACAGGAAAAGCACTTCCCCATAAAATGGCACAACCGATAGCAATCAGGCTGGAATATAGTTTATTTGAAATAATTTTTTCCCAATGATCCAACTTGTTCCCCCTTTTTTTCTTTGACTCATCATGAATGCATTTCTTGTGTTCTTGCAATATCTATTGGAGTATATCGCATATCCATACATCAGATCAATACAACTATTATTTTTTTTGATTTGTATGCTATAATCTTGCAGATTTGAAAAATCGAAGCAACATCTTGGCCTCTTGTTTGAGTCGTGAAAAGCATTTCGATTTATTTTAAACGGATGAGGCAGTCTTCCTAAAAGAGGGATAAAAATGGTTTATGCGTTAAACAACTTTTCTTTTTATTATTATTTTAAGAGCATTCATCCGGTCTGCCACCTGGCAGAGTAAACAAAAACAATTTGTTCCGGATGACTGCTCTTTTTTAGTTTTCCGGAGAAAATAACCAATACAAGGGTCTCCGTTGAGGAGACCCTTTTTTTATGGAGGTGTTTTAAATGATCGTGATATTAAGGAAAAACCATTCAGAAAGCGATTTGGAGCACATTATTGAAATAACCAAAGAACTGGGCTTTAAATCGCATATTTCTAGGGGAACTGAAAAGACAATCGTTGGCGTTATCGGTGATGATTCTTATGTCAGTGTGGATCGATTTGAGAATTTGCAATATGTGGATAAGGTTGTCAAGGTCCTGAAACCTTATAAACTGGTTTCCAAAGAATTTCATCCTGAGCCTACAAAGATTGATTTGGGTGAAAATCAAATCGGCGAAGGGTTTTCAATCATAGCAGGGCCATGTGCCGTTGAATCGGAAGCCCTTTTAGACGAAGTAGGTGCTTTCTTAATAGAACAAGGGGTTCCTTTTTTAAGGGGAGGCGCATTTAAACCCAGAACTTCCCCGTACGCCTTTCAAGGGCTTGGAGAACAAGGGCTTAAAATTCTCAAGAAGACCGCTGAAAAGTATCATCTTAAGGTTGTGACAGAACTCATGTCTGAATCAGAAAGTGATTTACTGGAAGAATATGCGGATATCATCCAAATCGGATCAAGAAATGCTCAAAATTTTCGCCTTCTTGAAAAATGCGGTCATTTCAATAAACCAATTTTGTTGAAAAGAGGTTATATGAACCGAACTGAGGAATTTCTTCAATCTGCTGAATATATAATGGCAAACGGAAACCCTAACGTTATTCTTTGTGAAAGGGGTATCCGAACATTTGAGACCGTCACCAGAAACACATTGGATCTTTCGGTCGTTCCCTACGTCAAGGAAGAATCTCATCTTCCCATTATCGTTGACCCCAGCCATGCCACCGGTAAAAGGGAATTGGTCCCGGCAATGGCTTATGCCTCATGGGCTGCAGGAGCCGATGGGGTTATGGTTGAAATCCATCCTAACCCGGAAAAGGCATTGTCAGATGGTCGGCAATCGTTAAATTTCAAACAATTCGAGTCCATGATCCAAAAACTCTCAATCTTAACCAAAACAACACTTTAAAGGAGGGGTTTGATGCGAATCCACATCATCAACGGACCCAATTTGAATTTATTGGGGAGAAGAAATCCTGAGTTTTATGGCAAGCAATCCTTTCCGGAACTGATGAACAAAATAAAAAAGTATGCCCAAAAAATAGGACTGGACATTGACTGTTTTCAATCGAATCACGAAGGGGAATTGATCGATGACATTCACGCTCATCTGGATCAAATCGATGGATTGATCATTAATCCGGGTGCTTTTACCCACTATAGTTATGCCTTAAGAGATGCTTTGGAAATATTAGAAATCCCCATTATCGAGGTCCATTTGTCTAATATCCAAGCAAGAGAAGATTTTAGACATGTCAGTGTGATTTCGCCGGTGTGTACCGGAACCATCAGTGGGCTTGGAATAAAAGGCTATTATTTGGCTTTGAATTTCTTCTTACCGATGACTTGATGTTTTTTCAGTTTGTGTTAAAATAGATTTATAAATCAGATATATACCAATAATTTGAAATAGCATTTTGTCAAAATGGTCAAAAAAGATTTTTTCTAAGAAAACTCAAATTTCCTTTTGAAAGCGTGTTGAAGAAGTGTTGAAGATCTGGAAGAGTCATATCAAGTGGATTGTTTTTTCGTTAATAGTTGTCAGCTTTCTTATAACGATCTTCATCGTACAAGATTCATTTCGCAACGAGCTTTCCAGCATCTATGAGGAAAACGTTAAAATTTTGGAAAGCCAGTATAAATCACTCATCAAGCCTTATGAAAATTTTGCTAAATATATCTTTAAGAGAGAAATTGATCTGGATTGGATCAAAACGCAGATGAAAACCGCCAATGATCAGCCTGAGATGAGAGATACGATCAGAACGACGCTCTTTACATATTTTAATGGGTTTTACGATATGTTAAAGCAATACCATTTTCGGCAGCTTCACTTTCACCTTCCCGGAGCCATCAGTTTTCTCAGAATGCATCGCCCTGAAACATTTGGAGACGATTTAACTCAAATCAGAGAATCCGTTGTCCTTGCTTCACAAATCGGGGAATTCGTGAAGGGTTTTGAAGAGGGAAGAATCTTTAACGGTTATCGCATGGTATTTCCCTTATTTCTTCAAGAAGAAATGGTCGGCACTGTTGAGATCAGCATCTCATTCAGCACCATTTGCCAGGATTTGACTAATGAATTTGATGGACCTTTTCACTTCATTATTCGCCAAGATGCAGTTGAAGAAAAGGTCTTTGAAGAGGAATTGAGTAACTACGAGCCGGCTGGATTTCTTGCAGGATATCTCTATGATAAAGAAATTCACCATGTCATCGATGAGATGACAACAGGGTTGAACATCACCTGCGCATCCATTAACGATAAACTTGCCAAAGAATACACCAAAAGGGTTCAAAGCGGAGAAAGTTTTGCTTTGCATACGCAAATAGATGGCATTGATTATTCCGCCGTTTTTTTAAAGATACAGAATTTTAAAAAAGAAAATGTGGGATATTTGATTTCCTACAAGGAAGATGGAGAAATAACATCCGTCTTAAAAAAAGCAACCATTACACTGTTTTTTGTCATCCTCATTTTCGTTTTACTTATTGCTTTGATCTTTTACATGTATCGTTCCAGAGAAAATGCCTTAATCGCAAACAGTGCTAAAAGCGAATTTCTGGCGAACATGAGCCATGAGATCAGAACCCCAATGAATGGAATTTTAACAGCTGTAGAAATTGTAGAAAAAACAGCCAGCGAAGAAAAAAGAAAGGATTTTTTGAGAATCATCAAAGTCTCTGCCGACTCATTACTACAGATTATCAACGATATTCTTGATTTTTCAAAAATAGAAGCCGGAAAACTACAAATGGAAACGATTTGCTTTGACCTCTATGCAATGCTCGATGATGTTTCACGACTGATTTTTATTTCTGCATCCAAAAAATCACTCGGCGGTGAATTACTCATTGAAAAAGATGTCCCGCAATATATCAAAGGGGATCCGCTACGTTTGAAGCAAATTCTATTGAATTTATTGAGCAATGCACTGAAATTCACCGAGAATGGAACCATACAGGTTAAAGTCAGAGTGGCTGCGAAAGATAACACAACCGAAATAATCTTTTTTAGCGTCACGGATACCGGTGTGGGCATCGATGAGGAAAAGAAAAAGATGCTCTTTAAAAAGTTTTCCCAAGCGGATACAACCATAACCCGTAAATTTGGAGGAACCGGATTGGGACTGGTCATTAGCAAAAAAATGGTGGAAATGATGGGGGGACAAATAGACTTTCGCAGCGAAGCGGGAAAAGGTTCTGAATTCTTTTTCTTTATTCCGCTCATCAAACCAACGAGTGAAGAAATGAAAGAAATTTCTGAAATAAAAAATAAGCTCCCTTCTACAGATCAAACGGCTTTCGTTCATTTGAATATCTTGGTCGCAGAGGACAATATCGTCAATCAAGCCATTATCAAAGAGATATTATCTGAATTTGGCTGGAAATACGATTTGGTTGCTGACGGGAATGCCGCTGTGGAAAAGGTTCAACAGAATCATTACGATTTGATACTCATGGATGTGATGATGCCAA